>Ga0247610_10000397_pt1 | contig 63021 bp, 45 predicted proteins | sample 174DNAGHGhighgp2_FD_193483 | JGI IMG/M metagenome (GOLD analysis project Ga0247610, IMG submission 193483) | Sheep rumen microbial communities from Palmerston North, Manawatu-Wanganui, New Zealand - 1742 DNA GHGhigh gp2 | ecosystem: Host-associated > Mammals > Digestive system > Stomach > Rumen...
AGCTTAATTATATCAAAGGATCTATCTTTTTTGTTTATATAAATTTTATTAAGTTATTTTATAGTATTTATTACTATTAAATATAAAGAAAAAGAGGTACTGAAAGTACAAACTTTTGACAGTACCATTTCTATCACAGGAATAGGATATGAAATATCTTCACTTTCATCATCTTCATATTTCTCTAATTGTGATAATTTAAAACAAAAATCTGTATAATAATTCCTTTTTTGAAGAAATAACAAATAAATACTTCTAGCAATCTCTACAGGCTCTTTATAAATCTTAGTTAATTCTAATTCAGTCATTTTTGCTCCTCATTTCTGTAAATATTTTTACTAAATTGTTATCTAATTTACCTTCTTTTACCATTTCATTTAAAATGAATAATGCTTTTTCATTTGGCATAGGCTTTTTATAAGGTCTATCTGTAGATACTAATGATTCATAAATATCTACTATAGTTATCATTCTTACTAATAATGGTAATTCTACTTCAGTTAAATGATTAGGGTATCCTGTACCATTTAAATATTCATGGTGGCTTGATGCTATATTTTTTACCATATTATATTTTTTACCAAATTTAATATCTTTTAAAATATCTTTAGTATATACTACATGCTTTTCAATTTCAGCTCTTTCAGAAGCTGTTAATGTACCTTTTTTAATTAATGCATCATCTACTTCAGCTTCATCTAATAGCTTTAAAATACCATATTTAGTATCATATTCTTTACTTTTTAAATCATTTATATAATTAATATCTTCATCTGTAATAAATGATGATTTATCAAGCTTAATAATATATTCCTTAGCTTTATCTAGGTATTCCTTTTCCTTATCATATTCATTCTTATTTATTTCATTAGATAAATATTTATTTAATATACAAGAATCAATTAAATTATATCTTAATAGCATATTATTAAGCTTGCCTTCAAATCTAGTAGCTTTATTTAATATTTCTATTGGAATAATCATTTTACCTACATCATGTAGCATTGCAGCTAAAACCAATTGCTCTTTATCTTCCTTAGAAATATTATAATATCCATTGTTATTAATATAATCTACAAATTCAGAACATATTCTTGCGACATTAATAGTATGGAATGCATTATATGGGGTTCTAGATTCAATGGCCTTAACCATCGCATTTACAAATGAATTTAATAATTCTTTAATATCATCATATAATTGCATATTATTTAATAATATACCAGATAATGAAGATAATGAATAAACTACAGTTTCAATATCTTTACTAAATTCTACGATTTCATTATCCTTATATGAATTAATTAATTGCATAACACCTAAGACATTATCATCTCTATCCATTAAAGGTAGGACCAATACAGATTTAGTATGGAAGCCTGTTATACTATCGTATTTTTTAGGTCCCTCCCAGTTAAATTCTGTATCAGTATAAACATCAGCTACATTTACTATTTTTTTAGTTCTAGCACAGTATGCAGCAACACTTTTAGAATTAATATCTACTGAAGGTAATTCTATTTTTTTATTACTTCCACCTTTTTTAATATTTTGTGATTTAGTAATCATAAAATAGAAATCAAGCTTATTATCATTTAACAAATATAAGGTACCACCATCAGCATTTGATATATCCATACCATCTTCTAATATTTCCATTAATAGCTTAGCATAATCATGCTCATTAGATAGGCTTGTAGTGATTTTTAATACTTTTTCTAAATCCTTATTCAAAAGCATTAAAATCACCTTCCTCTAGGTATTTAATTGAATTTAATGTTTTATTATAATCCTTAATTTCAATTAATATAGATAGCTTATCTTTATTATTTAATTTATTAATTAACTTAAACGCCTTTTTATAATCAATAATTCCTTTACCAAGCTCTAGGTGAGAATCTACTATTTTATCATTATCGTTAATATGAATATGCTTAATATATTTACCTAAAACTCTAAACCATTCCTCTATATCAACATTAGATATAGATGCGTGAGCAATATCCAAGCATACTCCTATTCTTGGATTATTTATTTCTTCCATTAATCTAGCTAATAAATATGGCTCTAGATCAAACATATTTTCTATATATATTTCTATATCCTTATATTCTTCAATTAGCTTTAAATATATTTCTTTATTTACTTTAACCCAGTTATCCTTATAAAAATCAGCCTTCATCCAAGTTATATAATTGGTATGAAATACCACTCCCTTACATTTTAGCTTAAAAGCGATATCTAGTGAGGATTTAACTCTATCAAATGCTACTTTAGCTATTTTAGGATCACTAGAATCTAGTGTTATATCATAAAATACACCATGCATAGTATCATTAACTCTATTTAATTTTAAATATTCATTAATAATATTATTTAATTCTTTTTCATTATCTAATAATTTAGGTTCATAAAATTCATTATATTCAAATCCTAAATTATATTTTTTTGATAGCTCTAAATACTTATCTATTTCATTTAAATTTGGAATAACATAATATTTCATTTTATTCTCCCCAATCTATTATAAGCTCTTAAAAAACTGCATTAAACACAATTATTATAGCAATTATATTGATATATTTCAAGTAAACAAAAGAGCCAGCAAAGCTGGCTCTTCTTACCAATGAATTGTTGTTTCCCAAGTTATTTCTCCATCTTTTGGCTTGGATGCTTCATCATTGCTTGTTGTATTATTGTTTGTAGCTGGTTCAGTTATAGATTCTTTTGTACTATTTGTTTCTTCATCTACAATACCTGGAGTTTTACAAGCAGCTAATAACAATATTGGGAATACAAGTAATATTAATTTTTTCATATTATTGTTACTCTATTATATATACTTCACTAGAAACATATGTTTTACCATTAACAATAATTGTTGATGTTGCCTCAATATAATATCCTTTAGCTGCATCAGTAAAATTATTAATAATACAATAATAATATCTAGTGCCTGTTTCCTTTGGACATACTGGCGTTGTGCCTACAACTAATTCTTGATATACATCATCTATTGTTTTATTAATAGTATTTTTTAATGTTCCAGATGGATCATATACTTTTAATGTAACATTAATTGACATAATATCACTTGCAGAGATATTTTCAGCATAAGTGAATTTACCTACAAATCTAACTGCGCGAAGTGATTTATCATTAATTGTATAAGTACCATCTTGAGTACCTAAATCAATATTAGTTATATCAGTACCATTTTCAAAATTATATGATGTATTTTTATATTTACCAGCGCCTGAAACTTCAGGTAATAATGTAGGTAAATCACTAGCATTATTCATTATTGTTACTTTAGACTTACCATCTTCATAATAGAATAATGATGAATCAGTATCGAAATTAGCATAATTGGCTTCTGAAATACCAGTATAATCAGCTTTTGTTGTTCTTGTTGCAGATAAATCCTTTGAATATGAACTTGAATCTGCTACATCACTAGTAGTTAAAACATAAATTCCGTTTTCTTTAAGTGCAAGACCTTCATTATCAGCATTTGAAACACTAATGCCATCAGCAAAGCTATTTCCAATTGCTTTAATTGTAGTTCCAACCGGATCTATTTTATCTGTCTTATATGCAAGCATAAATGGATTTTTACCAGCAAAAAAATTATTTTCAATAAATGCTGATGCCTTAGCTCTAACACTTATTCCTGTTGATGTTGTATCCTTATAATAATTATTATAAATGTGAATATTAGCTTGTCTAACTAGAGGTAATCTTGATTGACAACCATTATAGAAATTATGATGTAATGTTACATTATATTGTAATACATCATTACCTGAACCTATTAAATTAGATTTATGAGTTTGATTGTATCTACAGTAAGAAATTGTCAAATTCTTAACTCGCTTAAAATCTGTAGATCCGTCTCCTTCACCTTTATCCTTTTCATATGATAAATCCCAATTATTTTTACCTTGGTTAAATGTACAATTGTGAATCCAATAATTACTATAATTATCGACATTAGAGTTACTATTACCTTGAACGCCAATCGCATCTTCAGGATAATCAGTAAAAGTCAAATTTTTAACTTCTATTGAGTTACATTTAGAAAATGCTAATCCCCATTGATATACTTCAACATCATCGCCAACACCTTCAATTGTAATATTAGTCGCCTCTTTAACATCTAGCATATTCCAATTTGTATCAAATTTTTTACTACTATATAAAATAGCCGAATTTAAGCCTTCTAGCTCAGTTATACCATTAGCCAAATCAATAGAATAAGAATTCCAGCCATTTAATATAATTTGAGCTGCAGTATAGCCACTATAATTTCCACCTAAAGAGTTAGCTTGCTCCGTAACTAAAGCAGAAGTTTTTCTTGTACTAGAATAAGTAATTGTATCAAATTGACATGTTTTAATACTATCTAAAAATCTTACACATAAAGGATTAGAATGCTTTGAACCCAAAATATTAGCTAAGCCAGTCTTACCATCATATGTAACACTATTCTTATTGGCATCAGTTACATAGATTACATCGGCATTATCCTTTAATGTACCATCATCATTATAGGCACCAACACCAGAATTATAATTAAAATGTGCATAGCCTGATCTATCATCAGCTTCTACTTTTATTCCAGTTACATTATAAGTAGTATCATTTCCAGTTAAAGAAAAATCATATTTGCCTTCCTTTAAGCCTAATACATCTACTCTTACATAATCATCGTATATTCTAACTAACTGTGAATCTATATTTGTATAATTTATTTCACTAGATAATTTATATTTTGCAGTATAGGAGCTTGCTCCTGCAATTTTTTTGAACTTAGCATAAAATGCTTCTGGCTTTGCTTTAATTTCAACTAAATTTGATGTATCTGTCGCACTAATAGATACAGTTGAGAATAATGTTACACTAAATAAAGCCGCACCTAATGTACATAAAATCTTCTTAATTCTCATAGAGGCTCACCATCCCCAATTAATGAACTCCCCTCAGTACGATCATCCATCTTTTTTGTTACACCTGAATTAATACATATATCTTCGATATTAATTTCTTCATCTTCAATACATGGTTTTAAATACTCTTTCAAAATATCACCGTTCTTCCCCAAAATATCAAACCTATTATTACATATAATAACCAAATTCGCAATACAACTATTAAATATTAAAATTTTTTATTTTTAAGAACTGGATTAATTCTTCTAATCTAAGTGGCTTAGAATAATAATATCCTTGTAGATAATCGGGCTTTAATTTTTCTACAGCCATCGCATCATCACTATTTTCTATGCCTGTACAAACTGATATTTTGTCTAATTTATTGAATAACTTAATAGTATCTTCGATTATTATTCTTGTTTCATCAGATTTAATATCCTTAGAAAATGATTTATCAAATTTAACACCAACAAATGGTACCTTAGCTAAATTACCTACTGGCATACAGCCTATACCAAAATTATCAAGTGAGAATAAATATCCAAATGACATCATCTTTTTAATTCTTTCAAACGCTTTAGGAATAAATGTACTCTTATCTCTTTCTTTAATTTCAAAATATACTTTGTTTTTTTCTATACTATACTTATCTTCTAGCTTCTTTAATTCCTTCAAAAATTCATCATTTAATAAGGTATGCGCTGATATATTAATTGTTATATGATTTACTAATGTATCCTCTAATAATTTCTTATAATTACTATATACATTTTCAATTATCAGCATATCAAGATTATATATTAATCCCTTTTTCTCAGCATAAGAAATAAATTGATTTGCCTCTAATAAACCATATTTATCATCATTTATTCTAACAAATGCTTCTATTGTTGTATATTTTTTCTCTTTTGTATTATAAATAGGCTGATATTCTATAATAATATCTTTATTATCAATTGCCTTTTCAATAATATTATCTAAATTAAATAAAACTCCATATTTAGGATCTTTTTTCAATTCTGATATGTTTATTATCTCTTTATCAAAGGTTACTCTATAAATAAAATCAGATTGGAAATTATAAAAATCATCTAAATTTTTGAAATCTAATGCTAGCCTACTTACACATAATAGGTAATCCATATTAAATCCAACTTGGCTAAAATTAGTGCCCATTAGTGTTTCGTTAATTAAATTTACTAGTTTATTTGCATCATTAAAATCTAAAGTAATTAATCCTATTACACCTGTATCTATAGAATAGCTTTCATAATATAATTTATCTAAATATGCCTTAGATAATTTAGATATCATTTTTTTAATCATTGTTGTAGCTATATCATAATTATATTTTTCATATATCAATGATAAATTTTTAATATACATTAATACAAGTCCAATTTCTTTTTTCCTTTTGAAGCTAACGAATAATCTATTAACAAATTGATTTTTATTTTTTAAGCCAGTCTTAGGATCAACTATCATACTACTTTTTTCAATTGTAATTGAAAGTAATAAAAATGATAATGAAGAACATAATATTTCGATTAATACATCACCATTAAAATATTGAATTATTAACGCAACTATTGATAAGAAATATACAGATAATATTGAAAATATCTCTGTTGGTCTAAACATTTTTATAAATCTTATTATCCATATTATGCCAAATAATACATAAATAAAGCATAAGCCATAAAATAAGAATATATAATTACCCCTAATATAAGAATCACCTTCGAAATAATATATTTGACCTGTAAAAATATTAGATATTAAATAAGCAGATGTAAAAACAAATGGAATTAAAAATATTATTATTCTAAGCTTGTTTTTTAATATATCAATCGAATTCGTAATAAATAATAAATATATAACAAAAATAATAGATACTATATATTTTATATAGAAATAAGCAAACATAAATATCTTTTTAGGCAATATTGGAAGACCAATATTAGAAGATACAAGTAAATCTAAAATACAAATAACTATGTATAAAATATTAATTATTAAAAATGTGAATGATGAATATGCTTTATATGATTTTCTATATACAACATAAAAAATTGTTATAGCGAATATAAACAACGAAGCGATATTAAAATGTAATATTAAATCTAAAAACATATTCATCACCTCACTAATTCTCTCTTAAGAATTCAATGTAAGAATTAAATTCTAAAGGCTTTGAAAAATAATAGCCTTGAATATAGGTTGCCCCATATTCAATGAATAAATCTAACTGTTCTTTAGTTTCTACGCCTTCTACTACTGTTTGCTTGTTTAAGTTATTAACTACACTAAATGAATAATCTAATAATTTTCTCATTTTTTTATCATTACATTCATCTACTAATGATTTATCTATTTTTACAATTGATATTGGTAAATTAGAGAATCTTTTAATATTAGAATATCCCGATCCAAAATCATCTAATGATAATTCAAATCCTATTTTTGTCAATCTATTAAGATTATCATTAATTACATCTAATTCAGAAATATCAAATGATTCTGTTATTTCTAAATTAATATTTTTAGGATTTACATTATATTTATCCTTTAACTTAATAATTCTTTCTACTAGCTTAGGGTTAGCACATTCTGCCATTGATAGATTTATATCTATATATTCTAATCCTAAATCATTAAATAGGTCACTAGATACAAATTTGAATACCTCATCCATAACAAAGCTATCTATTTCAGCAATTTTACCATTGTTTTCTGCATATGGTATAAAATCTCCAGGAGATATAAAACCATATTTTTTAGATATTAATCTAACTAATGCTTCAGCACTTTTAAATTTTTTATCTCTTATTGAATATATAGGCTGATAATAAACCTTAAATTCATTTTCTTTTATTGCAGTATCAATTATTTGATTTAAGTTATTTGCAATTACAAATTTCTTATCATTTTTAATATTACTATATACAATATAATTATTTTCAAAATTAATTGATTTACGATAATTATTTACAAAATTAATTACCTGCTCATATGATTCAAAATCATTTACTATTTCAAAATAACACATTTTAAAAATTGGAATAAAATCAAAACAATAACTCTTTCTAATTGAAGAAATAACAAAATCCTCTGGAGTTGTATCTATGAAATCAGCTTTATCACAAACTGATGCATAATATCCATTATTTAATGAATATAATTCATCTTTGATTTTATATTCTTTTTTAAAGATTTTAAAATATTTAGTTAAATCTAATAAATATTTTTCTACAACAGTTTTAGAATACGAATTATATAAATCATCTTTATTTTCGATTTTAATTAATACTACGGTTTTATATATATCATTAGAATAAAATGCTTTTTTTATTACTTTATTAAATTCATCAAAATTATCTAAATTAGTATTTAGATCCATTATATCTTCAATCGATTCTAATACAGTTTGAACTAAAATAACAGATATAGTCATCATAAATTCTAATAGTAATACACTTGGAGTGGCTATTTCTACTATAAATCCTATAAATGTTATTGGAAGTAAAAATGTTATTGCGATTATTTGTTTTGTATCATATAGATTTTTAAATTTGACCATTAAAATTATAGACAAAATTAAATAAATGGCTGCAATAATAACAAATACAATTATTAATGGAATATTAATATTAAAATATAACGTATTATTCTCAAAGCTAAATCTAAGTATTGAGCATGTAAAATAATTAACAAATGTAATTATTAATATTATAAAGGCAGGCAAATAAAATAAAAAGGATCTACGTTTACTATTATTAATATAAGAAAGTCCACATGTTAAATATGCAATATATGTAATAAATCCAAATATTGAAGTAAATAAAAATATTAAATATGTTGTTTGAAAAAAATTAAGTAATAAGATATTATCATAATTATTATTTTTTATCATTTGATTAACTAAAAGAGATTTTAATATATTGAATAATACTGCTATTGTTAATATAGATACAAAAGCAAAGAATATTTTTCCTCTTTTCATAGTAGTATTTTTATTTATAATCATAAATACTAGTAAAATAACTAATATCAATAAAGATACGTATTCAAAGTTAATTACGTAATAGAAATTAGATAAATCTATTTTCAGCATAATATTTGCCCCTTTCTATTAAATTTTTATATAAATTACATTTGTTATATTATAACTTATTTAAATTATTAAAACAACTAAATTAAGGCAATTTAAAAGAGCCAGCTATGCTGACTCTTTAGAATTTACTATTTTTTTGTTAGATTTATAATTCTTTTTTGATTTAGATAATAATAATTTTTTAGCCTTTCTTTTCTTCGCTTCAAGCTTTCTTGTGTTTCTTCTTGCTTCATATACATCCTTGAAGCATAATCTCATTTTTTTGAATTCAAGCTTTAAAAATTTCCATTGGGAATATTTCAAAAGCTTTTTTCTTCTTATTAAATTTCTTATGTAAGAGAATGGATGATATTTAATATCTAATAATGTTTGATCTGGATTATGTTCTGCAAGCATAAATAGTATATCTACAAATCTTTCTCTTTCTCTATCTGTAGTAACCAATAAGAATTTAGTTAAGGCTCTATCTAAAAATCTTGATAATAATTTATTATTTCTAATTCTTTTTAGATTCCTTTCAGTATCTATATACCAGTTATAGGCTGAGTGCTGTAAGATGCTTATGCTTCTTGATTTTAAGAAAATTACATTTTCTACATGATATAAAAGGATTGCGACAATACTTGAGGCAGATGAATAGGTTACACATCTATGCTTAATTCTTTCATATTCCTTTGATTCAAATGGTTCTTTATCCTTTAGACCAGGGCCATCAAATGAGATAATTTTTATCATATTATCTATTACCTCAGGCTTAGAATATAGTCCTGAATAAAATGCTAAATTACCACCCTTTGAGTGACCTGATAATATCATTTTATGATGATATTTTTCATAAATCATTTCTGTATATTTTACTGCATCTATTTGACATGGTGTAGCCTTACTAAACCACATGTTAAAATCTTCTCTCCAGCCTGCCATAGATAGGTCGGTACCTCTAAAGGAAATAAATAATACATCCTCTAACCAGAAGGTCATTGCGAAAAACTGTTGGTTTTTATATATATCAAAATTAGATACTAAATCTGAAAAAATAATATTATCATATCTTGTTATATTTTGAAAAATATGAACAAGCCTCATATTATTTTTAAAATTCATTGCCCCAAAGCATAATGTCAATGCATTTTCATCTGTCATTACACTTTTTAGGCTATAGCCTTTAGAATTATTGTAAATAACCTTTTCAAAATATAGGTATGATAATTGAGCTAAAAGGAGGGCATCATTTTCATTAAATTCCAAATCATCAAATGATTTATTACCATTCTTTTTTACATAATATAATAGATTCTTCATTTTTGCCCTCCTTTCGCTTTATTTAATTTTAATTACCAAGGTGTAGGTTCACCATCTACATAATGCCAATATAAATTAGTTGTATCAGTAGGTTCTTCCTCTGAATAATAATATTTAGTAGCATCAGTATAATAGCTATTACCATATTCATCGTAATTCATAGTTTCATTTGGTGCTTTTTCTAAATATACATTCTTCAAACTACTACATCTAGCAAAAGCACTATAGTTAATATATGTAATTTCTTTTGGAATAACTATAGAAACTAGGCTTGTACAACCATATAATGCACTACTTGCTAATTCCTTATTTGTTTCACTACATGTAATAATAACTTCAGTTAATCCAGAAGTACCAGCATAATTAGTACTAATATCTACTACTAAATTATATGGCACCTTAGCTTTTACAATTTTTGCGTTTTGGAATGGCTTATAACCATCGATTTCTACACCATCTGCCACTTCTAAATAATCAATACTAGTACCATAGAATGCATTTCTACCTAAGGCATTTATACCATCTGAAATAATTATAGATTTTAAATCACTTCTATAATAGAATGATGCTTCTTTAATCTTTAGATTTGTGATTGTATTTCCATTATATGTAAATGATCCAGGTATTACAATACTATCCTTATTGCCAATATATCCTACTACATAGCCTAAATTTTCTGATTCAATATATGCGAAAACATAGCCATTATCTATTACTAATACTGATTTATCACCAGAAGATGTATGCACTATTAATGCATATTGTGCGATATTACCATTACTATCGTCAGAAACACCCTTAACAATACTTATACTAGATAAATTATATATTTCAGCTAATCTATAACAGAAGCTAAATGCACCTGAGCCAATTGATTCAACACTAGCTGGAATTTTAATAGATAATAATGAAGAACAGCTATAGAATGCATTAATTCCAATTGTTTTTACATTATTACCCATTACTACTTCTATTAATTTATTACAATTATAGAATGAGTATTCACCAATTGTTTTAACATTATTTCCAATTACTACATTAACTAATTCTTCACAAGAATAGAATGCATATTCTCCAATTGATGTTACGCTATCTGAAATTATTATAGATTTGATATTTTGATTATTATAGAAACTATATGGTTTTATTTCATATTCAGAAATAGTATTTCCATTATATTCAAATGATTCTGGTAATACTAATTCATCACTATTGCCATTATAACCTATTAAATAGCCCTTATTATCTACATACATAAAACTATAACCATTAGAATCTGTAACAATACTTGAAGATTCATCTTTTGATGTATGAATAATCTTTGCATAATAGCCTATTCCACCATTTGCTTCCTTTTCTCCTAAAGTGATAGAAAGAGATGAAAGATTATATATTTCAATTAAATTAACACATCCATCAAATGCGAATCCTAAAGATGAAGAACTAATAGAAGTTACATTTTCTGGAACAGTAAACGAAGTTAATGAAACACAATCTTTGAATGCCCTATAATCAATTGTAGTTAATGAATCAGGTAAATTAATTGTAGTTAATGAAATACAATTCCAGAACATATCACTACTGATTTTTTCATTTCCTTCAGCTATTGTTACTTCGTTTAGGCTAGTGCAATTATAGAATGCTGAATCAGCATCACAAATACCATTAATTATTAATTTTGTTAATTTTGTATTTCCTTCAAATGCGTAGTCATCAACACTTGTTACAGTTGATGGAATAATTAATTCGGTTAATCCACATGCTCTAAATGAACTATGACCAATTGTTGTAACTGTTGAAGGAATTGTAATATTTTCAAGTCCTTTACAGCCATAGAATGCAGATGATGGAATTGAAGTTATATTTTCACCAAATGTAATATCATTTAATGATACGCAATTTTTGAATATACCTTCTGATAAATTAGAATTAATTACTACTTTTTCTATTTTTTTACATAATTGGAATGCAGTACTTCCTATGTAAGTAATCGTAGATGGTAATTCAATTGTTTCAAACCCTGTGTTTTCAAAGGCACTTTGATTAATTGTTTTAATATTTGTAAAATCAAATGAAGATAATGATGTACAATTCTTAAACATTTCATTAGGAATTGAAGTCATATCAGATGCTAAAGATACATTAGTTAATTTCGCACAATCTTTAAAGAATCCAGTATGACCACTTTCAAATGTTACACCACTTCCAATTGTAACTGATGTTAATTCAGGGCATCCTTCAAACGCATACATTTGAAGCTTAGATCCTGTAGGAATAGTTAAACTTTTTATTCCAGAACCTTTTAAACAATCTTGATTATAATTCTTAATACTTGTAGTATCTATTGATTCTAAGCTTGTACAATTTTCAAACATATGTTCTGATAAAGTCTGTCCTGAATTCATTGTAAATGATGCTAAACTAGTACAATTTCTAAATGCATAATTACCACCATTATAGCTATTTATAATGTTTGTATTCCAAATAACAGTTTTTAAATTCTTACAATTTTCAAATACACCATAACCAGATGTGCCATGCTGTATTTTCATTCCACTTGGTATAGTTATAGTTTCAATATCTGTATCATAAAATGCACCCTTTAATACTTCTGTAACCTTATTCCAAGTAATTGACTTAATACTTGTTTTCGCAAAAGCCTGTGTTCCAACTAGTGTCGTCTTATCCGGGAATGTAATAGATTCAAGTGCACTACATCCATAGAACATTCTACTTGCAACACCACCTAGATTTGTAGGTAATAATACATTTGTTAACGAAGTACAGCCTTCAAATGTAGAAGCTGAATTACTTGAACCATCACTAAATGAATAAGTAGATATACTCATATTTGTTAAATCAACTGATGTTAATGATTTACAATCCTTAAATGCTTGTAAATTGATCTTTGAAAGATTTGAAGATGCAACAAATGTTTCTAGTCCTGTACCTTCAAATGCGTTCTTTCCGATTGTTGTAATATCAGAACTTAATGTGATAGATTTTAAATTAGTATAATTTTGGAATGCTTTATCTGCAATAGTTGTTCCACCATTAATTACTAATTCTTTTAAATTTTTTATTGAATCATTAGATAAGCCAGTTAATCTAGAGAATACACTAGATGAATCATAATACGGTAATTCTAGATATTCTAGTGTAGTAACCCCACTTAAGAAATATGAAAAATCAGTACATGTTGAAGGTACTACTACCTTTTTAAGCTTATAACAGCTACTAAATGCACCATCATAAATCTTTTCACAATCAGGGTGAACAGTACATTCTAAGATAGTTTTTGTTCTTGCTTTAACAAGCCATCTATATGGATTATCAGCTGTACCAAAATAACAACCATTTTTATATACTGTGCCTTCTAATTTATCACAACCACTAAATGTTGTTGAATTAATAGATGTAAGTGTATCAGGTAATTCTAAATTAACTAAATTCTTACAATTACTAAATAAATTATATGAAAGTGATGTAATAGTTGTATTCTTTAAAGAAATAGTCTCCAATGTAGTACAATTTTCAAATACTGAAGATTGTATTTCATTTAATGTACTAGGAATAACAACTGTATATAATGATTTACAGTCTTGGAATGCTCCATAAGCTATGGAAGCTGTTCCTTCACTTATTTTTACACTTTGAAGAGAAATACAGCTATTAAACATACTATCACTAATTGTATAAAGTGATGCTGGTAATGATGCACTTGTTAATGATTCACAACAAGCGAATGTGCTATATCCTACTGATTCTAATCCTTCTTTTAATACTATTTTTTCTAAGCCTGTATTATAGAATCCATTATTGCCAATATATGTTACGCTTTTAGGAATATCAATTTCCTTTAAGCTTGTACAATTATAGAATGCATAAGAACCAATTGAATTAGCTTTTGAAGGAATTGTTATATTTTCTAAGCTTGAGCAGTCATAGAATGCATATTCAGGAATACTAGTAATTTCATCATCTAATACTACTTTTGTTAAAGTTTTAGGTAAATAAGTTGAACTAGATGAATAATATGATGCACCAAAATAATACCCTAAGAAATTATCCATCATATGTAATTCTAATTCTTCTAATTGTAATCCTTTTAATGCACCCAAAGCAATTGATGAAATATCATTATTAATTACTAATTTCTTAGTTGATTTATCTTTAATTTCAATTAGTATTTTCTTTCCATTATCATCATAATAATAATATTCACCAGCATCGTAAATCTTTGAATCATTTGGATCAGAAATAACATTTTTAGCAAAATATGCTACATATCCATTATTAGATGATCCTTTAGATAAATTCAATGAAGAATAATTGATTACTTCTATTAAGCTTCGGCAATAGAATGCAGAATATCCAATATTTGTTAATGTTCTTGGTAATACAATTTGTCTTATAGAATCACAATTTTCAAAGCAATTAGAGTTAATTGTTTCAACCTTAGGGAAATAAACAGTAATTAGGCTTGTACAATTAGCAAATGCTCGAGAATCAATATATTCAACATTTGTTAATTTAACTAATGTTAAGCTTGTACAATCTTCAAATGAAGAATATCCAATAGATTTTAAATTCATTGAGTCAAATGATTTTAAATTTGAACAGCCATAAAATGTATACTGACCTATTGATGTAACTTTCTCATTTAATGTTACTGTTTCAATAGTTTTATTATATCTAAATAATCCATCTGTTAAAATAATTTTATAATTATCAAATGTTGGAATAACAATATCTTTATCACTGCCAACATATTCTAATAATGTTACTTCATTATTTTCAGCATCGATAAAATATTTAAATCCATTTTTTAATCCAACCTGACTTGTTGAAGTATTATCGGTTATGATTTCTAATGGATTTGCTCCATATGCTGAATATGTATACATTTCAAGATTTGAATAATTATAAATTGTATATAAGCTAGAACAATTATAGAAGGCACTACTATCAATATCTTCAACTGTAGATGGAATAGCTATTTCTTCTAGGCTCGTACAATAATAGAATGAATCACAACCAATTCCTTCTAATCCTTCATTTAATTCAACAGTTTTTAAATTATAACAATTATAGAAGGCATTATCACAAATCCAATCTACCTTTTTAGATAATTTAACACTTTCTGCATTCATAGGAATTGCATAATCATAAATGCAATATGATATTAAATCATCTGGACCATCTGGTAAAACTAGATTAGTATCTTCACCATAATATCTATCTAATCTTACTCCACCTTCATATATTTCAAATAAATAATCATCAATTAATAAATATCTTGATTTATCAAGAGACTCAATAGGAGTACAAATATTTTGCATAGCATTAGCAAATTTTTCTGTTATTTCAGCTGTATCTACATTCATAAATACTTCTAAATCTAAATCATTTTGATATTGGTGGCTAGGGACATTTGAGTAATCTACTGGATCACCAACCATTCCTATGTATCCAATAGGTAATAAACCACCACTACCTATAGACATAACTTTTGCAAATAGGTTTTCGCCCATCTCAGGAACACTATTAAATGTCACTCTTACAATAGCACTATTTGAAAATGCAAAATCGCCAATTTTCTTTAATGATTTTGGTAATGTTAAGAAGCATATATTTGCACTATCAAATGCTCCACTAGCTATTTCAGTAATACCTTCTGGTAATGTAAAATCAATAGGACAACCTTCCTTTAATCCTGTAACAACACATTCATTATCAGTTGATGTAAATTCTAGGTATTCAAAGCCAGGAGCTAATTCAAATTTAGGCGTAATATAATCAGCTTCACCTAATAATACTTTAAATGAATCACTAGTAGAAATTAATTTATCGCCATTATACCAGCCTAAAAATTTATAACCAATACCAGAATTTGCTTGTAATAGCTTGTATTCTCCTACAATTTTAGATTCGTATGAATTTGTAGGAGCGTTAATTGGTTCAACCTCTACTGGATCAATTCCACTAGGCTTTGTTGAGCCTGTACCTACTACCTCTTCAGGTAAAACTATAGTAGATGGACTAGCATCAGTTGTTCCTCTATCGATAGTAGCACTTCCTGTATTATCATTATCACAAGAAGCTAAGCTAAAAGATGCAATTAAAGCTAAACTAATAAATATTCTTTTCTTTTTCATACTCTTTTTACTCCTCTACTACAATTTTTTGGATAGATACTACGAAGTTACCACTAGCATTTAATGATAGAGTTGGTATATCATTTGCAGTTCCTGGCACTAATTCAGTAGCGTTATTTCCTGATTCAACTAAACAATAAATTTGATATATAGTATAAGTTCCTGCCTTTGTAATCTTTGGTAATTCGGTTGACCAAGTCTTACCTTCATCAATTGAATAATATGCTTGTGCAGAAATATCAGGTCCATCAATTTCAAATTCTAAAGATGTTGGAATAACTGTTGGAATATCAGTTAAGCTTACATTTAAATTTTTTGGTAATGATACACTAGCAGATATACTTGAATTTTTACCTCCGCCTGAATAATGTCCGATATTTGAATACTCAAATTTAACAATTCCACTAATTGTCTCGTAACCATCTGCTGAAATTGTATATGTGAAATCAGCACTATTTTCCTTCTTTTCTGATACAGCTACATTAGCTTTTATTTCTTCTTTTGTAATTGAATCATAGAATCTAGAATTCTTTAATAAATCTGTATATACAGTATAAGTATCAGCTAATGGAGTAATAGTCTTACCATCATGTGATTCAAGTATATAACTTTGAAGTCCAGTTTCAGAATTAGTATATGAATAAGTAATTGTATTATTATCATTTGATAAGATATAAATTGTATTGCTTAGGAATTTGAAATTATCAGATGTAATTTCACCTTGTCCTACAGCAACATTAACATATTCATAGCCTGTAACTACATTGTCACTATTTATTACCTTATAATATACCTTATGATTTCCGGCCTCAGTGATATATAAAGCTGAAGAATAGCTTTCACCATCTAATGAATATTCAACAGTATTTGCTGAACTTACAAAATCCATTAATACACCATTTGGATTTTTAGAAGCATTATATCCATAGCTTGCATTTGTAATTTCATATGATGGATATACTGTTGGCTTTTCAGCACCTATATACATATAAATAGTTTCATTAAATCCAAGTGAATCTGCAGTTGGGAAAATTAAGAAATTAACCTCATTATATTCATTAGCAGTAAATTCAAATGAATTTGTTCCATCATATTTATCTATTGTTTCAGTTTCAGTTTGAGGTACACCTGCATTAGATATATAAATAATATCATTTGGATAATTAATTAATATCATTGATAATTCATCAACATCTAGACCAAATGCTGTTAATAGATCACTACCTGAAATTGAATAGTTACCTGCGTTACCAGTTGTAAATGCTGCACTATTGAAATAGTATAGATTACCACTTAAATTTTCTAGGTAATCACTAGATGCTGCAATATCATATCCTAAATCTTCTCTTGTATCATCAAAGAAGAAATCAACATTTGTAGTAAAACTATATGTACCATAATCAAATGTAACAGCTAATGAATTTGTTCCATCAACTAATTCAATATAATCATCAATAATCTTATTATATTTGTATGTAGTTGCTGCTGTTACTTCTTCACCATCCATATAGAATTTAATATTGCTTAAAATTTCTTCTGCTAAAACGCCATTATATTTATTAAACATTGTAGCTTCAAGAGTATCTATATTTAAAACTGGTTTATTTAAAGTATTATCATATTTAATGTAATCAGTTGTTAAAGTAATATTAGGCTTTGTAATGTAGATTACTTCATAATCCTCTACATCAGCATATCCTTCTTGAACAATCTTATAATAAACTCTATAGCTTCCTGGAGCTATAAATTCGAAATTATTATTTTCTGTATATTCAGAAGCTTCATCTAGCTTATAATATACCTTTGCAGCTGAATTTGCTGGAGTAATAGTTACCTTATGAGCTTCTCCATCATATGCGCCAAAATAGCCCTTTGCTGCATAATCAATTGCAGGTACATCAACATCATTTACGACAACCTTAATGTAATCAAAATCAGAAGCATTAAGCTTACCAACCTCTATTTGAACTTGGTCTAATTTATTATTTGCATCAGTAGTGTCATCAAATCTATTGTCAACATCCTTTAACCAATCCTTTAAAATATCAGTAAATTTATTACTATCAATTACTCTATCCTTAGGAACATTAATTATAATCTTTCCTGAATCAGCACCAATATCTGATAGCTTACCTTGAATTAGATTTCCATTAACAATATCAAATACATATAATTCTGTACGTCCTTTGAATACTGAATATTTTTCAACAAATTGAGTTTCTTCTTCAACAACCTCAACAGCTAATGTTGTACCACGTACAGCCATTACTGAGTTATTTGATGATAAGAAGAATTCTTCATCTTCTCCTAATTTATTTTGAAGCTGTGCTAATACTTTACCTTTTTCAACATAAATATTAGTTTTTGTTTTATCTTTTCCTTCAGATTTGATTTTAATTGTTGATAATTGATCAATATAAACATATTTATCCTCATCAAATCTTAATACTAAAACTGAATCAGCTTCTACATCAACAGTATCGCCATTATATAGGTTCATACCTTTAAAGCAATCTGTTGTTTCCTTTGAATCAGTTACCTTAGCTTTTCCCTCTATTTGAACAATCTTAATATTTCTTGCTTGATCAATAAGATTATTATTTTGATTTCCGCCCTTGTTTCCAAGAACTATTCCTAATGTAATTCCTACTGCCGCAGCAATTACTACTACAGCTGAAATTATAATAATAATTATCTTTTTCATAATGTCCCCCTATTCTTTGTTTTCGTAGCCTTCTATTTCTACTACTTCATAGCATTTGATAGGTTCCTTTTTATTTTTAAACATTCTATCTCCTGCATCAATTACCTTAACTCTATCCTTTAATACTTCATATACATCACTAGAGATTAATACCTGATCTCCTGCAGCTGATGCTTCAATTCTTGATGCAGTATTTACTGTATCTCCAATTGCGGTAAAGTCCATTCTTGTCTTTGAGCCGATGTTTCCGATTACGGCATCACCATAGTGAACACCAACACCAAATTCTAGCTTCTTATTATATTTTTCATATACCTCTTCACAGATTTTTTTACCAACCTTCACAATACCAAAGGCTGCACATACTGCTTTATAGATATAATCATCTAAATCAACTGGGGCATTAAATATAGCCATTACACAGTCTCCAATAAATTTATCAACCATGCCACCATATTTAAATACTTGGTTAGTTGCCATCTCTAGATATCCATTTAAAATATCAACAACATTTTCTGGTGGTAATTCCTCACTCATCTTTGTAAATCCTCTAATATCTACAAATAGACAAGCTACGTTTCTCTTTCTTCCACCAAGGCTCATTGCATCCTCTTGTTTTTCAACCAAGGCTTCAGCAACATCTGGTGATATATATCTTTTAAATGTACCAATAACTTCTCTTTTATGCTTATATTCACTATAATAATGCATTATGATTAATATAATGAATGCGATTATTAATATTAATATTGGAAGAGATATGAAATGATATGTTTTAGCCGAATGCATTATAACCATTAATAGGAATTCAAATCCAATTCCTACTCCAAAGGCTATAAAGCCTAAATAGAATGCTAAGCATGTCATTAAAAATGTAATTACAAATATTATTACTGTATTTAATACTGTCCATAAGCCATTGTTAACTGCAGTATATAATTCATTATTCATTAATGATTGAATGATATTACACTGTACCTCTACACCAAACATTTCTCCAATAGGTGAATTATAAATATCATTTGATAAGCCTGTATCAACAGCACTTGCGTAAGATCCAAATACTACAATTGAATTATCGGCATCTCTTATTTTTGTAGCATTACCATCTAATAGGTCTGCCATTGATATATATTGAAAATCCGGGAATACTTCTTTTACTTTTCCATCTCCTGTATAGCTTAATGTAGGAGCTGAATAATATTTAAAATAATAATCCTTATTCTTTTCAAACTCAGATGATACCTGACCAGTCTTTTTCATATACATATCATATATTGAATAAGCCAAGCTATTATAATTTGTACTTTCAAGGTATGTTCTTCTTACTGCTTCATCATTATCTGTTAGGGCATCTACATATCCTATACCAGATGTGCCTTCATAGATTGTATTAGATAAGCCGTATGGAGCACTATCTCTAGACATACCATTAACACCAAGAATTACATTATGAAGTTTAAATGCATCTCTTAAATTCTTATCTACCTCTTCACAGCCATATTGATTGTTAAATATAACATCAAAGCCTATAGTGGCAGGAATACAATTATTATCTGCCCACATATTTAATATATCTGCAAAATATTGCCTATATTCAATCGGATTATAAGCATTATATTTCTCTATTGTTATATCATCTATACCTACAATATAGATTTCTCTTGCAGCATCTGATTTATGCTGATATAGACCATCAGATATTTTATTATCTAATCCCTCAAGAGGATTCCATACATTAGCTATTAGTGATAATACTAAAGCAACAAACGCAAATATCCCCGAAAATATTAAATTTTTAATACTAAATTTGAATAATTTTCTCTTCATAATTCTCCCATTTAAAATTATATTTTAAAATCATTAAATTTTATCAAAACGAAAATCGTATATATTATATCAATTTTTACTATATTTTGCAAATATTTGAAAAATGATGAAAATGAAAAAGAGTCAGTTTATTGCTGGCTCAGTATAAATCTATTTTATATTAGATATTTTTTCAACCTTTTATCTACTATTTCTTTGATTTTAATTATCGAATTATTCATAAAATCTATTTTTAAACCAGCTTTTTTCCCGACTTCTAGTAAATCCTCATCTAATATATTAATCCCTTTGCCATTAATAGATGTTGTATGCTCGCCATAATAAGTATTACTATATGTCATATCATAAGCTGGTGATAATCTATATGTCTTAGTATCTTCATCATACAAAAACGAAAAGTTTTTAGCATGATCATCTAGATTATGGGCATATACATTAAATACCATTCTTAAAAACAAATTTTCTAAATCATTAATATTATTTTTAGCTAGTACTTTTGTGAGCTTGAATAATTCACTATAATCTATGCATGGGCTTCTAAAATCTAATTCTAATAGTGCAGCAACTGATATCATATGAATCTTTTTGCCATTTTTTCTATCAAATCTTTCTACTCCAAAATATCCTGAATTATATTTAGATTCGAATAATTTAACATTTGGCATATTAATTCCTATTTCTTTACATGCTAGGGCATATTCATATTCCAATAAACCAAAATCATTTGCATCATACTTTGATTCAAATTTAATTAACCAATCAATTCCATCAATATTTATTAATGCTTTGGGTCTTGCACCACCAGATGATGCACCATATTTAAATAAATAATCTATATTAGAATCTTCTTTATTCAATATTTTATTACATTCATCTTGATAGCTATCTAAGCTAAAGTTAAAGGATTCTTCTAATTCAATGTTAGGTATATACTCTAAAGCCCCCATACCATTCTTACCAATTATTGATAATCTCGTAATACCATCAGTTTTATTAATTTTTCTTTTAGCTAAATATCTATCTATTATTAAATTACCCCAAGCATCAGGCATACTATCAGCAAAGACTCCGAAAAAGCCATTAAACGTATTATCCTCTGGAATAAATACGCCTTTCTTTAATGGTAAAGAAAATGGTGATATAGAAAATCCATTTATAAGCCAATTAGAATCATATTCAAAAACATATTTATCGTTATATTTAACAATATATCCTACTATTTTATCATTATAATATACATTAAGCTTTTCCATATTCAATAACCTCATCTATATTGTTAAATACTACCTTTTTAAAAAGATTTGTTATTTCATACTCAATATCTAATGCAACACATAACATAGTTAAAGAATGTAATGAGATTTCACCCTTATTTTCAAATCTTTTTATTGTACCATATGACACATTACTTATCTTTGAAAGTTCTTGTTGTGATATCTTTTTTGTTTTTCTTATCTTCTTAAATCTTACTGCGACTTCACTTAATAATTCTTCTGTTGTTTTGTATAGCACATTATCACCTCTATAGATAATATATTATCTGTTTTTTATTATTTTTGCCTATAATAGATATTATTTTATCTATTTTATTTACAATATTATAACATTTTTTCAATAATTTAACAAGAAAAAACTAGAACCAAATATAGTTCTAGTTATATATTTATTCTATCATATCTTTTGCTTTATCTTTTGCAGTTATTTCGTTATAGTAATTAACAATAACACTGGTAATTATTGCGACGATTACAATACCATAAATACCTAATATTACTGTTAGAATTCTACCAATTAAAGTAGTTGCAGCAAAATCGCCAAATCCGATAGTAGTTATTACTGTAAAGCAATACCACATAGCATCCCAATATGTTGGAATTGTTGGTTCAAATAATGGAAATAAGAATGAGAATGCAATAATAAAAGCAAGTAAGCCTACTATTGAATCAATAGTATGAGTCTTAAGTAAAATATCAAGTAATACTTTAATCTTTTCAAATTTTAATGTTGGGAATAATAATCTCTTTATCGCAATAACTAAGAATACGATTGCTATAAAACTAGGAATTATCATAGAGCTTTCTTCATTAATTCCTATTAAGCATGAAACAGCAAAGCCAAGTAATACAATTCCTAATAAAACACTGGAAAAAATACCTGCTTTATTCTTTGTTTTATCGATATGTAAAAATTCATTTAATGATAAAGTAAGCATTGCTAAACCGCCTGAAAAACAAAATAAATAAATATTATATCTACCAAAAAAAGCTAATGCTGCAGATACGATAAACAATGAGCCAATAATTATGGCTCTAATCTTAGCTTTTTTAGTATCTTGAACAAAAAATACTAATACTTGATATAAAAATTGAGATGCTATCGTAAGACACATAAATAATGAAATTAATTCAAGAGATGTTGCTGTAGTACCTCCAATTAAAGAAATAGCTAGAGCCATTTGAACTACTGCTAAAATTAAATTAAGAACAATATATATGTTATTTTTTGTCTTTGGAGATATTTTTTTCATAATTAAAATTCACCCTCTATTATTAATAATACCTTATAAATTATAATAACAATTAGAACAAAAATCAATGAAAACAAGCAAAAAGGGCTGTACGCCCTAAAATCTAGTATTTTTTTTAAACCTAGGTTTTTTTACAGCCACTTTCTCTTAAATTATCTTATTTAATCTATCTATTGCTTCTTTAGTATTTTCTAATGTATTAAATGCTGTAATTCTTAAATAGCCTTCACCATTTTTACCAAATCCAGCACCTGGAGTTGTAACAATGCTTGCATTATTTAATATAAAATCAAAGAATTCCCAAGAGCTATATCCATTAGGACATTTAATCCAAATATAGGGTGAAGCTTCACCACCAGTATTATAAATACCCTTTTTATCAAAGAAATCCTTTAATAGCTTTGCATTTTTCTTATAATAATTGATATTATTGATACACTCTTTTTCACCATCAATGCTTAAGGCAGCCTCTGCAGCTCTTTGAACAGGATATGATACACCATTAAATTTAGTTGCTTGACGTCTCTTCCATAAGGCATTAATAGATGTATCACCTGCCATTAATTCCTCAGGAATAATTGTAAAGCCACATCTTACGCCTGTAAAGCCTGCCATTTTTGATAAAGATGATACTTCAATTGCACATGATCTTGCGTTTTCAATTTCAAAAATTGAATGTGGATGCTTATCATCACTAATAAAAGCTTCATATGCATTATCGTAAATAATTAATGATCCACTATTAATTGCATATTCTACCCAAGTTTTAAGCTCATCATAATTATATAATGCTCCTGTTGGGTTATTAGGTGAGCATAAATAAATAATTTTCGGATTTGAATCTAAGCCATTTGACATAGGTAAGAAATTATTTTCTTTATTACCTTCAATAAATTTTACTTTTCTTCCTGACATAGTATTTGAATCTACATATACAGGATATACTGGGTTTGGTATATATATTTCATTATCAGAAAAAATATCTACTAAATTACCTAAATCTGATTTAGCTCCATCAGATATAAAAATATCATTATTATTTATGTTAATATTTTTTCTTTTATAATATTCTCTTACGCTATCCTTTAAAAATTCATATCCATACTCAGGTGGATAGCCTCTAAATGTTTTAGCATCTCCCATTTCATCAGATGCTTTTTTCATCGCATCAACTACTATTTTAGGTAAAGGTAATGTTACATCACCAATTCCTAATCTTATAATTTTTGCATTAGGATTTGTATTTAGATAATTCTTTACTCTAATATTTATTTCTGAGAATAAATAATTTTTACTTAAATTATTAAAATTTTCATTAACATTAATCTTCATAATATATACCCTCATATACCATCTTAGCTGGACCTGTCATCATAATTGTATAATCATCTAATACCTTTATTTTTAAGGTTCCACCTAAAAGGTCAACATAAATATCTTGATTGAAATCACAAATACCATTTTTTACAGATGCTGCACATACTGCACATGCTCCTGTACCACAGGCAAATGTTTCTCCACTTCCTCTTTCCCAAACACGCATTTCTAAATGATTTCTATCAATTATTTTAACAAATTCTGTATTTACTCTATTCTTAAATAATGGATTATTTTCGAAGAATGGACCATCCTTATATAGATTTAGCTTTTTAGTGCTATCTACATAGATTACACAATGAGGGTTACCCATTGATACTGCAGTAATATTATATGGCTTGTTTTTAATAATAGATTCCTTATTTATATATTCTTCATTTGAATCTAAGCAAATATCCTCTGGCTTAAATGAGGCAATACCCATATTTACTGTTACACTAGTTACCTTTCCATCATCACCAATTACTAAATGTAGAGTCTTAATACCTGATAATGTTTCAACTGTAACTACATCCTTAAATACCATTTGATTATCATATAAATATTTGCCAATGCATCTAATGGCATTTCCACACATATTTCCTTCAGAGCCATCAGCATTAAACATTCTCATTCTAGCATCTGCGACATTGCTTGGCATAATTAATACTAAACCATCACTTCCGATACTAAAATGTCTTTCTGACATTTCGATAGCTAATTTTTCAGGATCATTAATTATTTGGTTGAAGCAATTTACATAAATATAATCATTACCACAACCATGCATTTTAGTAAATCTAATTGACATTTTTACTCCTTTCTAGTGCTGCACCTATAAAACCTAAAAATAAAGGATGAGCCTTATTTGGCCTACTCTTAAATTCAGGATGATATTGAACACCTAAATAGAATTTTTCTTCTGTTAATTCAACAGCCTCTACTAAGCTTCCATCTGGTGATGTACCAGCTATTTTTAATCCAGCATTTATAAAATCACCTAAATATTTATTATTAAATTCATATCTATGTCTATGTCTTTCACTGATCAAATCAGCTTTATAGCATTCCTTCATTTTTGTATTATCTACAATTTTACATGGATATGCTCCAAGTCTTAGAGTACCGCCTTTAGCAACCTCATTAGATTGACCATCTAGGAAATCTATAACTCTATGCTTAGATAATTCATTAAATTCATGTGAATTTGCATCAGCAAATCCTAAAACATTTCTTGCATATGATATACATAAAATTTGCATACCAAGACAAATTCCAAAATATGGAATATGATTTACTCTTGCATAATTTGCAGTTAAAATCATTCCTTCAATTCCTCGTTGACCAAATCCACCAGGAACTATTATTCCATCGATATCTTTAAATGTTTCATCAATATTATCGTTATTTATATTTTCACTATCAATCCATTTAATATTAATGTGAGTTGAATGCTGATATCCAGCATGATTAAGTGCCTCTACTACAGATAAATATGCATCATGTAATTCTATATATTTTCCTACTAATGCAATATTTGTGTTATATTTTAATGTTTTAATTTTCTTAACTAAATCAATCCATTCTGATAAATCAGGTTCCTTATAATCTATTTTAAGCTCTCTTATTACAACATCAGATAAATGTGATTTTTCAAGCATCAAAGGTGCTTCATATAAATTATCTAATGTAACATTTTCAATAACACAATCAGGTTTTACATCACAAAATAATGCAACCTTTTTAAAAATATTTATATCTGTAATAGGATCATCTACTCTAAGAACAATAATATTAGGATTAATACCCATTCCTCTTAATTCCTTAACTGAATGTTGAACAGGCTTTGATTTATGCTCATGTGAAGCCTTTAAATATGGAACTAAGCACACATGAATATATAATGTATTATCAATTCCTTGTTCTCTTCCTATTTGTCTAATTGCTTCAATAAATGGACGTGATTCAATATCACCTGTTGTTCCACCTATTTCTGTTATTACAACATCAGCGTTTGTTTTTCTTCCAACCTTGTAAATGAATTCCTTTATTTCATTAGTAATATTAGGGATATACTGAACTGTTGATCCTAAATATTCACCCTTTCTTTCCTTTGAAATAACATTTGAAAAAACCTTACCAGTTGTTAAATTTGAATATTTATTTAAATCCTCATCTATAAATCTCTCATAATGACCTAAATCAAGGTCTGTTTCAGCACCATCCTCGGTAACAAATACCTCTCCATGCTGATAAGGAGACATAGTACCTGGATCAACATTAATATATGGATCTAGCTTTTGAGCTGCCACCTTTAGGCCTCTAGATTTTAATAATCTACCAAGTGACGCTGCTGTAATTCCTTTTCCTAGGCCTGATACAACTCCTCCAGTAACAAATATATACTTACTCATTTTTGCCTCCTTGTATATTTACTTATTATTTCTTCTGCAACAAATCGTTTTGTTTTTCTTATAAACATTGCTCTTTTTTCAATATATTTATGAGCTTCATTTTCACTTATATGCATATTATTAATTAATAATAATTTTGCATTATTAATCAATTTTATTTCTTCTAATTTTTCTTTTATAGATAAAGGCTTTTCTTGTAACATGTTTTCTCTTTCAATAGAAGCCTCAATTATTTTCAATGATTGAATTATTACACCGCTTGATGTAGGCTTAGGTAATGTTAAAATGCCATAGTTAAACGTCTTATCATAAACCTCATCATAAATATCATTTTTAACAAAAAATAATACACCATTTTTATGCTTATATGCTGAATCAATCGCAAAATTGATACCAAAATCATCTGGAAGTGGAGCACTAATTATCAAAATATCATAATCATTTTCTAATAGTTCTCTAGATGCTTCACTAATTGATGATACTAATTTTATAGGTTCATATTTTTCTTTTAAAAGGTGGATTATTGCATCACTAAAAGATTTAGATGATGATACAAGTAAAACACTATAAATATTTTCTTTCAAATAATCCACCTCCATTTCAAATTATTTTAAATAGCTACTTAATAACATTTTATTTATATATTTATTAATAAAATCTGATTTTCTTGCAATTTCCTTTGCTTCTGATAAGCTTTCAGGTAGCTTCTCAAGCTTATCTATTATTTCCTTAGGTGCAGTATATAAATTATAATTAACTGCATCTCTTAATTTTTTCTTATTATCAATTCCATCAATTGCTGCATAAATTAATAAAGTAAATGCTAAATATGGATTGACCATAGGATCTGCTTGTCTTAATTCAATTCTTCTTGTATTATCATTGCTTGCAGGAATTCTAATAAGCTCACTTCTGTTTTCACTAGACCAAGAAACATATTTAGGAGCCATCATTTTACCTAATCTTTTATATGAATCATCTGAGATATTAAAGAATGCAGACATTTCCTTTGAATGTGTTAAAATACCTTCGATTGCATAATCTAGGACATCTTCTTTATTATCACTCTTTACACTGATATTAATATGATATCCATTTCCTGGCTCATCATCTATTGGCTTTGGATTAAATGATGCATATAATCCATTTCTCGCTGCAATAGTTCTAACAACAGATTTGAATGTAGTTGCATCATCTGCAGCACTTAAGGCATTACTATATCTAAAATCAACCTCATTTTGACCAGGTCCTTCCTCATGGTGGCTACCTGATGGGATAATTCCCATTTCTTCTAATGTTAAGCAGATTTCACGTCTTACATTTTCACCCTTATCATCTGGGGCTATATCCATATAGCCAGCCTTATCATAAGTAATATTAGTAGGCTCTCCTTGTTCATCTGTTTTAAATAGATAAAATTCTATTTCACTTCCAAAATAGAATTCTAATCCACGCTTCTTTGCCTCTTCTATAGCGTTAATCAAAAGCTTTCTTGTATCACATTCAAATGGTGTTCCGTCGGGATTTGTGATATTACAGAACATTCTAATAACTCTACCCTGGCTTGGTCTCCAGGGTAGCTTAGAAATTGTATCTGAATCTGGGTGAATGAATAAATCTGACTTGATTTCTCCACCAAATCCCTTTATTGCAGCACCATCAATATTCACACCATATTTAAAGACTCTTTCTAGCTCATGTGGCATTACTGATATATTCTTTTGATTTCCAAATACATCAACAAATGCTAATCTAATGAACTTAACATCCTCTTCATTAACATAATCTAAAATTGTCTGTATATCGTACATAAATACCTCCTCAAATATAATTAAATATTATATTTTTTAATTATTTCATTTGCACAATCAATTCCGTCCTTAATTGCAATAGCGACTAATGATTGTCCATTTTTCATATCTCCACAAACAAATGTTCTTTCATTATAATTAAAATTATTTAATTTAACTCTATTATTAATAGAATCTAATTTATAATTATTTAAATCATCTGTAGTTGTACCTATAAAACCCATTGCGATAATTAAATAATCGCAAGGAAGATATTCTTTAGTATTTTCTACATCTACTAACTTTGTTTTTCCATTTTCAAATATGAATTTAACCTTTTTAATATATACTCCAACAAGCTTTCCATCTTCTACTTTAACCTCATCGATTGTTGTTTCATATCTTCTAATGTCCTTATTCATTAAAGTATTAGCCTCAAGAACACCATAATCAGTTTTCTTTTTATTAGGATAATTTGGCCAAGGTAATGTATTTTCTAGTGGTGGCTCTTTAGTTATTTCAAGCTCAGTAATTGATTTTGCCTTTTGTCTTGCGGCTGTACCACAACAGTCATTTGCAGTATCACCACCACCAACTATAATTACGTCTTTATCCTTAAGGTTATATTCGAATTCCTTCTTATCTAATAAATTCTTTGTTGTTTTAGTTAAGAAATCAACTGCGTATAAAATACCTTTAGCATCATTATTTTTAACCTGTAATTGTCTTGCAAAGGATGTACCGCAGGCAAATACTACATCATCATATTTTTCATATAATTCATCAACTGTAATATCTACACCAACCTTAGTACTGGCAATGAATGTTATTCCTTCTTCCTTTAATAGATTGATACGTCTTAATACAATATCCTTTTCAATCTTCATATTTGGAATACCATACATCAACAATCCACCAAATCTATCATTCTTTTCATATACAGTTACAGTAAAGCCATTATCGTTTAGCCTCTTTGCACATGATAGGCCTGATGGGCCAGAGCCTATTACACAAACCTTTTTACCATTTCTTTCGATATTTTTATTTGGCTTAATCCAACCATTTTTATATGCTTCTTCAATTAAGAATAATTCATTTGCTCTAATTGATACTGATTTTGTATTAATGCTACAAGAACAGCATGCTTCACAAAGTGCTGGACAGACATTTCCTGTAAACTCAGGAAATGGTGCTGTCTTTGCTAATCTTTTATAGGCTTCTTCATATAATCCAAGATAGATTAAATGATTCCATTCAGGAATTAGGTTAGATAATGGACAACCAACATTTCTATTGTTAACCTTCATTGCTGATTGACAAAATGGAACACCACAGTTCATACAGCGTGAGGCTTGTTCTCTTTGTGTATTTAAATCAAATGGAATATGAAAATCATTAAAGTTTTCAATTCTTTTTAAAACCTCAATTTCTCCCTTTTCTTTTCTTTCAAATTCCATAAATCCAGTAGGCTTTCCCATTATTTCACCCCCGTAAATTTATTAAATGCATATAATTCACTATCTTCTAATCCTAATTTATTTGCTTCTTCAATATAGCTCATGATTTTTGCATAATCATTAGGTAATACCTTAAAATAATCCTTAGGATCAAAATTATATAATAAATTAGATACATATTCGCTATTAGTATATTTAATATGGTTAGCTAATAATTCTTTAACAGTATCAATATCCTTTTTATCTAAATCTAATATTGAAACTAATTCTTGATTGATATTTTTCTTATTTGTAGGGCCATAAATATATGCAACGCCGCCTGACATACCAGCAGCAAAGTTTCTACCTATTTTACCTAATAGAACAACTACACCACCAGTCATATATTCACAACCATGAAGTCCGCATCCAAGTGCTACAACCTTAGCACCTGAATTTCTAATTGCAAATCTTTCTCCACAAATACCATCAAGATATACCTCACCTGATGTAGCACCATATAATGCAACATTACCACAAATGATATTCTTTTCTGGTGCGAATGTAGCTCTTTTAGATGATTTAACAATAATCTTTCCGCCACATAAGCCCTTCCCTAAATAGTCATTTGCATCACCAGTAACATTTAATGTAACACCATTAGTTAGGAATGCACCAAATGAATTACCTGCATTACCATTTGCGTTAATAATAATAGTATCTGATTTTAATCCTTTATCCTTATATACCTTAGTAATTTCATTAGATAGGATAGTACCAAGTGCTCTATTAACATTAGATATTTCAATGTTCATTTCCTTAACATGACCATATTTAATTGATTCTTCACATAAAGGAAGTAGCATTCTTGAATCTAATGTATTATTTAAATCAATCTTCTTATATTCCTTGAAGATATTATCATTTCTATTTACTACCTTAGCGTTGAATAATAGCTTAGATACATCGATTCTATTCTTATATTCATTCTTCAAAGATAATAATTCAGTATGTCCAACCATTTCATCAATAGTCTTGAATCCAAGCTTAGCCATATATTCTCTTAATTCCTCTGCAATAAATTTCATGAAATTAATTACATATTCTGGCTTACCCTTAAAATTCTTACGTAGGTTGGCATCCTGGGTTGCAACACCAACAGGACATGTATTCATATTACATACTCTCATCATAATACAGCCCATTGCGATTAATGGTCCTGTTGCAAAACCAAATTCCTCTGCACCAAGTAAAATAGCTACTGCTAAATCCTTACCTGTTAATAATTTACCATCTGTTTCAAGTCTAATTCTATCTCTTAGGCCATTTAATACTAATGTTTGGTGAGTCTCAGATAAACCAATTTCCCAAGGAATACCAGCATTTGAAATTGAAGTTCTAGGTGATGCACCTGTACCTCCGTCGTAGCCTGAGATTAAAATCGTATTTGCTCCTGCCTTTACTACACCAGCAGCAATTGTACCAACACCAGATTCAGAAACTAGCTTAACTGATATTCTTGCATCTCTATTGGCATTCTTTAAATCATAAATTAATTGTGCTAAATCCTCAATTGAATAAATATCATGATGAGGTGGAGGTGATATTAATGATACACCAGGAGTTGAATGTCTAGCCTTAGCTATCCATGGGAATACCTTTTGTCCTGGAAGCTGTCCTCCTTCGCCTGGCTTAGCACCTTGTGCCATTTTAATTTGAATTTCAATTGCGTTTGTTAAATATTCAATAGTAACACCAAATCTACCTGATGCAACTTGCTTAATCTTGGAGCATCTATTAACACCATCAGTTGATTCATATCTGCTTCTTTCCTCTCCACCTTCACCAGTGTTTGACTTACCGCCTAAAATATTCATAGCGATTGCCATACACTCATGAGCTTCTTTAGATATTGAACCATAGCTCATTGCACCTGTTTTAAATCTCTTTACAATCTCATCTACACTTTCAACCTCATCAATTGAAATAGAATGAGAGAAATCTAAATCTAGTGTGTCTCTAATATTAATTCTCTTTTTAGCTAATAAAGATGTAAAATCCTTATATAATTTATAATCATTAGTTCTACATGCAGCCTGTAATGTAAATACTGCAGCAGGATCATAAATATGCTCATGTTGTTTTTGTCTAAATCCATGTAGACCTACTGAATCTAGAGTATCATCATTTCTTGATAAAGCTTTTTCATATAATTTAATAGAATTTTTCTCGATAATATCCATTCCAATACCACCAATTGAATTAGGAGTATTAGTGAAATATTTATCAATTATATCATTAGATAAGCCAATACATTCAAATATTTGGGCACCATTATATGATTGAATTGTTGAAATACCCATTTTTGAAATAATTTTAGTAATGCTCTTTACTGTAGCATGTCTATAGTTTTCAATTGCTTTTTTAGAATCTAATGTAATATATCCTCTTTTTGTATATTCATCTATTGTTTCATATACTAAATAAGGATAAATAGCATTTACACCAAAACCAATTAAAGCTGCAAAATGATGAACCTCTCTTGGCTCTGCTGCCTCTAATACGATAGAAACATGTGTTCTTTTTGATACCTTAGTTAAATATTGATGTAGGCCTGAAGATACTAATAATGATGGAATCTTTAAGCCTTTAGATTGTCTATCTGTTAATATAATAATTGAGGCACCTGCATCAATTTTATTTTCACATTCTTTAAATATTCTATCTAAGGCAGCTGACATATTCTCCTTTGTATAATCATAAGAGAATGATACTATATCAACCTTAATTTGATATGATTTATCAATATATTTAATCTTATTAAATTCTTCTTCAGATAAAATTGGATTATCAATTCTAATTCTTCTTGCGTTAACCTTAGTTGGATTTAATAGGTTACCCTCTCTACCCAAATACATTAAAGATGACATTACAATATCTTCTCTAATAGAATCAATTGGTGGATTAGTAACTTGAGCAAATCTTTGCTTAAAGAATTGATATAAATTAAATTCCTTCTCCATTAATACGGCAAGAGATAGGTCATTACCCATTGATACAACCTTTTCTTGGTCATTTTGGGCAAGAGGTATAATACCTTCCATTAATTCATCATATGTATAATTTAATTCATGCTGAATAAAATGAATATCATCATTTTTCTTTTCTTCCTTATGAGCCTTTAATTTATCTACATGAATAATATTTTCATTCCATTCCTTATAAGGAAGCTTCTTTGAATATTTCATTTTTATTTCATCATTAGAGATAATTTTACCAACACTGGTATCAACTAATAAAATCTTACCAGGTTCTAGTCTCTTCTTTTCTAAAATATTATTTTCATCAATAGGTAAAGAACCAGTTTCACTGAATAATATTAAATAATCATCCTTAGTTACATAATATCTTGATGGTCTTAAACCATTTCTATCTAGTGATGCACCTAGCTTAATACCATCTGTAAATAAAATAGCTGCAGGTCCATCCCATGGCTCTAGGAATGTTGAATGAAATTCATAGAAAGCCTTTAGGTTTTCATCCATTCTATCATTCTTCATCCATGGCTCAGGAATCATCATCATAATTGTTTCTTCTAGAGTTCTACCATTTAAATATAAGAACTCTAAGAAATTATCAAACATAGCTGAATCTGAAGATTCCTTTGGAATTAATGGAATTAATTTCTTTAAATCATCATTGAATATTTCAGATTCAAATAAGCCTTCACGTGATTTAACATTATTAACATTTCCTCTAATAGTATTAATTTCACCATTATGACATAAATATCTATTAGGATGAGCTCTTTCCCATGATGGGAATGTATTAGTTGAGAATCTTGAATGTACTAATGCGATTGCAGTTTCAACCTTTGTATCCTTTAAATCAAGGTAGAAATCTCTAACTTGTGTAGATACAAGCATTCCCTTATATACTATAGTACGAGATGATAATGAACAAAAATATAGGGTTTGTTTTTCTTTAATAGCAATAGTTTCGATTACTCTTCTTACAACATATAGCTTTCTTTCAAAAGGTAATCCTTCTTCTATATTAATTGGCTTCTTTACAAAGATTTGCATAATATAAGGCATAGCTTTAAGAGCGGTCTCTCCAATGCCATAAGTATCTACTGGTACTCTTCTATATCCTAATATCTCTAAGCCTTCCCTTTTAAATGTATCATCTATTAAAGCAATTTCTTTGGTTCTAATTTCTTCATTTTTTGATAAGAAAATTTGACCAACACCATAAGAGCCTAATTTTGGCAATTCAAAATCAAGCTTTTCGCTTCTAAAGAATTTATCAGGAATTTGAAATAATATTCCAGCACCATCACCAGAATTATCTTCAGCACCTGTTCCTCCTCTATGCTCAAGGTGAATTAAGATATTTAACGCATCCTTAATTGTTTTATGAGTTTTGATTCCTTTAATTTGAGCTATAGCGCCAATACCACAGGCATCATGCTCATAGCTAGGATCATATAAACCAACTTTTTTCTGTTCACTCATATTGAAAACCCTTCTTCCTTATAATAAAAATAATAAAAAAAGGCGTTCACCCCTACAATGATGTCCATAAACATCATAAAGGTGAACACCATTGTTCGAAAATATAATATAATCTTTTAAACAAATAGTCAAGGACTTTTTTAAATTTTATTCAATAAACAGCATTTTTAATAAAATATAATTCCCTTTTGGTGGTAAAAAATAAAATAAAAATCAAAAAAGTTGTTGACAAATAAAAATAATGAGCATAGAATAGAGGCATAGAAGGCAAGGACGCCTGGGTTAATTCCCCATCGGCTCCTGCCTTTTTTTGTTTTTAGGAGGATATTATGAAACAGGTAAACGAGTATTATGGATGTCTTGTATTCAATGATAATGTAATGAAATCTAGATTATCATCTGATGTATACAAGTCTCTAAAGAAAACCATTAATGATGGTAAAGAATTAGACATTAGCGTTGCCAATAGCGTTGCAGTAGCAATGAAGGATTGGGCAATCGAAAATGGCTGTACACATTACACTCACTGGTTCCAGCCAATGACAGGTATTACAGCTGAAAAACATGATGGATTCATTTCACCAGATGGTGATGGAAAAATCATTATGGAATTTAAAGGTAAAGAATTAGTTAAGGGTGAACCTGATGCTTCTTCTTTCCCATCAGGAGGCTTAAGAGCTACTGCTGAGGCAAGAGGATATACAGCATGGGATCCTACAAGCTATGCATTTATTAAAGATAAGGTATTATGTATTCCTACAGCATTCTGTTCTTACACAGGTGAAGCACTAGATAAGAAAACTCCACTTTTAAGATCAATGCAAGCAATCAATAACCAAACATTAAGAATTTTAAAGCTATTTGGTCATAATGAGGTTACTTCAGTTAAAACAACTGTAGGACCTGAACAGGAATATTTCCTAGTAGATAAAAAATATTATGATGAAAGACCTGACTTAATTTATACAGGAAGAACATTATTTGGTAAGAAAGCTCCTAAGGGTCAGGAATTAGAGGATCATTATTTTGGTGTTATTAAACCTAGAGTACAGGCATTCATGAATGATTTAAATGAAGAATTATGGAAGCTTGGAATTTTAGCAAAGACAGAGCATAACGAAGTAGCACCGGCCCAACATGAACTAGCTCCAATCTTTGCTACAACAAATATTGCAGCTGATAATAACCAATTAACAATGGAAATTATGCAAAAGGTTGCTAAAAAGCATGATTTAGTATGCTTATTACATGAAAAGCCATTTAAGGGTGTAAATGGTTCTGGTAAGCATAACAACTGGTCAATTTCTACTAATACAGGTATGAATCTATTAGAGCCAGGTGAAACACCACTAGAAAATGCACAATTCTTATTATTCTTAGTTGCAGTAATTAAAGCTGTAGATGAATATCAAGATTTACTTAGAATTTCAGTAGCAAGTGCTGGAAATGACTTCCGTCTTGGTGCAAACGAGGCACCTCCTGCAATCATTTCAATGTTTGTTGGTTCTGAATTACAGGATGTCCTAGATTCAATCGAAACTGGAAAGCCACTAAAAACAAAAGGAAAGAGTTTCTTAAAAATTGGTGCAGATGTATTACCTGACCTACCAAAGGATTCTACTGATAGAAATAGAACTTCTCCTTTCGCATTTACAGGTAATAAATTCGAATTTAGAGCACTAGGCTCTAGCGAATCAATTTCATGTGCTAACATTATGTTAAATACAGCAGTTGCTGAGGAATTAAAGCAATTTGCTGATATTCTAGAGAAATCAAAGGATTTCAATAATGATTTACATGAATTAATTAAGAAGACAATTATTAATCATAAACGTATTATCTTTAATGGTAATGGTTATGATGCATCTTGGGTAGATGAAGCTGAAAAACGTGGATTATTAAATTTAAAATCTACACCAGAGGCATTACCTCATTATCTAGCAGAAAAGAATATTAATTTATTCATTTCTCATAAGATTTATTCTTTAGCTGAAATTAAGGCTAGATATGAAATTGCTCAAGAGCATTATGAAAAGATTGTATCAATTGAAGCTAATACTGCTCTAGATATGACTAATAGAGGATATTTACCAGCTATTAGTAAATACAGCAAAACTTTAGCAGAAACAATAGAGTTAAAGAATAGCTTAAATGTAGATGCTACATATGAAAAGGAAACATTAATTAAGATTTCTTCAGCATTAACAACCATTTTTGAAACTAAGCTAGCATTAGAGGTTTCTTTAAAGCAAAAGGATTCATTAGCTACAGTTGAAGAAAAATCATTATATCTAAAGGATGAAGTATTAACTAAAATGGAAAAATTAAGAGACTTAGTTGATAGCCTAGAAGAAATCATTGATGAAAATTCTTGGCCTTATGCATCATATGATAAGCTTCTATTTGGAGTTAGATAATAGTTTGTTTATTTAATATAGATTAAATTTAATAGAGGGGAAGAGATTATTTATGTGGAATTATCAAATATGGAAATTAATAGCCATTGCATTAATATTCTTTATGCAAGCTGGCTTCGCAATGTGTGAGGCAGGTTTTACTAGAGCTAAAAATACTGGTAATATCACTATGAAAAACCTAATGGACTTCTGTTTAGGTACAATTACATTTATCCTAATCGGTGGGCCAATCCTATGTGCTGAAAATGCCATAGCTGGTGGTTTACTTGGTGATATGGGTCAAGTATACAAGGGTATGTTTGGTGAAGGTGCTTCATGGGCAGGTTGGACAGATTTCATTTTCAATTTAGTATTCTGTGCTACTACTGCAACAATCGTTTCAGGTGCTATGGCTGAACGTACAAATTTCAAAGCTTATTGTATTTATTCAATGATTATTTCAGCAATCGTATATCCAGTTGAAGCATACTGGAACTGGGGTGTTGGAAACAGTGGTTGGTTACAACAACTTGCAGCATCTTGGGGATTAGCTGATGGTTACGCTCAAGGATTTATTGACTTATCTGGTTCTTGTTCAATTCATATGGTTGGTGGTTTAACTGCCCTAATCGGTGCTTGGATGGTAGGACCTAGAATTGGTAAATATGTAAAAGATGAAAATGGTAAAGTAACAAAAATCAATGCTATTCAAGGTCACAATGTATTAATTGGTGCTCTTGGTGTATTCATTCTATGGTTTGGTTGGTATGGATTCAACCCAGCTGCTTGTACATCTTGGGATGGATATGAAGGCATGGGTCAAGTATTTATGACAACAACAATCTCTGCTTCATTAGCTACAGTTACAGTTATGATGATTACATGGATTAGAAATGGTAAGCCAGATGTATCAATGACATTAAATGGTTCATTAGCTGGTTTAGTTGCTGTAACAGCAGGCTGTGCTAGAGTTGATTTAGTTGGTGCTATCGTTATTGGTATTGTAGCTGGATTTATTTTAACATTCGGTGTTGAGTTCTTCGATAAGGTATGTCACATCGATGACCCAGTTGGTGCTTGTTCTGTTCACTTCTTAAATGGTGTTTGGGGAACAATTGCTTGTGGTTTATTCTCAACAACAACTGGTTTATTCTATGGTCATGGCTTCGCTCAATTAGGAATTCAAGTAATTGGTGTTTTAGCAGTTTGTGCTTGGACAGCTGCTTGGGCATTCCTAATCTTCGGTGTTATGAAGCTAATTAAGAGAAAAGATGGAAAGACTCCATTCTTAAGAGCTACTCCTGAAGAGGAAATTAGAGGTCTTGATTTAACAGAACATGGTTTAGTTACAGCTTATGCAGGCTTCCAAATGGCTCCTCAATCATTTGATTATGGTGATGCTGTTAAAGAAGTTATGGGAGATGTTCCAGCAAGCGAAGCAATTGAAGTTAAAACAATGCCTTCAGTTGATGAAATTAAGCCTGGTGATAAAACAATCACTAAGATTGAAATTATTTGTAAGGAAAGAATGTTTGAAGCATTAAAAGATGAACTTATGAACATTGGTATTACAGGTATGACAGTATCACATGTTATGGGATGTGGTATCCAAAAGGGTGCACCTGAATATTACCGTGGTATTAAGGTTGAACCTACACTTCTACCAAAGATTCAAGTAGATGTTGTAGTTGCAAACGTTCCTGCATCACAAGTAATTGAAACTGCAAGAAAGGTATTATATACAGGTCACATCGGTGATGGTAAGATCTTCGTATATAACTGCTTAGATGTAGTTAAAGTAAGAACTGGTGAAACAGGTTCTAAAGCTTTAATGGATGTTGAATAATTATATTAAGTGTGTCCTACGATAGGCCACACTTAACTTATTTTAAAGGAGATTTATTATGTGTTCAATAATGGGGTATTTAAGCCTAGAAAACTATGATAAGTTTTTAAAAGGCTTTAACGAAACAGTATCAAGAGGTCCTGATATGTCTAAAATTGTAAACCTAGAAAATGCTAGATTAGGTTTTCATAGACTTGCAATCATGGGCTTAAACGAAAATGGTATGCAGCCATTTGAATTTAAAGGAAATTATATAGTATGTAATGGCGAAATTTATGGCTTTAGAAAGCTAAAGGATGAATTAATCAAGGATGGCTATGAATTTATAAGTGAATCAGATTGTGAAATACTTCTTCCCTTATATGAAAAGTATGGAACAGAAATGTTTAAAATGCTAGATGCAGAATATGCATTAATCATCTATGATGCAAATAAAAAGGATTTTATTGCAGCAAGAGATCCAATCGGTATTAGACCATTATATTATGGCTATGATAATAAAAATAAAATCGCATTTGCATCAGAGCCTAAAAACCTAGTAGGTCTTGTAGATAAGATTCTTCCATTCCCTCCAGGATATTACTATAAGGATGGTGAATTTCACCTTTATAACGATATTACTAAAGTAGATGAGTATAATACTGATTCAATGGATGAAATTGCATTAAACATTAAAAAGAAGCTAATTAAAGGAATCGAAAAGAGATTAGACGCAGATGCACCTATAGGATTTTTATTATCTGGAGGTCTAGATTCTTCTTTAGTTTGTTCAGTATCAGCCAAATTATTAAATAAGCCTATTCATACTTTCGCAATAGGTATGTCAACAGACGCAATTGACCTAAAATACGCTAAAGAGGTTGCTGATTATATTCATTCAATTCATCATGAAATTATAATAACAAATGACGATGTAATAAATGCCCTTGATACAGTAATTAAAATCCTTGGAACATATGATATTACAACTATAAGAGCTTCTATTGGAATGTATTTAATTTGTAAAAAAATCAGTGAAACAACTAACATTAGAGTTTTACTTACAGGTGAAATATCTGATGAGCTATTTGGATACAAATATACAGATTTCGCTCCAAGCGCTGCTGAATTCCAAAAAGAGGCTGTTAAAAGAGTTCATGAACTTCATATGTATGATGTTTTAAGAGCTGATAGATGTATTTCAGTAAACTCATTAGAGGCTAGAGTTCCATTTGGAGATTTAGATTTTGTTAAATATGTAATGAGCATTAATCCTGAATTAAAAATGAATAAATATAATATGGGTAAATATTTATTAAGAAATGCATTTAGAGGAGATTTCTTACCAGATAACATACTTTTTAGAGAAAAAGCCGCATTTTCTGATGCAGTTGGACACTCCATGGTAGATTATTTGAAAAAATATGCAGAAAACTACTTTACAGATTTAGAATATCAAAGTAAAATATCAAAGTATTCTCATTCTAAGCCTTTCACAAAGGAGAGTTTACTATACCGTGAAATATTTGAAAAATATTACAAGGGTCAAAGTCAAATGATTGTCGACTTTTGGATGCCTAACAAAAATTGGGAAGGATGCAATGTATCTGACCCATCTGCTAGAGTTCTTTCAAATTATGGCAATAGTGGGAAATAAGGAGAAATTTACAATGTTCGATAATATTCATGAGGAATGTGGAGTTTTTGGTATATTTGAAGCAAAGCCTACAAATGTAGCTGAAATTACATACCTAGCATTATATGCATTACAGCATAGAGGACAAGAATCATGCGGTATTGCAGTATGTGATGATGGTGTCTTCCGTCATCATAAAGGCTTAGGCTTAGTTGGTGATGTATTCACTAAAGAAAGCCTTCAAAGCTTAGGCGAAGCTAATATGGCTGTTGGTCATGTTAGATATTCAACTACTGGTGTTAATAATATTAATAATGTTCAACCACTTGTTGTACGCCACATTAAAGGGAACCTAGCATTAGCACATAATGGCAATTTAACAAACGCTAGTGAATTAAGAAGCCATTTTGAGCTAAATGGTGCAATCTTCCATAGCACATCAGATACTGAAGATATTGCTTATTCTATCGTATCAGAAAGACTACAATCTAGATCAATTGAAAACGCAGTTGAAATGGCAATGTATAGTCTAAAGGGCGCATATTCTTGCTGCCTAATGAGTCCATCTAAATTAATCGCATTTAGAGATCCAAATGGATTTAGACCATTATGCTTAGGAATAACAAAAACAGGAGGCTATGTAGTAGCTTCTGAATCTTGTGCTATCGATGCCGTTGGAGCAATGTTTATAAGAGATATTTTACCTGGTGAAATATTAGTTATATCTGAAGAAGGCTTAAAATCAATTAAAACACACTGTTCTAAGAAATCATCACTTTGTGTATTTGAATTCATCTATTTTGCTAGACCAGATTCAGTAATTGAAGGCTCAAGTGTTCATGCAGCAAGACAAAAGGCTGGTGAAATATTAGCTAAGGAAGCTCCAATTGATGCCGATGTTGTAATTGGAGTACCTGATTCAGGTATAGATGCAGCCTTAGGGTATTCTAAAGAAAGCAAAATACCATATGGAATCGGATTTATCAAAAATAAATATATTGGTAGAAGCTTCATTAAGCCATCTCAAGTAGAAAGAGAAAATGCAGTTAAAATTAAATTAAATGTAATTAAAGAAACTGTAGAAGGAAAAAAAGTCATTCTAATTGATGATTCAATTGTTAGAGGTACTACTTCTGCAAGAATCATTAAATTATTAAAGGATAATGGTGCTAAAGAGGTACATGTACGTATTTCTTCTCCTGCTTTTAAATTCCCATGCTATTTTGGAACAGATATTGATTCAAAAGAAAATCTAATTGCATGTAAATATAAGACAACTGAAGAAATCGCAAAAGTAATTGGTGCTGATTCTTTGGCATATCTTTCAATAGATGGAGCTCATAAGCTTGCATATAAATCAAAATGTGGATTCTGCGATGGATGCTTCAGTGGAAAATATCCTGTTGAAGTACCTGAGCATGAAGAAAAAAATATTTTCGAACAAAAAATAAATAGATAATAAATAATAAAGACCATCCTCGGATGGTCTTATTTGTTATTAAATTCGTTTACATATTTAACAAAATCTATTTCAGATACAGGCTTAGAATAATAATATCCTTGAATAAAATCAATATCTAATTTTAATACCTCATCTAGCATTTCTTTTGTTTCAATACCTTCAAGTACTATTTCAAGCCTTAATGCCTTAATCATTTCAATTATTCTTGTCATTACAAATTTAGCCTTATCGTCATTGAAATATGAATTAACTAATATTCTATCAAATTTAACTATTTCAACAGGCATCTCAATAATATAATTTAAATTTGAATTTCCCATTCCAAAATCATCTAATGAGAATGAAACACCATAATCTATTAATTTTTTCATATTATTAATCATAATATTTCTTAAATTAGTTGATGCAGTTTCAGTTATTTCTAAATTAATATTTTTAGGATTAATATTATATTCCTTCATTATTTCAATGTATCTATCAGCTAATTTTTCATCACCACATTGAACAACACTTAAATTTACTTCTATATATTCAAGTCCTAATTCATTTAAATTATACTTATTTATAAAATCACAAACATGAATAAATACTTTTTCACCAAGCTTAGATATTATTCCATTCTTTTCAGCTAGCTCAATAAATGAATTAGGATATATTAATGCACCATTAGGATCCTTTATTCTTACTAACGCCTCAGCAGATGTTATCTTGTTTTTTTCCTTTGAATAAATAGGTTGGTAATTAACAACAATTAAATCATTTTCAATTGCATTTTTAATAAAGCCTTCCATTTTAATATTATCTTCTATTCTTTTAACTGTTGATTCATCAATTGTATACTTATTATTTTTATAAGTAACAATATCACTATTATCTAATACTTCCTTTAATAATGCTTTAAAGGCTTTAAAATCTGATACTAAATTATCATTATTATTAAATAATAAATAATTCATTTTGAATGCTTTTTTATATTTTTGATTATATTCACTTAATAGTGGCTCAAACTTATTATAAAAATCATTAATTTCTGAATTTCTTATAACTACTGCGAAGCCATATTCTGTTTTAAATGCTAAGAAATCATTTCTTCCAACAAATAATCTACTTTCTTCAAATGATGATAAAATATTAGCTAATTTAATTAATGCATTTTTCTTATATTCAACCTTAGAATCATTATCAACTAATGTGATATAAACAAGCTTAAATAGCTTCTTATTCATAAATAATTCAGCCATATATTCATCAAATAATGTTGAATTAAAGCTTCCTGTTTCCTTATCAATAGCTAGAGCTGGATTTTCTAGCATAATATATATAATTACAAGGCCAATGGCTGATGCAAAGCTTACAATCAATAGCTCTTTAACGAAAAATTGAGTAACGGCTGCAATAAGCCATATTATCATCCAAGCTATAATTGTTCCACTTTTAGATTTTGCTACCTCTTTTTTACCAATTATTGTCACAACGATAGTGGCAATTAAATTTAGGCCACAGGTAATATAGCATACTATCGTACTAGGACCATATGTATACAAAATTTTTCCATCATAATATTTTTCTATGCCTGTTATAAATATTAATATAGTTGAAATAATAATTATCGAAACTAAAAATATATAATGTATATCCTTAATTTTTTTATTGTATCTATAAAGATCTCTAACAATATAAATAAAGCCTAAGGTTGACATAAAGGTTAAAAATACTAGATATAGCTTACATATAAAATTAGTAAATGTAATACTGAATTTTTCTTGATGTACTATACAATAAATAGAAAAAATATCTAATAATAATAAAACTGAAACGACTAAAGATGCGACAACAAAAAGCTTACCTGTTCTTAAAGATAATCTTTTTTGAGAAAAATAAAATGCTAATAAAACTACTATAATAATGATTCCAGCAATTTGAAACGATATCAACATATTTTAATCCCACCTTTTTACAGTGTACTTTCAATAATAATATTAATAACCTCTTTTTTGAATTTAATATATTCAATAATAAAATAAATTAATACTATTATACCAACAGATGTCATATATCCTGAATAATCAATGAATACATCTGACATTACTCCAGCTCTTCCTGGTGTATATAATTGAATTATTTCAGTTAAGCCTGCAAATAAAAATCCATATAAAACTATAGACAAAACCTTAATCCAGTATACATACCATTTTTTAAATTTTATAAAAAACATCATACCAGTAAGGCTTGCGAAGATACCCATGATTAAAAAGGCACCATAATGACCTACAAGCTTTCTAATATAAGCTCTAAAATCCTCTAAATTCGTAATTTTAGGTTGTTTAGTTATAGCTTCACTAACGTTATTTATAACTTTAGCAATCGTATCTGATACAGCATTTGATTTATCAGCTGACCTAACACCTGGTGTAGCTGCCTCTACAATCAATACAATACAAGATATAATAAAAAGGGCTAAAAATGTGAATCTTATTATTTGATATTTTTTAGACAAAACCATATTCTCACCCTCCTTGTTAATTATACTATAAATAATATAATTAAAAAATAAAAAAATGGTTGAATTGTCAACCATTTTCATTATGCCATTAGGCTTTCGCACTTATCTAAAACCATTCTTAAATCAAATGCGTCAATTTTAATTAAATAAACTTTCTTTAAAAAAGACTTTTTAAATTCAGCCTTCTTTAAAATTGGAAATAAAGAATCAGAAAAATATGTCATTAGCTTATTTCTCTTGCCATCATTATTATATTCATTTAATGCTTCTGCTTGAGGCATTATTTGATCATAATCTTTAACTTGTAATTGCTGATACTCTACCATATCATCACCATACATAGGTTTCATGTTTCTTAAAGTATGTATAATATTTTCTAAAATATGATTGTAGTATGAATCTTGCATTTCTTTCCCTCCAAATTAAAACCAAAGTCATTATACACCATATTTGAATAAAATCAACATTAAAAATTTAAAATAAACGCTTTCTTATTCCTTTTTATCATTTTCTTTAAAGAAATTATAGATATTTTGTGATACTTTTTCCGGAATCCCTATTTTTGTTATATCCTCTACTGAGGCTTGTCTAATATTATCTACAGTTATAAAATGCTTAATCAGTGCTTCCTTACGCTTAGGTCCTAAGCCTTCTATATTATCTAGATATGATGCAAAGAAGCCTTTAGCCTTTTCACTTCTAAAGAAGCTAATAGCGAAATCATGAACACGCTGTGAGATATCAGCAAGTAACAAATAGATAGGATCATTTTTATCAATATTAATAAATTCCTCATTAAAGAATAAAATGGTTGCCTTATGGTGATCATCCTTTTGTATACCTAAAACTGGTATATCTAAATTAAGAGATTGTAATACATCCTTACAGGCATGTACCTGAATTTCACCACCATCCATTACTATTAAATCTGGCATTTGGGAATCTTCCATTAATAATCTAAAGTATCTTCTATAAACTACTTCCTTCATTGATTCGTAATCATTAGCACCTTCAACTGTTTTAATATGATATTTTCTAAATTCCTTTGGTGCAGCTTTACCATTTATATAGCATACCATAGCTGATACAGGATATTCACCAAATAGGTTTGAATTATCAAAGGCTTCAATTCTATATGGAGTATTAATATTTAATAGTTCTCCTAGCTTTTCAATTGTTTCAACCTTCTTTAAAACAGTATTTTTATAGATATTTCTCTTATTTTCTAAATTAAATTTAGCATTATATAATGCCATATCTAATAATTCTTTTTTCTTACCAGTTTTTGGCTCTATAACATCTGCCTCTAATAGCTTTTCAATAGGCTTTAGGTCAACACCTACAGCGCATATTTCCTTTGGCTTATTATTAATTTCATAATATTGAATAATATAATCAGTTATTGGATCTTCTGATGCATCATTTAAGCTAATAATAGTTTGATGATTTTGAACAATATTTCCTAATCTTGTAATAATAATATTGATTGAAATATCATCATTATCATTATATATACCAATATAATCTCTACTTGTTAAATCATTAATAGATATCTTTTGTTTTAATATAGTTTCATTTACTGAATTAATTAAATCACGATATTCTATCGCTCTTTCAAAATCCATATTCAAGCTTGCCTCTTCCATTTTAGATTTAAGCTTTTCTATCACATCTGAGGCATCACCATTTAAAAATGATGCTATCTTATTTTTATAATCATTATAATCAATTTTTTCTTTATTTATGCATGGTGCAAGGCACTGATGCATATGATAATAAAGACATGGCTTATCAGGTATTTTATAGCATTTTCTTAATGGATATATTCTATTTAATAAATCAGCTGTCGCTCTTGCGGCACTAACATTAGGGTATGGTCCAAAATATCTTGCTTTATTCTTCTTTCTTCTATCTCTTGTAACAATTAATCTTGGATGTGTCTCATTAGTAAGGGCTATATATGGGTATGTTTTATCATCTGTTAGGGCAATATTATATTTAGGCTCATATTGCTTAATTAAATTAATTTCTAGAACAAAGGCTTCAAGCTCTGATGCTGTAATAATATAATTAAAATCAGCAATTTCAGATACAAGCTTTGTAGTTTTAGCATTATGAACGCCATGAAAATAGCTTCTAACACGATTTTTTAAATTCTTAGCTTTACCAACATAGATTATCTTTCCTGTCTTATCTAGCATTTGATAAGAACCAGGCTCTTCAGGTAAAAGCTTAAGCTTTTCCTCTATAATGCCCATAAATTATCTCCTAATCCTTATTTTTTTTATTTAGCATATCCCTTAAGCTAATTCTTTTTTTATCCTTAATTAATTTAAAAGAAGGATATTTAATACTAACCTTTGTTAATTTATCCTTAACATTTGCAAAATATGAATCAAATTTAACCTTTGCTTCATCAAATTTAGCTGATAATTCTTCTTTTTTCAGATCAGCTGATACCTTAAGCTCATCTATTTTATTATTAGCACTAGCCTTAAGTTCATCAAGCTTAAGAATAATTTTACTAATATTGATATTCTTAATAGTTGAAAATACTATATCAGTAACAAATACAACAAATAATATAGCTGCTAAAATATATGCTAAAGCATGTATATCCATTACATATTTAATAGCATTATTTAAAAATGGATTTATTAAATATATAACTAATAGGACAAGTCCCATAAACATTAACGAATTTCTTAAGCATACTCTACCATTAATATTCAAGAACTTATCAGAATAATCCCACCATCTCATATGGAATATTTTTTCCATAATAAAGCTTGTTAAATATTCTAATAATGATGTACCAAAAAAGCCTATTAGCGCTACTAAATACCATCTATCTGTAATAAAGCTTGAAAATTCAAATTCAGTTAATGGAATAATAATTAATAATGCACCAAATGCGTAAATAGGTACTACAGGTCCATATAAATAGCCTCTATTTGTTATTTTTTTAGTAATTATATAAACATATACTACTTCACAAATATATCCTAAAAAGGCATATATTATAAAAAGTAAAAAATAAAATATATATCTATCCATATATACCTCCAAAGGAAAAATAAAGTGGTTATAAAATAACCACCTAAATCTTACTTAAATGTAATTTTTGTCTTATCCTCTAAGATTTCCTCTAAAGCTATACCAATTGGCTTAATACAAAGCGGATCCTCAAGTGGTGACCATCCACCTTCTTCTTCAATAATCTTAGCACGCTTTGCTGCAGCATATGCTAATTTATATTTAGAATTTATTTTCTTTAACAACTCATCTACTGATGGATATCTCATACCATCATAATCTTTATCTACCATACCAAAAATCCTCCGAACTGTATTATATCACAACATTTTATTTTAATCAATTATTCTTCTTCATCAATAAGCTCTAAATACTTATGTATTGTTCTTGCAGTCTTCGCATGCTCTGCACGAATAATTGCCATAATTCTATCAGCAGCATTATTCACCTCATCGTTAACAACGATGTAATCATATAAATATGCTTTTTTAAATTCTCTATTAGCCTTTGAAATTCTTTCTTGAATAATTTCTTCTGATTCAGTACCACGCTTTTTTAATCTAGCATATAAATCCTGTTTTGATGGTGGAGCAATGAAAATCATTACACAATCAGGCATTTTCTCTTTAACCTGTCTTGCACCTTCAACTTCGATTTCAAGTACTACCTCGCTACCTGCTTCAAGCTTTTCATTTACCTTATCAAGTGGAGTACCATAATAATTACCAACGAATTCAGCATGCTCAAGAAGCTTACCTTCTTTTATTTTTTGTTCAAATTCTTCTCTTGATACAAAATAATAATCTTTTCCGTCTACTTCACCTGGTCTAATTTTTCTTGTTGTCATAGAAACACTATATGTTAGATTATGATTTGGCATATCAAATAATGCTTTTCTAACTGTTCCCTTACCAACACCAGATGGACCTGAAATTACTACTAAAAGGCCTCTATCATTAAGTTTCATATAGTATCCTCCTTAACATTTCGTATTATTTAGATTTTATATTATTTCATAATAAAAATCAATGTTTAAATAGTATCAATTACATCTTTTAGCTCAAATAAGGATTCTTTTACTTCATCAAAAATGTCCTTTAAATTATCGTCAAATAAGGAATTATATTCTAAAAATAAAATATTATCATTAGATATTTTTAAAGTAAAATATTGGCTAATTAAATTAAATTCATTTATTTTTGTATATAAATCTATACTTGTTTTTTCAGTTACTTTTCTTAAATTTATTACAATAGAAAAATATTCATTATCTTCGTCAATTACAAAATATGGAAATAATGAATAGCCTTTATCCTTAAACATTATTTCTATTTCAACCTTTCCATTTTTATCATTAACTGAAATATTTTTCTCATTTAAATATTTAATTAATTTATCTTTTTTCTTTGTATGACTAAATAAACCCATAGAAATTACCTCAGTATAATTATACAATAAAAAACTTTGTTATTATAGATAATTTTATTAAAAAATGCTATACTAATTGAGGTGATTTTATGTTTGATGGAATATTTTTATATAGATTAAAGGATGAATTTAATAATTTAAAAACAGGTAGAATCTCAAAAATTAATGAATCAGGTGATACTGATTTTATTATTACTATAAGAAGTCAAAGAAATAATTATAATTTAATGGTATCTTTTTCTTCTGAATTCTCAAGAATTCATTATACTAATAGAATCTATGATAATACATTATCACCAAAAAGCTTTACAATGCTATTAAGAAAGCATATTGAAGGATATTTTATCGAGGATATATTTCAAAATAATACTGATAGAATATTAGTATTTAAATTAACTGGATTTAATGAGATGCAGGATAAAAATACTAAATTTTTAATTTGTGAATTAATGGGTAGATATTCTAATTTAATATTAACAGATGAAAATTATGTTATTATTGATTCTTTAAAGCATGATGGTATTGGAGAATACAATAGAACAATTTTACCTAATGCTTTATATGAATATCCTAAAAATGATAAATTAAACCCTTATGCTTATTCACTAAGTGAATTAGAAGATATATTTAATAAAGAAAAGATAGATAATCCAAAAAGGCTTGTTGAGCTATTCAATGGTGTTTCATTATCCTTAGCTTATTCTTCTTTTTTATGTGATATGACTGAAAGGAAATTTTATGAAAATATTCATAGTGAAATAAAGCCTTGTATAACTAAAGGATTCAATAATAAAAATGATTTTTATTTTAATCCATTATCTTATGAAATAATTAAAGAATATAATTCATTATCTGAAATGCTTGATGATTATTATTATGAAATAGATATGAAGGCTAAAGTAAAAGCTAAAACAGATGACCTATTATCATTTGTAAAAAAACAAATCAAAAAGCATGATGAAAAGATTATTAAATTAAATCAATTATTAAATGATACTAAAAATGCTGATGAATATAGAATTAAGGGTGAATTATTATTATCTTCTAAGAATTTAAAAGAAAAGAAAAAATATGAAGATATTTATAATTATTATACTAATAAGGAAGAAAGAATATTATTAGATGATAAATATACAGTAATTGAAAATTCTAATAGATTCTTTAAAAAATATCAAAAGATGAAAACATCTGTAAAATATATAGATGAACAAATAAAAATAGCTATTGATGAAAAAGAATATTTTAATATTTTATATTATCAGCTACAGGATGCAAGTATAAATGAAGCCTTAGATATAAAGGATGAATTAATTAAAAATAAATATTTATTTAAACCATTATCAAATAAAAAGAAAGAAAAAAAGCCTAGATTATTAACATATATAGTTGATGATACATTTATATCTGTAGGTAAAAACAATGTCCAAAATGAGTATTTAACACATAAATTTGCAAAATCTAATGAAACGTGGTTTCACGTAAAGGACGCACCAGGAAGTCATGTTGTTGTTCATAATGATTTTGAATTAAGTGAAAATGAAATTAGAACAGCTGCAATGCTTGCAGCATATTATTCTTCACAAAAGGAATCTTCTTCTATTCCTGTTGATTATACTAAAATAAAATATATCAAAAAGATTCCTGGTAAAAAAGCATGTTTTGTATCATATACACATCAAAAGACTATATATATTGATATCGATATAGATTATATAAATAAGCTTGAGGTGAAAAAGCAATGAAAAATGCATATAAAAAATTTGCATATTATTATGATGAAATAATGCAAGGTATGAATTATGATTTATGGCTAGAATTTGTTGAGCCATATTTAAAAAAGGAAGATAAGATATTAGATTTAGCCTGCGGTACTGGTACTTTTGCTACTATGCTAAAGCTAAAGGGATATGATGTTGAAGCTTCTGATTTATCTGAAGAAATAATTGAAATTGCAAATGAAAAAAGAAAGATAAATAGATTAGATATTAATTTTTATGTTGCAGATATGATGAATTTTAAATGTGAATCTAAAAAGGATGTTATTACATGCTTCTTCGATTCAGTTAATTTCTTAAAGGATAAAAATGAAATTAAAAAGCTATTTGATTCTGTATATAGAAATTTAAATGATAATGGCTATTTCATTTTTGATGTATTCGCTCCTGAGCTAATGAAAGAATATAGTGATAATGAAATTCATGAGGATTATGAAACATTTAAAATTAATTGGGTAACTAAGAGATTTAATCCTACTACTTTAAAGCATGAAATAGAAATTATTGAGGATAATGAAAAAATAAAAGAAACATATTATGAATATTTTTATGAAATAAGGGATCTTTTAGATAAAAGATTTGAGGTTATTAAAATCAGTGGTGATTTTAACGACGACCTACAAGATGATGATGAAAGAATATTAATAGTAATGAAGAAAAAATGAGATTCGATTGAATCTCATTTTTCGTTTATATATGACTTTTATTGATTTAATTATCTTTTATTTCAGCTCCAGTTAATATGACATCAAGCTTTGTATCTAATGCATATGCATATTTAACAAGAAATGATAATGTAGGAGAATGCTTAAAATTTTCAAATCTAGCTATTAGCTGCTTAGATACACCTAATTTATTGGCAATATCCTCTTGAGTTAGGTTTTTACCTTCTCTTAGCATTACAAATTGTAATGCGATTTTAGCTCTTAAGCGAATTTCTTTTTGTTCATAATTTATATCATCAATTTCATTATTAATAACATCATAATATTTATTATAGCTTTTCATAATTCACCTATTTATTATCATTTATAAATACTAATCTATTATCACTAAAATAATTTCTAATTCTTTTTGAATTACTTAAATATGATAAATAGCTTCTAATAGTAGATAATATTATCATATATTTATTATATGTTATTTTTAAATTATAATAGCCAAATATATATGAAGTACATTCAGTACAATTATGTTCTTCTTTTAAATAATCTAATAATAAATTAATTATTATATTTACATTATTACGATTAAATTCAACTACTGGTTTAATATTTGTAGTAACCTCGCTATGTGATGGTACTACTATTTTACCATCTAATGATTCAACAAAATCAAGTGATTCTAAATATCCTTTTACATCATATATTAGTAATATGTGGGCTCTTTCGATTAAATCGATAGAGCCTAATGTATCAGCTACAAAATATACATCATCAGCTGTCTTTATTCCAATCATACCCCAGTGATGTCCTGGTAAATGAAACCACTCTACACCCTCTGGTATTTCATCCATTGCATATATTTCATCATTCATATCTACATGCATTAGCTTACCATCGTATTCATCTAATGGATAGCCACCATATAAAAAGCCAATATCTAGCTTAGGATCTCTAAAAAACCCTCTTTCAACCTTTGATGCGAACATTTTACAATTAGTTTTATTGTAAATATATTCCCATCCACCACCATGATCTGCATGTGAATGGCTAAAGATTAAATGCGTTATTTTCATTCCATGCTTTTCTAGTGTTTCATAGATATGAATACCATCCTTTTCCATTCCACAATCAAATAATAATACCTCTTTTTTATCATTAAGGACATATACTCCACAATTAGTAGGTCCATCTATATAATAAGTATTTCCTTTTAAATGGTGTAAATCATACATTTATACCAACTCCTAAACGTTAATAATTATACAACATAATTATATTTTGTAAATAAAAGCGAGTATTAAAACTCGCTTTTATTATTATAATTTTTTCTTTTTAGCATATAATACTAAGGCTAGTATATTACTAAAATTAATTAGAGTAACTAAATCACTTTGTTGCCAAATTCTACCTGTGTCTGTAGCAACCATATCTACTCTAAAGTAACCATAGAACTTATCGAATGCCTTTATACTAGATAAGAAGCATGAATATACCTTTTGTTCATCAAATTCTCTAAATAGCTTACAATCTAATTCCTTATATTTTTTATATGTAACATTTTCATAGAATAAGCCTTGTGCATCTGTTCTTTCTTTAATTGCATCGAAGCCATAAGGCTTGTATCCACAATCCCTATTAGCTAGCTTATGATGATAATGGAATTTTAAATCATCCTTTGTTTCAATACAGATATGTTCTAGCATTAAATAAGAACCGATAAATGTTATAGCATCCATGATTGATTTCTCAATATCATCACCAGTTGTTAATAAATTATAAATTTTATTATTAATATATATTGGTGTATATACCTTATCTCTTGTTGATATTAAATCAATATCCTTATGCTTTTCTGGAAGATAAATAATAAAACAATTTCTTCCTTTCATTTTACCTCTATATAATGCCTTATCTGCGATTGTAAATAATTCATCAATATTAGTTGTATTTAAAGGGAATCTAGATAAGCCCATAGTATATGACACTGTTAGATTTTTAGCATCCTCTAAATGAATTTTGGTTGAAGATTTTAACACCTTAAATCCACATTTCCATACATCGTCATATTCTTGTACGTCAGGAAATACAAATATAAATTCATCGCCACCATAACGACCTATTATACCATAATCAGCTACAACATTCTTCAATGTGCTAGCAACCATTTTTAATACTTCATCACCAATCAGATGTCCATAATTATCATTTACGAATTTAAAATTATCAACATCTAAAATTGAAAATGAAAATGGTATACTATTGCTGATTAAATATTCCATGTATGAAACTATAACTTGTCTTTCATAAACACCCGTTAAGTCATCTAGGGCACATTCTTTTCCCTTGAAGAAACTTAAGTCCATTTTAATCACTTCTTTTCAAATCAGATTTTAAACTATTAGCATATAAAGTAAGCTTGTAACCTTGTTTCTATTTTTTGTTCTTAAAACATTTCTGTATGTTGTGTAATATGAAAATCCAGAAATAAATAATAATTTATTATATAATTCTAGAGCCTTCTTTTCATCATCAGACATTATGTAATTATCTAAAATTAATCCTACATTCTTTTTATGTCCATTTATGATTCTATTTCTAATTTCAGCTGCTGAAAATACTAAGAATTCATCTTCTGATATATCAGCTCTTGCTTCATTTGATATGTAATTAACTATAACTTCGCTACCTGCCAAATCAAAATCTGTTAATCCAACAAACTTATTATCCTTTACTAAAATGCTTCTACTTGTTAAGCTTCCATGATAATTACATCTTGGTAGCTTTTTATAAATTTGTTTTAATTCTTCTCTTATTTTTTCATTATATTTTATTATCTTATTTTTTAAATCTAAAAATCCAGCTTTAGCTAATGATTCACATAACAGATTTAGATTAGCTTGTTTTTCATCTACTTCACTATCTACTGGTGATAGATCAATAACTGAATGAACAGTTCTAAAAGGCATAATATCTTTGTTTTTATATTCTTGGGAATAATCACCTATGTATTTAAATAATTGCTTATTAATATCTAAATATTTAGTATCAGGAGAATCCTTGAGTAATGATTCATTAATATATTCATAAACATAATAAATATCATCATTTAATTCATAAATATATTGTCCATCTTCATTTTTTATATATTTAGGTGCAAGTAATCCATAACTTCTATATCTATCAACCAATTTGTTAATTAAAACAATTTTAGAATCGGTTAAAGAATTTGAATTAGCTACTCCTAAGATATACTCATTATTTAATAAATATTCAGTTTTCCCTTCGCGTGATAAAAGCATAGGCTTTGCACACTCAATTCCATAAATTTTTGCAATGTCTTTAATATCAGCCATAAAAATCGTCCTGTCCTTTGGTATCATTTTAGCATATTTTTTTTAAAAATAAAACAGGACTTATGCTGTTTTTTAAATCCTGTTTAATAAAAATTATTAATATTAATAAAATGAACTGAAAATTATCATGAATTTTTTAAATATTTTTATATTAAATTATAGAAAAAATACCTTACGAGGTTAATCGTAAGGTAATAATAAATTATTTCTTTCTTGGGAATTTGATATTAGCTTGTGCTGCAGCAAGTCTAGCTACAGGTACTCTAAATGGTGAGCATGATACATAATCTAATCCTGCGTTATGATAATATTCAATACTTCTAGGATCTCCACCTGTTTCACCACATACACCAACATGTAGGTCAGGTCTTGTAGCTCTACCTTGCTTAACTGACATTGTAACAAGTTTACCTACACCTTCAGTATCTAATGTCTTGAATGGGTTGAATTCTAAGATCTTAGTTTCATAATATGATGGTAAGAATTTTTGAGCATCATCTCTTGAGAATCCAAATGTCATTTGTGTTAAATCGTTAGTACCAAATGAGAAGAATTCTGCTTCTTTTGCAATTTCATCAGAAAGTAAGGCAGCACGTGGAATTTCAATCATTGTACCAACGTGGTATTTTAATTCAACTCCTGCTTCTTTAATTAGCTTATCAGCTACTTGGCAAATATAATTCTTAACGAATTTTAATTCTTTGATTTCAAGTACTAATGGTACCATGATTTCAGGCTCAACCTTAATACCCTTCTTTACTGTGTTAATTGCAGCTTTAATGATAGCTGTAGTTTGCATTTCACATATTTCAGGATATGTTACAGCAAGTCTACATCCACGGTGACCCATCATTGGATTAGATTCATGTAAATCTGCAATCTTATCCTTAACTTGAGCTACAGTTTTACCTGTTGCTTTAGCTAATTCTTCAATTAAATTATCTTCCTTTGGTAAGAATTCATGTAGAGGTGGGTCAAGTAGACGAACATTTACATTCTTTCCTGCCATGATTTCGTATAAATCTTCGAAATCCTTTTGTTGCATTGGCTCAAGCTCAGCTAATGCAGCAACTCTTTCTTCTTTAGTATCAGCTAAAATCATCTTTCTCATGGAGAAGATTCTATCCTTATCAAAGAACATATGTTCTGTACGGCATAGACCTATACCCTCAGCACCAAATAATAATGCTTGCTTTGTATCTCTTGGGTTATCAGCATTTGTTCTAACTGCTAAATATTTATTTTCATCAACCCATTTCATGAATCTACCGAATAGGCCTGATGTTAAATCTGGTGCGATTGTTTTAATTGCTCCTAAATATACATTACCAGTTGAACCATCAATTGAGAATGTATCCTTATCAGTATATGTCTTACCATTAATTGTAACAGTTCTTGATGCTTCATCAATTAATGCTTCAGCACATCCACATACACAGCATTTACCCATACCACGAGCAACTACTGCAGCATGGCTTGTCATACCTCCACGCATTGTTAAAATTGCTTCAGATGAAATCATACCAACAATATCCTCTGGTGATGTTTCAGCTCTTACTAATACAACCTTTTCCCCTGCGTTATGTCTCTTTTCAGCTTCTTCAGCACTAAATGCTAGCTTACCAGTACCAGCACCAGGTCCTGCAGGTAAGCCCTTAGCGATAGGAGTTTGCTTTTTAATTTCATCTCTATCGAAATCAGGTAATAATAATTTATCAAATGATGTAGCATCTATTCTTAAAATAGCTTCCTTTTCATCAATTAAGCCTTCGTCTACTAAGTCAGATGCAATCTTTAAGGCAGCCTGTGGAGTACGCTTACCATTTCTAGTTTGTAAGAAATATAATTTACCCTCTTCAACAGTAAATTCCATATCTTGCATATCCTTATAATGGTTTTCCATTAGCTTAATAGTCTTCATGAATTGCTCATAAACTTTAGGCATTCTCTTCTTTAATTCATCGATATGAAGTGGTGTTCTAATACCTGCAACAACATCTTCACCTTGTGCGTTAGGTAAATATTCTGCAGATACCTTATTTTCACCAGTAGCTGGATCTCTTGAGAAGGCAACACCAGTACCTGATGTTTCACCCTTATTACCAAATGCCATTGATTGAACATTTACTGCAGTACCCCAATCATAAGGAATACCATTCATCATACGATAAACATTAGCTCTTGGGTTATCCCATGATCTAAATACAGCCTTAATAGCTTCAAGTAATTGCTTATAAGGGTCAGTAGGGAATTCTTCACCAAAAGTCTTTTTATAATAATCCTTATATTTCTTAACTAATTCCTTTAATTCATCAGCCTTAACCTCTGTATCAAGCTTATATCCTTTAGATTTCTTTAGGTCATCTAACATCTTATCCATATCATCTCTTGGATGCCCCTTAGCGATATTAGTGAACATTAAAATAAATCTTCTATATGAATCAAATGCAAATCTTTCATTATTAGTTTCTTTAGCTAATACAGAAACTGTATTATCATTTAAACCTAAATTTAAAATTGTATCCATCATACCTGGCATTGAAACTCTAGCACCACTTCTTACTGATACTAATAATGGATTTTTATCTCCACCAAATTTCTTTCCAGTTTTATTTTCTACCTCTTTTACTGCTGCATAGATATCCTTAATTAAAAATTCAGGTAATTCCTTACCTTCATTGTAATATAAGGCACATGCCTCAGTTGTAATAGTGAATCCTTGTGGAATAGGAACACCAATATAAGTCATTTCAGCAAGACCAGCACCCTTACCACCTAATAACTCCTTACCTAGGCCATGTGCTTCTTCGAAATGATAAACATATTTTTTAGCCATACTAAAAATTCCTCCTAAAAACAGACACTAAATTGTATTTAATTCGTAGCGTCATAATATACTAGTATTATATATTTTTCTTATGTCAATTTCAAGCATTTAAGCTCTACTCTTATAAATTATTTTAGAAAAAAATAGGAGAATAAAAATCTCCTATTTCATGTATTCAAATAGCTTATGCTCATAAAATCTATTAAATAGCTTTATCTTGTAAGATACTATTTTGGCTTCCTTATTAAAATCAGCAATATATGTATCATCAACATCTACGCTCTTATAAGCATAGCTTGATAAATCATAGCTATATAATTTATTTGTAAACACTGATTGTAATTCATGAGAATAAAATACATTTTCTAATTCATTATCCACTAAGAATGCAGATTTAGCAACATAATGATTTTCATTATATTTAATACCTAATAAATCAAGTGTTGTAGGCACAATATTATATGGACTTGAGAATTTATCATATGCTGTATTTCCATATATTTCTTCATATTTTTGATTTAATTTTTCATTATACATAATTAATGTTGTATTAAATAAATTAGAATCAAACGGATTATCAGTATTATATATTGCAAATTTTAATGGTTTTTCATCATTACACATATAATATGGCTCATGATCTCCATATAATACTAATAATGTATTATCTAGCTTATTAGTATCCTTTAATCTTTTAATTAGAGTACCAATTGCTAAATCCAAATCCATCATTTCGCATTCTAAGCTAATAATTTGATTTTTAATATTTTCATTATCATCATTACATATATTAGTCCAAAGACCTTTTCTTTCAGCATTTTTAATCCTTTCTACATAGCCTAAATCCTCATAATATTTCATATTTCTTTCTGAAGTATTATAAGGTCCATGAGTAGACATTGTAGTCCAAAATGAATAAAATTTATTATCTCCTTCTGGAACTATTTTATTTACTATACCATCAATATCAGATAATCTATCGCTTAAAACATTCATATTACCTGATTTTAAGCCATTCATAAAATATGAATCTAGGGGATAATCACCTTTTATAAAATCATGAGTCTGTTCAGGATCAATATCAGTTTTAAAATATAAATCTGAAAATCCCATACTTTTATTTAATTTATTTCTATTATAAAAATTAGAACTATTATTATGGAAATAATATGAATCATACCCATAATCCTTTAAGGTATTAGGCATTGATGATTTAATATTATAAGTATTTGTCATACCAGTTTTTGCAACACTACCAACAATACCTATTATTTCTGAAATATTAGTTTTGTTTTTACTATAGTTATTAGTAAAATCAATTCCATCATTTTTTAGCATATATAAATTTGGAGTTAATTCTTTATTAATTGTAAAATCAACGCCTGTTTCAATCATGATTGTAATAACATTCATATCCTTACATACACCAGATAATGAATCTGTTATTTCTTCGTTAACAATTCTTCCAGAATCAAAATAATCTTCTAATTCCTTCTTTTCGTCATTAGTAATAAACACTGACATTTCAGCACCAAGATAGGTAATCATACCATAGTTTTCAATAGCGCCTCTTTTTAATGTATTAGATTCAGCTTCAATTATTTCCATTCCAGATAAACCATCATAGATGGCTGAATCGCTATTATCCTTCTTTACGTCATTTAAGCCTATGATTCTTCCTACTGCACCAATAGCGATTATTAAAACCATTAATGATTCAGCTAAAGGATAATATTTTCTTTTAATATTTTTATCTTCTACCTTAAAATGATATTTAAATAATCTATATATTAATCCTAAGTATGTAAAATATATTCCTGCTAGTATAAGGCATAGGGCAATATACCAATAATTAACAAATTGTGAATTCATTACCTGTGCTGCTTCACTAAACATAAATATATATTTGATTGAAAATACATCATTAGAAGCATAATTTAAAGTTAAATTAATTCCCATAATTATATCTAGGGCAATAAATATTATACTTGAATAAATTACTGAATAATAATTACTTTCAATTAAAAATATAGGAGCTAATATAATTAATATGCCTGATATTTCTAATAATGGATATTTGATAAAAAAGCTATGGCATATTACTAATGAAGTTATTAAATCCATTAGGATTAACAAAAATACCATAAAAATATATATGCATAGCTTTTGTTTTAATCTAATATGCAAAATAACCACTCCCTTGAACCACTTTTATTATAAATAAAATATTTAAAAAATCAACAAAAAATAAAGCTGAATTAGTTAAAACTAACACAGCCTTATAAATTATTTAATAATTGAATATGCAAAACCTAAATAGCTTGCTTTAGTAATTATAGTAGATTCATTATCATAAGTGATAATACAAACTAATATTTTTAAAATTTTAATTTTTGATGAATTATTTATTTCAGTTAGATTTGATGCAAAGGTTTTTAAATAATCATCATTAGATGCGATTTTTAGTGTTTGCTCCTTGAAATCATCATATTTATATACATCACCAAATAATTCATCAATTAAATCATCAAAAATAATTTCATTTAAGCATTCTAATCTTAGAGCAAATATAACATGTAAAATATTAATTAATACTTTACCTGTTTTATCATCATCTAATAAATGCTCATTAAAATCATTAAATAATGAAATCATTAAATTCTTGAATTGATTATGCTTTTCAAGCTTTGTCAATGATTTAAACGCATCATATATATCATTAATTAATTTTGTAGTTTTATCATCCATATTTTAATTCTCCTATAATAGAGTTGAAATTAATTTGACAATTGAACAGAAAATTCGTTTAAATAACCCTAATTTAAAATCCTCAGGAACCTCTTCTGATACTGATATCATTTGTAAGAAATCCTCTTTAATATCCTTTAAGCATGGATTTTTAAATAATAATGTTCCACATTCAAAATGATGTACTAAGCTTCTAAAATCATAATTTATAGTTCCTACAAATGCTAGCTCATCATCTGATAGCATAGTTTTCATATGATTAAATCCAGGCTTATAAATATAAATATGTACTCCTGCATCTAATAAGAATCTAAAATGACTTTTAGCTACTAAATAAACTGCCTTTTTATCTGGAATACCAGGCAATATTAAATTAACTCTTACTCCTCTGAGGCTCGCATTTCTAATTGCGTCAAGTAGTGGGTATGTAGGTACTAAGTATGGTGTTGAAATATATACTTCCTTTGTTGCGTAATTTAGCATATTGATATATGTTTGTTCACCAATTAAATGATCATCTATTCCGCCAGGTCCATCTCCAAATGGCATTACATAGCCTTCATCCTCATATTTAGGATATTCATATGCTAAATAGCTATTATAATCACTTACATTATCAATACATAAATTATAATTTTGTAAGAATGTAACTAATAAATTATTAATAGCGCTACCTTCAATTTTAACCATTGTATCCTTCCAATAGCCAAATCTTTCGATATAATTACCATATTCATCTGCCAAATTCATTCCACCAGTAAATGCCATTTGATGATCAATAATAACAATCTTTCTATGATCTCTATTGTTATATACACCAGATAATATAGGTCTAAATGGATGGAATTTAAAGGCATAAATTCCACGTTTTTTTAATATTTTAGGAGTTTTAGGGCTAATTGTACCACTACAGCCCATATCATCATAAATTATTCTAATTTTAACTCCTTCTTTAGCCTTGGCCTCTAATATATTTAATACCTCAGTCCAAAGCTTTCCATCATCAATAATAAAGAATTCAATGAAAATAAATTCCTTAGCTAGCTTTAAAGACTCCATTAAAACAGGGAAAAATTCTTCTCCTGTTTTATAATATGTAACCCTATTATTTTTATGAGCTCCAACTCTTGTTACCGTATTAACATATTTAAATGTTCCATAGGCATGGCCTAGCTCACCAAGTAATTCCTCTTGCTTTTCATCATCCATCATAAAATGATATCTATAGGCCTTTCTTGTTGCCTTAACAATGATTCTATCCTTTTTCTTTAATCTTGGATTACCGAAAATTAAAAATAACACAGAAAATAATAAAGGTAACAATAACATACCTACTATCCAAGGTATTTTAAATTCAGGATCCTCTATCTTACTAATTATTTTAAAGAATATTAATGTTGCGATAGTATATTCTATTAAATGAACTCCAACATAGATTAATAATCTAATAAAAAAATCAAATTCAGATTGAATAACTCCAGCGTTTAATAAAATATCATCTAAGAAAAATTGAAAGAATACAAATATAGCAATTTGTGCTAGCAATAATAAAATAAACACAAAGAAGCCAGACATTAAATTTCTAAAAAATTTACGTATTTTTCTCTTCATGCAAGCCTCCTAATTAAATAATTTTATTAATATTAATATTAATGCAATTAAGCTTACTCCAAAGGCTGCAATTGCGATATATAAATTAATTTTTTTAGTTTTAATTAATTCTTCGTTTAAATATCTTTTTTCTTCTCTAATTTTAGATAATTCATCATTAATTTCTTTAATTTTATTATCTAATTCATCTAGCTCCTGAAAAGCCTTCTTTTGTCTTTCAGTAAGCTCATTTTGTTTTTGAATAACATCATTATTATCCATACTATCACCCCAATTAATGTTTAACATATTAAGTTAAAAGAAAGATATTAAATAATTAATGTATAATTAATTATACCAAATTTTATGCTTATAAGAATATTTTTTTATTAAAAATGATAATAAATATCTGTGTTTTATTTGACATTAATAAAATTAATGCTAAAATAATAAAGGTATTTTTAATAAGACAGTTCGTTTGTACCATCCTGTCTATAAATAAAACTAGGACACTTATTATGTTTTTTATACTAGTTTTTTATGATGGACTTATATCCATCATTTTTTTATTTGGTAGTGTCAAATAAGTTATGAAAACTGGTACTTATTTAACATAGGTAAATGACAAATTTAATTGTGAAAGCACAATTGAGCCATCAACGCTTATTTGAGTTAAGTTCTTTGACAAAAAAGAG
>Ga0247610_10000398_pt1 | contig 62741 bp, 53 predicted proteins | sample 174DNAGHGhighgp2_FD_193483 | JGI IMG/M metagenome (GOLD analysis project Ga0247610, IMG submission 193483) | Sheep rumen microbial communities from Palmerston North, Manawatu-Wanganui, New Zealand - 1742 DNA GHGhigh gp2 | ecosystem: Host-associated > Mammals > Digestive system > Stomach > Rumen...
GATACTAATCAGAAAGTAACCATTCGAACACGTCATCGTGGTACTATGAACAATGCATCTGAAATAGAGAAGCGTTGTAAAGAAATAGACCCAATGGCGTGTTTCGGTGCATCAGCGCTAGTGTTCCCTGACAAGATATCGACGGTTCGTGGAGTTATGGGAACACGTCATACATCTCAGAGAGTTGTATTAACTAATCCTGAATTCCCAAGAGTGTTTACTGGTGCTGAAAATGAGTTTGGTGAAAGATCATCTTCTAACATAAAGGCTAAGGATGACTATCAGCTCATAAGGACATTCCGTAAGTTTAAAGATTCACCTGTATCACCGATAGCATACATCTTTAAAAATTTACGCACCGGAAAGTATATTTGTGAAGTAATAAAACCTGCACATCACCTTGTTGAAAAATATGGATTCAGAATGAAGAATTCCATTGTCGGTAATTATAATGATGGCGATATACTTCCAAAAGGAACAACAATTGCTCAATCATCATCATATGTAAATGATAACTACTGTGCCGGTAGAAATCTCCGATTTGTATATACAGTACTTCCACAGTTAACTGAGGATGCACTGGTTATATCAGATAAAGCTGCAGAGATGCTTACATATGATATGGTCGACATCGTAACAGTAAACATCAAACAGTCATCATATCTACTGAATAGATATGGTAATGAATCGCTGTATAAACCTTTTCCAAACATTGGAGAAGAAATACAGAATGACATCATTTGCTCAATAAGAGAAAATTCTTATCTGTCGTCTGCTTCAGAATCGTTAATACCTCATATCAGTGATACCAACTATTGTTCGCATGGTATAATAGTTGATATGGACATATATTCGAATGTCGATGTTGATAATCAGCAGTATAACTATTATCTATCTCAGATAAGAGATTGGTATTCAGATATATATGCTTTCATATCAACAATCGTGTCTGACCCATACCAGGATGATACTTCTCTGCTCGATATATATCATCAGGCAGAGAAGTATCTGAATACTTCAAAATGGGTAACTAAAGAAGATATTGTCGATACCATCATCAAGTTCACAGTTCTTCAACCTAAGGACATTCATGTTGGACAGAAGGTTGTTGGTCGTTATGGTAATAAATCTGTAATTGCACAGATAGTGCCATGGCAGCTCATGCCGAGAACTAAGGATGGTAGACCTCTTGATATGTTGGCAAATGCTCTTGCTGTTCCTAATAGAATCATTTCATTTGCTACATATGAATCATCTATGACTTTCCAGATGGAAAGAATGTGGGAACATATTCTCAAGCTAAATGAGGAAGGTACTTCTCATGATGAAATAATGAATCTTGCAGTTGAGTTCGTTGGTACATATAATCCAGAACAGGGTAAGGAGCTTAAACGTGTATACAACATCGATCCTGATAAAACGTTTGCAGATCTCATTAGAAATGGATTCTATATACAGATCCAACCTCTCAATGAGAAATGTGTACGTGATTCATTAATTGAAGTATATGAGAAGTGGCCTGACATTATGAAGTATCATAAGCTGGAAGTCAAGCTCCGTCATAGGTGGGTTGAGCTTGACAAAGAAGTTCCTGTTGGTTACCAGTACACATGGGTACTTAAACAAGAACCTTCAAAGGCAATGTCAGCTGTTGCTACTGGACGTACCACATTATACGATCAGCCTGTAAAGACCCGTCGTTATAATAAGAATCTCATTCCTCATTCTGATAATCCTATCAAATATGGTGAATATGATACTTATAACTTCCTTACTGGTATTCCGGTAAAGATGTTTGCTAAGATATCAACATACTACAGAGGATCACAATACGAAGATAATTCGATACTGATGAGCCATCTCAACGGTATAGGAATCGATACTTCGAAATACAATCAATTTCCACAATTAGATAATTTGAAGAACATTCTCAAATTAATGGGTACAAAACTCACTTCTGACGTTCACTGGTTTAACACCATTGGTACTGTAGATGAACTACACAGTGTCAAGATCGGTAATAACGATGTTGACATTTCAATTCCCGATTTACATTACATTCTCATCATGGAGTCGTATTTATTGCAATATACGTCATACATGAATGGAGTGGTAGATATGGGAGAGTTCTTTAATCAGATGGCTCAAACCAACGTATTCACAGGTCTAAGTGAGAAGTACATCAATTATATTTTCGAGAAGTTCTCATCACTGTTGCCGATTCTTCAGCAGCGTAAGCAGTATAATTAATATACATGAAATTATATGGGGGCACATGCCCCCATATAATTATTTCTTTTTTTTAATCTGCAAAGTAGTAATCGTTTATCAACTCTTCAAAGTATTCTTTTACAGCTGTTTGTGCAAACTTTATACGGAGACTATTTGTCTCTTCAAGCTTTTTTCGTATAATATCGGCACTGACCTCATTATGTGAGTCCAGTACCCTTTTATTTTTCAACTCTGTATTTACAATAAAGAGCAGTTCGCCTGTCATTCTTTTTCTAATTTCTGGTGAAAACTTGAAAGTCTTGAAGTATGTTTTCATATAGTCATGAACCAGTTTAACAATTCTTTTGAGGCGAGGGTCTCCTCTATCGAATTGTTGTATTCTTGCAAATTCATTTGCAACATTATCATTTACCCGAGATAAATAATCTTCTGTCAGTTCTATTATTTTTCCAATATTTGTTGATGTATGGAATATATTGGATAACAAAAGTTTGTACCACTTATTATCATTTTTGGGTCCAGCAGACACGAGGTTGGTTCTAATGTATCTTTTTACATCTTCAATTGTATCCAAACCATGATCTTTGTAAATTTTGATAATATTGTCATAGAATTTTTTGATTTGTTTAACTTCTTTCTTACTCTCAGAAATTGAAGCACGATCTTCTCTATTGAGATAAAAATTTCTATCTGAGCTGCTGACTTCAACCCATCCATTTTCTGATAATCCGATGTCCAAAGAGTTTTCGCCTATGATACCTATTAAACCACCCGCAACATCATCTACAATGTTTTCACACAACTCTTCAAAGTTAAGCTCTTTATCTTCTTTCTTGTCTCCTTTGGAATGTCTTCTCGGTTTTTCGAGTTTTTCATTAATATATTCTTCATCATAATATTTTTCGCAGCGATTTAATATTTTATCTACATTTTCTCTTATAATGTCTTTATCATATGATAATACCTTTTCTGTGTTTGAAATTATTTTTTCTATGTCTTTCTTTGATTTGTGTATAGATGAATTAAAATGCTTTTGGATGTCAGCTGCTGAAATGCTTCTTGCCGTTTTATTTTTACCCCAGTTTTTTGTACGAATAGAGCCGTGAATAGCCGCATACAAATCCGCCATAAGCTCTTCGGTTGAATCATCATGTGAATTTACATATTTTCCAGCAGCTTTATGCTCTGCTAATGCTTGATTGGCAGGATGATCTTCAGGCAGATGTTCATTTGCAGAACCTCTAGAATCTGATTCAGCATGTCCTTCTTCATGTTTTAGTGTAAATTGAGACATCCGTTGCTTACCTTTTAATGCCTTAGACCCCATAGTTATTGAATCATCCTTGTGCGAATAAAATGCGTTTTTACCCGCTCTGACTTGGGCATCTAATGATTTCCTGTCTTCCAAGACATTTCTTCTCGTTTGCTCTTCCCTTGTAAGTTCTTTATCGTCTTTATTACGTACTGCATTTAAAAATTCAGAATCCTCTTTTGTGATCCTATTTGGGTCAATGTTTAATTTAACACGTTTCTTTCCACCATTTCCGTCAGTTATGTCAGACTTATATGTCTCATCCGATGGTCTGAAGTCGTGTTGTTTGAGGAATTGATACATACGGTTACATTCCTTTTTCTTCTTAGGATTGTCTCCATTATACCAGTAGCCTTTCTTGGCCATCCATTTAGTTATCTCATCTTTGTCTTTAGACACAGCCTCAGTAAACCACATCATTGATTCCATGAATAATTCCGAAAAGTCTTCACTATCAGACCATTCCTGAATCATATCATTCTTATCTATAACATTCATTAATGCATCAAGAACATTTACATCAGCCTCTTGAACAACAGTATCTATATTTATGATACTATTTAAAACATCATTATTCATATTAACCGCTCCTTTATAAGAGATTTTATTAAAACTTTGTTCAACCCCCTGGTAATATAACACATTGAAAGGAGGACTTTACATGGGAGTGAATACCAATGTAACCACCACTGAACAACCTCAACGACAATCAAAAGTTATTTTATTAAATGATGCTGACGGTGTTCCGCATTTTTATGACTTTGGAACAAAAAATGAATCCTTCTTGCTAACTTGTAAAGAGTTAAAAGAAATAGGAATAAAGAATTGGTATTTTCCATTGGAAATAAAATACCCAAACCTGGGTGTTCAAAACTTAGATCCATATGATCCTAAACTGTCTCCTGAAGATATAGGAAAGATCCTTGTTGAATGTAAGGCCAATCCATGGTATTTCTTCAGAGAATGTGTAACAGTACCTATTCGAGGTGCTGGTCATACACCTTTATATTTACATAGAGCTGGTTGCGCAGCAATATGGTGTTTCGATCACAGTATTGATTTTGAACTTGTTCAACCACGTCAAACTTATAAAACGACAACTCTGACTGCAATAATGGCATATCTCATGTTGTTTGAATATCGTAACTGTGATCTTCCTTATTTACATAAGAATGAAGGTAGATGTGAAGATAACATCAAAATCCTTCGTGACTATATCACTGCGTTACCCAAGTATATGAATCCTTGGGCTAACTACAAACATCTCCCTGGTGTTAAGTCACTTAGCTATGATGGACATAACGTAAAGATACAACCTATATCTGCACCTAAGGCAGAATCCGCTGCTACGGATAAAACCCGTGGTCTTTCATTGTTCTCTTGGTTTGCCGATGAGTGCGAGTTTGTTCCTTTTATGAAAGCTATCCTTGATGGTGCAAACCCAACTATCGTTCAAGCGCGTTTAACTGCAAAGCAAAACGGCATTCGTTCATGTATGATGTATGCATCAACACCAGGTGATCTCGAAACCCCAGAAGGAAAAGATTGGGAAAAGATTCTCAATAATCTTCCTAGATTCGACGAGAAAATGTATGATAAGACATCAGCGGAAATCGAAAGGATGAAGAATCCTCCTGCAGGAACAATGGACACACCACTCACAATGACTTATATTGAATTTAATTATATTCAATTGAGAAAAGATGGTGAATGGTTACGTCAACAATATTTCGAAGCCCTTCAGAAAAGTACTCTTGGTGAGTATCGTCGAGGTGTTTTACTCCAGAGATTCCGTGGTGGTGAGGGTTCATTCTTCAAACAAGAAGACCTTGATGCAATTCAACAAAATCTTCGTGAACCTGATTATGATGTAACATTAATGAAAAAATATCATTTATATGTTTACAAACATAAGATTCAAGTTCCTGATATGAATTCCCAGGCACCATACTTTGATATGGTTATACCATACCTAATAGGTATAGACTGTGCTACTGGTAAAGATGGAGACAATACGGCAATATGTATTGTTCATCCATATACGTTGGAAGTTGTCGGTGAACTGGTTTCACCATATATGGGTGGATTGGATCTGATGAGAATTGTTACCATCTTGGCTAAGATGATACCTCGTGCATTATTCTGTCTTGAATCGAATATGACTGGTGTTGATATCATTGACTTTGTACAAGAGTCTCAATTAGAGAACAGATTTTATCATGATCCTCGTGCTACTGAAATGACAAAGAACATTACAGAGCCCCAGAATAGTGTTGCAAGTATGAAGGCTAGAGCGCGTGCTAAACGTCATTTTGGAACATACGTTTCACCGAAAGTACGTAAGACAATGTTCAATGTTCTTCGTGATACATTGCATGACTATAGGCATCTCATATATACCAAGTTCCTGGTTAAGGATATATGTAACCTTGTACAACAAAAGAACGGTAACATGGCTGCTGCTCAGGGTGAACATGACGATATGGTTATGGCATATTTGCATACTCTGTATGTACTGAAGTACGGATATGAACTCGGTAGATTTGGTATTAATAAGAATCTGTGCACATATGAGAAATCTTCTGAGATCATGAATCAATACACGCAATCTGTATTAGAAGACATGATCGATAATGCTCCTTCAGCAGAAATGATTGCTGCAGGTTCGTTTGAAGCCCAAATGTATAACGATCTTGCAGGAAGTTCCAACTTTGTTAATGAGGACGGATATGATGATTATGGATATAAACCATCTGAATATAATTCATATGGTACCATGCAAGTACGTCAAGAAGTATTGCAGTCAACGCCATCATCATTATCATTCTTCAGAGACATCAATAATCATTCAATATAAGAAAAAAAAATACGCCCCAGAAATGGGGCGTATAATTTTAGATTCCGGCAATTTTCTTGTCAACTTCTTCGAAAGGCTCGTTGACATAAATAATTCCAGCGTCGAAGAATATTGCGGTATATTCTTCTGCAGGAAGATCGCGCTTTGCAGAAGGCTCGTAAGCACTTACCTTCTTAATGTCGATTTTGATTTCTCTGTCGTCATCTCTTTTGAATGAAACGAACATACATGTTCCTCCTTTGATTCTCCCATAGGTACGCTATGGGTCGTCTCCCATATAAAGGAAGTGTAAAAGGTTTTTCTTTTTATCATAGTAATAATATATATGTAGAAAGTTGAAATAACACCAATCACCACATACGTTTCTGGAGGCAGCATAGTAAAAAAGAAAAAAAAATAATCGAGGACGCGTGTCCTCGATTATTATAAAATACAGATTTCGTTGATGTGGTCCAAAAGGTATTCGTATATCCCGGACATTACTCTGTTACAGAATATAGAATCATCGCATGTGATAGAGCCATCTTTTATAATAATATCATGAATGTCTGATACATGTGTTGTTATATGGATTTCTTCGTTGGCATATTGGAACACACCAACAAACATCTTCTTGCGTCTAGTGCTGATGAGGAAATCTCTACTACCATTCCAAGGATGATTATCCTCTGGATCAGTTGTTAAGGTATTTAAATATTCATTTATCTTATATGCAACTTTATCGCATATTGATAAATGAATATAATCATCACCAGCATGGCGCTCATAGTATGAGAGCATTCTATCTATTTTTGGTTCACGCTGTGCTTCATGATGTGACGCATAGTTTGCATCATTTGTATATGTGTTGTTACATCTATGCAGTACTTCATTTATTAACTGTGCTTCATTGTAATAGTTGTATTCATCTAACTCTGGTCCCCACAGACCATTCTGGTTAAGTTTATACATTATAACCTCGCTTTCTCTCCCAATGGGAGTGTCATAGTTGTTTATTTTCTTATCATAGTAATAATATATATGTAGAAGTCTCAAATAATAGCCGGTAGCATAGTAAAAAATAACCCACGTAAAGTGGGTTATTTAATAAATCTATATTAAAGGAATAATAGATTACGCTCTGGCCGGGACTGCAAAATCCATCCCTGAGAGTCGCAGATATAATCCTTCTATCTCATCTGCAGCGTCGCGTAATTAATAACATTGGGTGACGAGTCCAACGATTACATGTTTGGAATATTAGATTCCTTTACTAATATCCAAACCATTACATTACCATGAGAACAGACCATCGATCTTATCTCCTAAACGACCGAAGATGCCACGATTATCGAGTCTTCTACAATCGTTCTGAAGTTCACGAATCTGTCTACTTAATTCTTTTTCGAATTCTTCATGACGTTTCTCATTTCTCTGGTAACGCTCTTCCTGATCAGTCAAATACTTCATCATGTATTGCATCTGATTATTCTGCTCTTTAATTATTGCAGCAAGTGTATTACATACCATGATCATTGGTACATTGTTAGTCTGATCATTTGACATATTATTTGGCTGATATTCGGGCATGATCTGTAAATTTAAATTATCATTATTTCCCATTGTCATTTACCTCCTTTCTTTATTAATTTGAACATGTTTCCCATATTCACAAAAATAATGTATATGTCAAAATGAAGAAAAAAGAACGAGAGAGAACCCTTTAACTCTCTCATTCTTTTTTTGTTGATGGGCAATATGATTTAGACATGCCGATTGCAAACATGCCACTGCCTCGCCAAAAATATCATATGCCATCAACCCTTAAAATATTAAAGGAAGATGAAGGACTGATAGCGGATCCTTCACCGTAATAATATATATTTGAAATATTAAAAAAAAAAATAAAGCGGGTTTACACCCGCTTATTATTAAGATATGAATATACCTGGTTCTGAACAAACTGTGACATACCGGGTTTCTCTCTATTGGTATCATCATATACTATGTTTCGTGTTGATTCTATTACTAAATTTATTTCTGAAATTGATGTAAGATTGTACTGTCTAAGACTCTTTGTACATAAATTTATATTACGTTTGCAATAATGATAGTACGGTATGATGTCAGGATCAGTGTTTGGCCTGTGAATGTGGCCGTGAATGTTATAGTCTACAATTTCTTCATATCCTGTTAAATTAACTGATGTGTGTGATAACAGAATCTTTTTGGATCTAATGTTGCATATTGTTGAGAAAGCAATTTTCTCAAATCCTAGATCATGATAGAATGAATCTTGCAGTGTGTCATTGTTTCCTCGTATGAATATATTCCGACCTTTCTTTATTTTATTACGGATTATATTCCACACGAAGATTTCGTAATGATTGTTATATGGATCAACTTCTGAGTCCATCAAGTCACCCAGATAAATAAGCTGATCCTGTTCCGTCAATTCCGGCCACTCATGAACTCTGTCGATAGCATCTTTGTTAAAATACGTATAACCTCCTTTGTCGTATTTTATAATATGCAGATCCGAAGCTAAATAAATCATGGTTTCCTCCTGTTCTCTCTCTTCGAGTGTCTTAAAGTTTTTTGTTTTCTTCTTTTGAAACATAATATAATACCAGAGTGGAATACTTGCCAAATGGTTTTTGCTTATGAATGGTCATATGATATTAAGTTACGGGTTTAATATCATACTCGTTTTTCGGGAAGAATGTTTCTATGGTTTTGATGAGGTCATTCTTCTCTGGATTTAGATTTTCCATTCTGGTATTCATATTAATAATATATATGCAGAAACTCCTTAAATTCGACCGGGCCCGTAGGCCCGGCCAAACCAAGGAAGATTTCGAATAAAAGAAAATGCTCATGATCTAATATCGGGTAATACCTTTATCTGATCATGTGATCCTGGGAAATAAGGAATCAATGATCTACGTTTGTTACCCCAGTTTTTAAACATACGAGCCTGACGCACATTATCGGTTATGTCATAATACCATGTTTCTTTTCCTCTATCTCTAAGACGACCGTATATCTGTTCAACGATGATAGGTGAAGAGAACTGGTCAAAGTTGACAACAGCACCAAGGTTCTTTACATCGACACCAGTACCCATTGACAATGTAGTTGATAATATGAAATCACTCTCCATTGCCTGGCGTCTTGTAGCGAGAGACATAGAACCATCAACACCCGATACGGTGTATTGATTAAAGAAAGGATCGTTCTGTATAACCTCTTGAACCTTGTCTATGATAGAAAGCAGTGGTACAAGCAATAATACCTTTGCATCATACGTCATGTTCTTTTTAGCAACCTTCATCATGTATATAAGATTATTGAGGAATGGGATTCCATGATGATAATCCATGAGCATGTTGTAATATGTTGCCTTTATAAGACCTTTACTACCATATTTGAAATGTTCTGCACATAACTTATTTGATGGATAGTAATAGATATCCTGAAAGTATACGTTCACGTATTGCTTCTGATATTCTTCATATTTGGCATTACCGACGAAACGTGCTGCATCTGATAATGCTCTGTTGAGAATGTTATCTTCTAACACGTCTGATCTACCAAGTGTTGCAGAAAGATACCAGTTGTGTTTGATATTACATATTGCATCAAATTTGAGATTACCTTTAAGATGAAGATGTGCTTCATCGACTACCTTGATTCCATAACCGGCTTTGGCAACGACATTCATCAAACCTTTCCAGTCTTCTCTAAGAGCATTCTCGATAGAAGAAATAGTAACAACACAAAGCTTCTTGTTAGGTCCATCGTAGATATCTGTTGCAATATCACTACGCGGGATACCTACTGCTTCGAATTCTTCACACCACTGATTCTTCAATAGTGTTGTTGGTGCAACTATTAACGGTTTCAATTGTATCTTTGAAACCGCATATGTTGCAATGAACGTTTTACCGACGCCAGGTTTTAGTTCAATAGTAACTTTGTTACTACGTTGAGCCGGATCTGTTAGCATCTTAATACAATCCTCTTGTAATTTTGAACGGGGTTGTCTATTCATTTCAAGTGTTATACGTTGAGGAGTCATTGGCTGTATAACACTTGGCCGTGGTAATTGACTTATGAAGGGATCTCCTATTGAAAGGAAACCTGATGAAATATAAATGACATCATGTTCCATTCCAAATATTGGAGGTCTGCTTCTGTCACTACCAGAATAGATAAAAAACTCTCTTACAGGATTCACAAGAGAAAAGTATTGAAGTACTTTTCTCTTGACCATGTTGTCAGGATTGTGAATAATGAGACCCGTTGTTGTACGTTCAAGTTTCATTTAAATCACTCTCCTTAATTAGAATGCTTCTTCTTCTGCACCGGCTTCTTCCAGACCGGAATCAATTATATTTTCAGCCTTGTTTGTCTGATTCATTTGTAATGTATTTGCGGCATCACGAGCTTGATCAACAAGTTCATCAAAATGATCAATATCGATCTGAGGAATATACTCGTTGAGTACAAGCTTCTTGAACTGACGAACAACTTCTGTTGGTTTACCATCCTTATCTTCAGCTTCATCTTTACGTAAGAACGTATCGATGAGTACCTCCAATAATGAATTGAAGTTGTTTACCATTTCTACAGTAACACCCAGAGTTTTTGCAGCAGGCATTCTGAGAACATACTTGAGATTTTTAAGTATCGATGGTTCAATATCAGTTTCCCATCTCAAAATCTTTCTATACAGCTTCGTGATGTCTCTGTTGAGATCTATCTTGTATGATGATATCATACTATTGAATCTCGTATTAGCCAACTCAGTTTCCTTGGCAAATTCTATCTGTGATTCACCACCCGTTTGTACCATGAGTGAAGGTACGGGAGTTGCATTGATAGATTCATTCTTAAGCTTCTCCAACAGATCATTGTTGATCGGCGCCTCCGCCGCAGGAATACTATCAAACGTGATAGGCGGTTTATCACCAGCACCCATAGGCATCATCAATTCTGAATATCCAGAAACCTTAGTGATAGAACTTCTGTAATTGAAGATATCATTTACAGTAACACGTCGTGATGAGAACTTTCTGATTGCTTCATTTATAATATCCTGATATCCTTTATCAAGACCACTCATGTTGATATTATAAACTCTGACAGTTGAGTTATTGATCTGATAGAGGATTGAATATAGCTTAAGGAACATGTACATTCTTGCTGTTACCAATCCAGGTTCAAGCATTGAATGTCCTTTACCGATACCATCTTTGTTGATAGTGCACTGGATGACATGTTCTGCGGGAATAAATATGAACCTCAACATGGAATCATTGAACTTATGAGCTTCAAGTATAGATACTATCTGCTGGTGAAGTGCAATGTTATCTCTCATGAATTTGAGATTGAAGTTATTGATGATCTTGGAAGCAAGTTTCTCACAGAACATTCTGTCCGGAGAGAATGTATCATATCCAACAGAAGGTGATCTAAGAGTATATCCAGTTAGACCAGAATTCTTTCTTTGACCAGATTCTTCAGGACGAGTCATATCTGAGATGTAATAATAACCAATGATGTTTCTGTCAACACGGATAGGAATCAACTTTGTTGCAGGTAGAATCTTTAAATATATACCTTTAACATTGTCAAATTCTCTTCCATATATGGTCGATGCATCATCTTCATTATTTACATCATTATCAGCCTCCATGTATATACCATCATGCATTACTTTCTCAAAGATGTTATCAACTTCCTGAACATAATGCTCGGTATCATGGTATTTTGTTTTATATACTTCACGGAGATCATGTGCTGATTCTTCGATAACAGGAAGAGCTATGTCCTTTTCAATATAACGAATATTATCGGTTATATTGTTAATACCATTTATGATACGTTGATCGCTTTCCTGCATGTATTTCTTGTTTTCAGAACCGTCTTCATTGAAAGCTTTAGCATGAAACATCGGTTCAATATCCATTATTTCAGATTCACTGAATACAACAGATTCTGCATAAATACCATTTCTGTTTTTCTTGTATGGTGAATTGTTAGTTGCATCATTTATAACCGTATCAGTCAATGATACTTCCACAGCAGATTCGCCATAACCAAAACCATGAAGAATTGATGATGTATCCATTGTTGAATAATTCAATGCTGAATTATCACCATTTGTTTTATTGGATAATCTGTATTTATACAAGTCAGAGAATACTTTCGCATATGGAATGCAATAAACGTATCCTTCGCCATATTCCAGTGTATTAAATACAACATGGTTCTTTATAATAGAATGAAGCTCAAGTCTGTCTTCAACCTCTTCTATTTTGGAGATTACTGTATCAATCTCACTTTCATCAAGCTTACTTCTGTCGAAGCGTATGTCACGTGCCATTGTTCCGTCAACAACATCGGCCTCACATATCGCATCACGTGTTATCTGTAATGCAGTAAACCATTCGGGTATTTGAGAGATAACAAGATCAAGGTCTTGTCTGAGAGCTATATCAGCAATTGTGTCAACTGGTAAGAATGCAGCGTCTCTTAGCTCTGAGGGAAGTTCCTCTAGATCTATAGTACCACCCTTCTTATCAGCTATCTTCAACTTTGCCATTTTCTCAATAAAGCCTTCGTCTGTTTTAAGACCATAGCTATTGAGTATATTAGCAATCGTGTCATTTATCTTATCTTTGCTAACAGTGGTTCCATCATCATTAAAATCTTGACCTGTGACTTCTTTCAACAATGGCAGAACAATTGCATCATCATTATTGTTACCTGTTAATGATGGCATTCTTCAACATCTCCTTTCTTTACTTTTATCTCGAATTAGCCAGATTTGAATTACTTGGATATGCAACAACATTTCTCGTCAATTGATCAATCTTCGTGTTGGTGATACCCATATTAATTCTCTGATCAATATCCATCTTTGGAACATTCATGAACCTGAGACTTGGTGTAAGAATTATCTTATCCTTGTTAAGAGGCTCTGGTCTAGAGTTAACCATTATAACATATGGAGCACCGGTAAACATGCCAGCAGCACCAATATATCTTGGCATGACAGGATTGCCATTTGGATTAGTACCATCATCTCTTAATAAGAAAGGTAATGAACTTGTTACTTCGTTCATATTGATCCTACCGATATTATCCGTTAATCCTGAATCATGGTTAAACTCAACCAATGTCTTATTACTATTTTCAAGTTTATAATGATATTTGAAAGTTATAGTTGTTTGCATTGATGTAATTGGACCATTGGCTTCATTGTTTAATGATGGATTTACTGCGGTTGGATATATTCCATAATATTTACACCAATACAATATCTTCGATCCAGTTTCATCTGTCACGATGTCATATAAAGATGCACAGTACTCCAACGCTCTGTCGTATGGATGCATTCTTGTATACTGGATACCTGTTAATGGACCATCGAGTTTAGCTCCATTTACTTTGAATCCATTTTCCTTCGAATAACCATTGTATGGTGGAAGAAAAATACCCTTTTGTCGTTTATACATATACAACATCCACAGACGGGCCATCTCATATACTTCAAGATTCTTTGTATCATTAAACGATAAATCTATTGTGGATCCTTGACGTGATTCCACAAACTTTGCCGGTGTAACCGTATATCCTTCAATACTCTTACCAACACTATCAACAACACTCATTGATGTACCGGTAGTTGATAATCCTTGTACCCTGTTGCTGAATAAGAAGTTCCAATTGGCTCCTTCTTTTCCAGATTCTTTTATCATGTCTTGCTGTTGTGCACCCATTGTTGGGAATGAACCAGTAACATACCATGGTGACAATAGTTTTATTATGTGTGGCATTCTTGTATATGCAGATGAGAAATCTTCATCATAGAATGTTTGATCACATACATCTATTATACCACCATCCCTGTACATGAGATAACATTCAGGTCGAGTAAAAAATATATACCGGAAACCTTTACGCCATTCTTGATCAGCAATTGGTAATCGTGTTCTGTTGTAAGCATTGAATAATGATATATCAGAAAGAAATTCATCTTTCTTATCATCATTCATTCTACTACCGGGATATGTTGGTCCTATTGGAGGATTCAATGTGGAACTTTCATTTCGCAAATTATTACGAATGTAATTTCCATATGTACCGGCCTTAAGAATTTCTTTTGCTTCTTCTTTATCCAGTGCATTAACGTTTGTTGTTGCACCGGAGAACACACCTATTTTGGTTGGTGTATCAGAATTATTCGGATAACCAACATGAGTTACTTGGGCCTCTTCATCGACAAATGGTTCATATGTTTTATCACCAATTCCTTGAGGAACATCTCGGGTGAAATGATCGAGTCGGTTTTTAACAAAGAACTCGGGCTTGTGATATACGCGAGAAGTTTCCTGATAATCTGTTAATGGTTGTCCCATTATAGGTTCACCATTACCATCTCTATTCAGAAGATGATTTGTGTTAATATTCCTATTGTCACCCAGACGGTGATCCTGGGCAGCTTTCAAGATTGCGTGTCTCTGAGCTTCCACAGGATCTTCTGTTGTGCTATATGGTATATCACCAATGCCTCTTTCGTCCGGTTTTAGATATCTGGGACCGTCCGCAATAGGATATTCTGAACCAACTTTATCCATTTTACGGTTAAACATATTACCAGTCGCATATCCCGTATTAGCTTCTCCTGTATATACTCTCGTGGGTGCGAGTAATTTCTCAGTTTTACCAGCGACAAACTGGTTGTCTTTATTTTCAGCCATGATTGTCACCTCCGTTTCTTCAATCCAGATTCATTGTAGACAGGATTGTTATAGCTTTTCTACATGGCATTATTGCTACCTTGTTGAGACTATATGCGGTTATGCTACTCTTGTATGTAGCTGATGTTACCAGAAGGAAAAGATATGATATGTTTTCCAATGCAAATATAAGCGATACTCCACATGTTGCTGTAAAATATGTCATATACATTGAATCAATATTCTTATATCTTATGGGGTTTATCTTCTGGATCATCTTCAGCAGTCCCATGAATGACTTATCGGAATTACCTATAACATCATCCATTATCGGATTTATTATGGATGGATCAGGCGTATCCTGGAGCAGTCTTCTAAATGGTATCGAATCATGTGTTAATGATTCATCGGGTCTGAACATATTGTAGAAATGTGTTATTACATATATCATAGCCTTAGTGAGATTATCACCCTTCATGTATAATCTCTGCTCCAATGGTGCAATAACCATCAAAGTATAGATGTTACACAAAGTTAACATCAGCTGACTGTTCATAGTGAATGCTGATGGAGACTTCTGCATTGCCAATGCAATATATGCAGCCTCCATGACTGTCATCAGATTTACATATTCTGACGAAGCAGTTATATTATTAACTACTTTGTCGGCAAAAATGTATGCTACCGGGCGGCCTGATTCACGAAGAACGATGTATGGTAATGATGGAGGTATTTTTGAAGTAGCCTTATTGAAGATGATTTTTATATCTCCTTTGATAGCTGCATCAACAGACTTCTTTGCAATGGCATCACCATTCAATTTTATAAGTGCAAAGATCTCTTTTAAAGTTTCAACAGGAACAAGTGTTTCCTTAGAACTTCTGATTTCAGACTTTATACTTTCTGCGAGATTTGATGTTTGATCAAATTTTTGAAACAATGAAGTCTCAGTAAGCTTTGGAATATATGCTTCCATGATTGGACTTAACATAATAAAATCACGTACCTTTCTGATTGAGATTATTCAGAATATTTTAACCATAATATTACAGTTAAAGATTATCAAGCTGTGGTTGGAGGTGTCAATAAGTATGGCGGAAAAATATTCAACCTTATACAATATTAATTGTAGAATTGGTTGTGTTCCAGATAATAAAACAAGTTCATATGTTACGTTATCACCATCGGATATAGTGTCATTATCATTTATTCATAATTATGACATAGCAACATATCCGATTATAAGATTAAGAGCATATATAGACTTATCGATATTTGAATTAATAACAACATATCCTGATGCTATACAGGTATCATTACAATTAGAATCAAAAATTGGTAATATGAATTATAACCAAGAGGATGGTAATGGAACGGTTCAAGTTATCGATGCGGGTCAATCAGCATATTTAAACTATAAAGGCTATTTGGAAAACAAGAATACACCCACATCTATAATGGATTCATATGAACAAGGTACCAAAAAAGATTCTAATTTGAATACAACAAGAAAAGTTCCATTAACATTATTCTGTTATAATTATGAAATGATTCACAATCTAAAACGGAAAAACAATTGCATCTACAAAGATATGGATTTAACAACGATTATTGAAAACATGAGTGATGGAATGAATTATGATGTATACATGGATCCAATAAGAAACCAAACAAAGTATGATCAAATATTGATTCCAAATATAAATATAAAAGATACATTTGTATTTTTCGAAAAGCGGTATGGGTTATATCCAAAAGGTGGATTGATGTATGGTGATGATAAAACATTATATATCGTTGATACAGATGTCGAATCAGGTGATGTACCAATACCTATCTATGTTGAGAGTTATAAGAATTCTTCTGATATGGGTGGATTGAAGAAGTATTCATCAAGTAGACCGAAATACATGTTTGTCACTAAATCAGAAAACGTGTCAGTTATAACGGAATCTGATATCGAAAAGGTTTTGAACTCACCAATGATCGAAGATATAAATGTAAACACCTCGGAAAAACATGGTGCTGAATTATCCAAGATATTTACATCCACTGAGATTGATAAAGCAAAGAGAACCGACCAGAGTAAGATGATAAAGGGAATAAATTCTAAAATAGAAACTCCTGACACATTACACAAATCAATTAGCCCTTTTATATCATCAACTACTGCGGCAAGAATAACAGAACGAGTTACACGTGTTGATATATCTGGTGTTGGTTTCGATGTATTCAAAATAAATCCACGTTCTAGATTTAATCTCATATTTGAATCACCAATACGTGGAATGAGTATAAACCAACGTTATCGTGCATCAACCGTTGTACATACATTTACAAATCTAAGCTCTAATTACTTCATTGCGCAAACCACAATGAACCTATGTTCAAATTAAAAAAAAATATCGGGGGCATTATGCCCCCGATTAAATATTCATATGTGCTTACGCGTAATCACACACAGTGGAATCAAGTGAAATGAGTGATTGATCTGAGCTGTGAAGGAAGAGCATACTCAGTACCGATGTTAGAAGCATCATCATTATTCTGATTCTCATTCTTAACATACAGATTGAGTTCCTTGAGAAGCTGAGCCGCAGCGGGAAGCTGTGTCTTGATTGAGATGAGCGACTCAAGGGGTTCTGCTCTGAGTCCATTGAGCATACCGAAGAATACGAGCTGATTGATTACAGCAATTGCTTCCATGAGAGTATCAACAGCTGATGAATCAAACTTGATATTGATCTTTCTGCCGCAAGCTGTACAAACGAGTTCACCGTTCTCGTTCTTCTTTACAGCAGGTCTGTATTCACCATTATCATAGATGATATGAACACAACGCTTCTTGATCTCCTTGATATAATCAGGCTCATTGTTCTTACCAATGATCGGATTTGTTTTCTGGGAGATGTCGATCTTTGTCATATCATATACGATAGGCTTGATGATCGCATCAACTGAAGGATGAATTTTTAAACTGTTCTGTGCCATTGTCTATTCCTCCTGAATTTTAGTTTATTATCTGCTTAGCAACAGCCAAGAGATTTGAATACTGTGTTCCGCAGCTCTTAGGATTGATGAACTTTGTATCAATCTTAGGAGAGCTTGTCTTATAGGTTGCTATAAGGAAGCTATAGATAGCCTGAGCAGGAATCTCATTAAGCTTCTTGTAAACCCATCTTGTCAGAGAGTCGATGAACGCCTGCTGATTTGTAGTGGGCTTACCAGGAATTTCACTCTGCTCGAGAAGCAGTGTTTCCCTGATGAGGTTTGAAGGATCAGGAACAAGCTCAGGAACATCGAAGATATCCGCTGTGATCGGGAAATCACTTGCAATGATCTCTTTGATAGTGTCCTTGTTGTTCATTGCAATGCATGCAGCGATTGCAATGTTCTGATTCTCGGGAAGAACATTGTTACACTTTACTGCAACATATGATGCAAGACCACCAAGAAGAGCCTTGATTGCATTCATGATATGCATGATCGGTTCGAGAGGGTCCTTGTTGTTCTTTGCTGCTTCTACAGCCTCAGCCTTATCACCCTTCTTTGAAGCGGGCTTTTCTTCCTTTACGTTTGTTTCAATCCACTTGTTGGCGATCTTTACAAGATACGCACCAGTTATACAGCATTCCTCGCGGTTGTTACTCTTTGAGAGATACTGCATGAGCAGATTGATGAATACGGGATCAAGAGCATGTCTTGACAGAGATGCATGTAATCCCTGAGCATAGGTGTCAACCTCCATATCAGCAGCAAGTATGTAAGCTGCAAGACGAGGAACCCTTCTTACGATATCAGAATACAACATATCTCTTGCATTCTGCATCACGATGAGTTTCTCCTGAGGAGTGCGTGTGACGGGAGTACCAATGCTATTCAGATATGACTCTACTGAGTTCAGTACTATCATATCTGAATTTGTGATTCTGTTTGGAATCATGATGAAAATCCTCCTTGGTTATTATTTGATATTTTCCTGTTAGGTCATATCACAAGAATTATGTATGTTTTTCAAACAGGAAAATTCATAAACTTATTATTTCCATTTAAATCTTCGAATGGTTTGATTACCATCAGGATTATTGACTTTATCTACCACTGCAGATTTCCTTCTCATAAATTCAGGACGATGTCCTCTCTTTATGCCAGAACCAATTCCAGCGGTTTCTTTATACTCACCATTGATTTCTTTTATTTCGGTTCTTGGTAATCCAGCAATAATTACTGAAGCTGATAATACACCGTCGTTATCATCTTTCACGATATTTCTGTAGTTATCAAAAACCTTATCAGTATCAATGCGGCGATCTATTTCACCGAACACATTCTTGAAATCAACATCAGCAAACATTGATTTCAATGCGAATGCTGTTATGAGAGTATTGTCATTAACATCTTCAGGTTTCCACATTGGTTGAGAACCAACGAACAGTTTACGTGTTATCTCTTTCTGGAGAACCTGAAGTGATGAAGCTTCTGCCTGAACAGCCATTATTCTACCCGGCATCTCGAGAAGTTTCTTAAGATCCGAATCATCGATTGAATCAAGTTTTGTCTTATCATATCTCTTGCCGAATATAAGTTCTATCATCTCAACAACTTCTGTGTTGATAGGTGTATAATCAGCATCACCACGTCTGTTTTCAAATATGGCATATGTTGATATACCTACTTCAGACAGTTCGATGAATAGATCGTTTGTATTAAGATGGAAAGCTGCAGGATCCTTCTTATTAGGACAAACGATTATCGGGATAACATGTAAGCCTCTCTTGATAAGAGCATCACATACAGGTACAGCAGAACCGGAACCTGTTCCACCTGCAGCTGATGTAATTATGATTATAGGTGTTCTTGATTCTGTTGCTTCCTGATACATCTTGTCGAACTCATGATTCTCTTCGTGGAATAAGTACATTGCTTTACCACGTTCACGATCTCTACCAGAGCCCTGAGATTCATCAGAGATGATCGGTATGAAATTCACGTTTCCGAGAGAATCAAGATCAACATCATCAACGACACTATCAATAGTGTAGAATGTTGTATCATCCAGTAAAGATGATGTAGCAGCCATCTTGACAATATTGGTTCCTGTATTACCAAGTCCAATTATCATATTCTTCATTTCATTGTCCTCCTTAGAGAATTAGATTTATGAAAACCCGTTATCAATACAGATTTCTGAAGTCTTTTTTATTTAAGATAACGGGTTATCATCAATTAAAACTTTTTGGAATCATTCTTCAGGAACTGCTTAACGAATGCCAGAGGAGTGATGATTATCTTGTCATCAACAACATCAATCTCAAATATGTTATACATATTTATAGTCCTACCAAGTTCTCTAGCTAACTGAAGTCCAGCAGCATAAGTAGCACCAAGTATAGGATATATTGCAGCTGACTGCATTATGTTTATTCCATACTCATTGAGGACCTGCTCGAATACTTTGTTTTCAATTCCTGTAAGAGCTTCCATTGCATATACAGATCTCCAGGCGTTATACTTCTCAAGAAGCTTATCTGTATAAGACACTCCAAGTGTCATTTCCTGGGTATCATTCTTCTGGAATAACGGTGCTTTTGAATGATACATCTGCGGAACAATGTTTGTCGATTTGTCAGATTCGGAGTGTTCTGTTGTATACTCAATAGATACACCACATACATCGACCTTGCATTCTTCCATATTTTCTGATCCTATGTGTTTTAATATCTCTTTCCATCCTGCTGTGAATATTATCGGAATATATGAATGATCATAGAAGTTGATTCCGAACTCACTCTTCATGAGACCTGCAGCGATTTCAGGTATTCTTCTTGCGAGAATATCATCATCCTTAAAAGGCTTCATGAAAACCTCTCTTCTGTTCACATAGTTATTGGTTGTTTTTGTGTTGTCCATAAAACTCACCTTTCCTAAAATATTATTTGATACATCACAGTGTGATACAGTATCATCAGAATCATATATGTGTTTAAATTAAGAATATTAGAAACACATATTATTCCCCTGATATACACATAAAGTATATAAGTATTTAAAAGGAGAAAAATAGATAATGAAAATTGTATATATAAAACTGATTAACTTTATCGGTGTGAATGCAGCGATGGGTGTACGTGAAGTATCTTTTTCTTTCGAGAATGTTGACAAGCCCATTATCCAGATATATGGAAAGAATAGGTGTGGCAAAACAGTTCTCATACAACAGCTTCATCCATTCAGTAGTATAAATCTGAATGGTGATGAAAGATCTGATCTACCATTAATCTTACCGAAAGAAACAGGTATAAAGAATATCGTATATGAGGTGAATGGTGATGTGTACAATATCACTCACACATATACACCAACTAGAACCGGTCATTCAATAGCATCATCATTACTAAAGAATGGTGAAGAACTGAATCCCAGTGGAGGTGTAACAACATTCAATTCCCTTATTGAAAAGATACTCGGTATCAATAAGTACATTTTCCAATTTATATTAAATGGAACACAACTCGCATCATTTGGAAATATGTCAACTGTTCAAAGAAAAAATCTTTTGAATAAGGCGTTGGGAATAGACATCTATGACAAGATCCATAAGATGTCGACTGATGATTATCGGTATACTAATAAGCTAATAACTTCGTTAAATAATACTAAAGAATTTATATTATCCAAATATGGATCATATGAAACATTGTGTTCAATGTTAACACAAATGCAGAATCAATATAATGAACTTTCTGCGTTAATGTTAAACACTAAAGAAAGAATCGATACACTCAATGGAGAAATAAATTCCATCAATAGTCAGAATCCCACACAGGAATTAATGAATATTAATTCACAAATAGAATTGTATAACAATGTCATATCAGAATTCGGCACATATGATCCCAATATGTATGATAAACTCGTTGACGAACAGATGTCTTTGAATGGAACATTGAATGCATTAAAGAGTGAGAGAACTATTGTAAAGAAAGATATCGATTTGTTATATGAAAAGAAAAATGATATCAATAACACAATACTTGCAAGTAGACAGGCTGCAAATGATTATAATGAAATGATTACTCTCAGAGACAGTATCACTGAAAAGATTAAAAATATGAATATCGAAGTGGCAACTCAATCGACATCATCTCATTATAGCAGTATGCTACAACTCGCTCAAGCAATAAATGATACATGCACCGAGATTGTTTCATGTCTAAATGAACATCATATGAAAATGTTTACTGATATGATTGTAAACGGAATCGATGTTTCAGCATTCCTTATACAAGAAGGAAGCGTGTTACTTGATTCTGAAAAAGAAATGTCTGTAGTTTCTAGAATAAAGAGTATGGTAGAAACAATTGATGGTGAGTGGGTTGAATCTAAATGTCCATATAACAATTGTATTCATTTGAAAACACATCGTATGTTACAGACATACTTCAAGTCTTATCAAAGTACATCTGAATCACAGTTTACACAATATGATCTTGAACAGATAGATCATGCATATAAGAACGTTTTAACAATTAAACGATTATTGAATACTGATGTTCCGCAAGAACTGACAGAACATTTCAAATTGAATAACATACTGACAAATCTCGAAAACAAACAAGTTGGAATTGATGTATCGAACATAAGGTATCTTATGGAAGAAGCAAAAAAGAATGAATTGAGGATACAGTACATCTCTCAGTTAACTGATATAAATGCTTCCATAGAACGAATGAAAAACATAATCATTCCAACGGATAATATGGATGATGCCATCAATGATATCGATAATAAGATCAGAGATCTCATCAAACGTGATAATGAGTTAACCCAGATGATAGATGAAACTTCCAACAATATTGACAATAACGATCATCAACGTGTATTGTTATCTCAGATCAAGCATATCAACATAGATGATCTCACAAGAAGAAAACATCAATTGGATGAATTAGTGAATAAGCTTGTGAGAGCACAAAATGAATTTTATCCGTTAAAAGAAGCATATAACACACAAAGCAATCAACTTGGTATAATGGCTAATGAATTGAAAGTATTGAATGATGCACATACCCAATATAATAATACTTTAAAAGAAATCGAGAATCATGATATGATGAATGATCGATACAAAGTTATTGCAGAAGCAACATCATCTACTAAGGGCAAACCAGTTATTGCAATAAGAGATACTGTCAATAATGCGTTAACATTGACTAATAGGTTACTTGATATCATGTATGATGGAGAGATTGAATTGTTAGAACCAACAATTGATGAATCGAACTTTACTCTCCCATTCAGATGTGGTTCACATACTTCGTCTGATATCAGGTATGGTTCACAATCAGAAAGTACTCTGCTATCATTTGCATTGGAACTTTCAATAGTATCATCTCTTACACCAAACATATATGCATTGGTTGATGAGATTGATGCCGCATTGGATACAGAAATGTGTTTATCATTCATCTCAATGTTACTTGAGATATGTGCAACATTGAAGATCGAACAGTTGTTCTTGATATCACATCACACAAATGATATCACACATGATTGTATTCATAAACTGGATATACGTGAAGAAATCGAAAGACAAAAAGATTAATATATGCGGGGCTAAATGCCCCGCTAATTCTTTCATTTTTTGTATGCTACCGGCTATTATTTTAACTTTCTACATATATATTATTACTATGATAAAAAGAATATAAACTATTTACACCTTCACTATTGAAGGAGAAAGTGAGGCTAATATGGCTGATATCAAATTGATCGTAATTTCTTATGAAGACAAAGAGACAGGTGTTTACAAATACCTCTTTACTTCAAAAAGAAAGGAGACTGAATCTCTTCAGAGATTCATAAAAGAAACACATATTGATCCCAAGATTAAGGTTGAGACCAGAGAGATCGATGTTCCGGCATATCAAGAAAAGACCTGGGGTAGTGATTATAGCTCCAACCCAATCTTCATAGTAAAATGTTGGCCGAACATGATTTATGTGTTCAGTCCAATTGCTGGATTTGAACGCAGTTTGATCGGCATTCTGGACTACTTAAGATGCTGGGGTCCTGGAGCATCGAAGAATTTGTTCAGAATAGAACAGATCTCAGTGTTCGAGAAGGATATTGATAGGCCCATAGAAATCGCATCACATTGTTGGGAGGGTGATTCTGACACCTTCCTCAGCATGGATGAAATTTACCTTTAAATTTTGTACGCAAAAACATTTCGAAACCCTCAATGAGGGAGAAAGTGAGGCTATTATGTACGAATTCAGATTACCAGAAGACATACACGGTTACCAGCTTCCTCGAACTATAGAGGAGGCAAAAAGATTCAATCATATGATTGAATCATATGCAGGTGGTACAACAATGACAGATGGAGACGCCGAAGAGTTTCTCCAGAAATATAACCCGGAAGGTCTTTATAAAGGATTTCTGGGGAACAATCCAATGACGCTGAAAAATCGCGTAAGACAGTGGTTCAAAAGAAAACTGAAGGATACAGGCATTGACCAGCGTGCCTTCAGGGGGAAACTCGGCCACTTGGAAGATGTAGTTGTAGATCCCAGAGACGTTAAAATAATTTCAGCCATATATGATCCACATACTGATCAATGTTTAATAGAGTTGATCAAAAATAAAAAGGAGGACTATATGGCCGCCCTGCTGGAAGAAAACACTCTGGAAACAAATAAACTGATGAAGGAGATTTCTGCATTAGAAGAACAATTCAATGCAGAACCATATGAAGTGAAAGAAGCAATCATTCCAGCTGGAACGGTGATAAAAACAAACATCAACGTTCCTGAAATGATAAAAACCGTAATCCAAAAGCGTGAGCTACAGCTCAAACGTGCATTTGGATTATAAGAATTATAATGGCACCGGTTTCCCGGTGCCATTTTTTTTTTGATTATAACACGTTTCCGTAGTATCCAGGTGGATAATGACTTTCAATATTATTGGTATTGATGATAACGATATATTCATTATCACGTTTAACAAAGTTACCAACAACATTTTCATTATCATCTATTGGGAATGATGGATTCATCGTTATACGTTTTCCATCATCATACCAGAGCTTATATCCAGATTGTTTAATATCTTTATATAAACCTTCCATTCTGACGAGTGCTTCATCGTACATCATGTCGACATTGTTATCAGCTATACCGAAATAAGTATCAGAGTGAGAAACATCAAACAAGGAAACCGAATCTGTAGGCGAAATTTCTATGCTGCCGGAGGGTACTTCATCAATCAGATTCAACATATCAGAATTACCACCATTGTCCAATATTCCACCAAATATGTATTTGAATTCATCACGTGTGAATTCAACCATATATGATTTGAAATATGTTATAACTTCCTTCAGTATTGACATGTATCTTTCTACACCTAATACTGAGCATGACAATGCGGATAATGATGAACTTGAGTATGTCTCCAATGATGCTATTATCGATCTCAACATTGTTATTATCTCATCAGGATTTTCTACACGTGATCTGATAAGATATTCATATAATGAAGTATTCTCCATCATTAGCAAGTTTTCGAATGTTGATGGACCATAAACTGAGTTACCAACATCTATTGCAACTTTATCAATGATCATCTGTTTGTAATTCGCTTTTATTGTCTTTGACAGAGATGATGTTTGAATACCAGCGTCATCATGTTCAAGAACAGCTACATTGAATAGTCTTACAAAATTTGGATCTCTAAAGGGATAAGTATCCTCCAGCCAAATGTCGTATGCATTTTCATTCAGTACAGAATAGAAATATATACCATATGTTTTTCCATCATAATGTATTTTTACATCAGGACTTACACTTACAATAGCTCCCCAATAGTTTGTCGTTTTCGTACCAGGTGCATCAAAGTATGATGTAAAAATATTATACTCATTCTTATTGATGGAATATTTTGCACATATGATATCCGAAGCATCCTTTCCATCAGGAGTAAACCAATCTCTCACTGGGTCTACCAAGAATAATGTGTTGTATGTTTCGGTAGCTTGTCTGAAATCATTGATTGTTGTTGCAGTTCTGACTTTTTCACGAATATATTCATATATCAATCGAACATCTTTCATCATGACTTCACCAATGTTGTTATCTGTTCTATCAAGAACTTTATCAACTAATGGCATGAAATAATCAGGATTCATATATTCGTATGATGATATTGCTTCATATCTATTTTTATCCGTGTTTCTGACATCAAAGTTGAATGCCGCTAATTTGAAAGGTGCTCCATCTCTGAATAATGCGGTACCATTATCAAATCCATCAAATAAGAAATCGATGCATCTATTGTATCCATCATTCGGTATATACATATTTCCAGGAACCGTTCTTCCTTGGAAATCAACCATCTGCCAATGCATCATTATTATCAATGATACTATTGCATCATATAATGATATGGTTGATGAATTATTTATATCTCTATTCAGGTTTATAGATATATTCTGTGATTCACTTCTGCGATCGAGCAATCCTCTCAAGAAGATTACTGATTGCCACCATATGTCATTCATACTCATATGTGTTGATAGTTGAATGTATTTTGAATTTGACAAAGTGTAATTCATGTTATTCAACATATCATCAACTTCGGGTGTATTCCACCAACGGGGATCTCCATCTCTTATGTCTTCCAGCTTGTATGACTCTGTACTTTCTCTGAATTTGAAATATGATGTATTATCATCAGCAGTACCAAGTCTCCTGAATACGATTTCATATTGTGGGATTGGTTTATGTGTATCCTGATCATATGTATACACGGGTTTTCCATTTTCAAACTTTTGTTGTTTAACCATGACGAGTGTATAGATATCAGTGTTTCCATAACCAATTAAGTCTTTAACCCTATATACGTAATTGGTACCTTTATCCATTAATATCATTCTAAATTTCTTTAAGAACTCTATCATTGGCGCACCTTCCATAATAACTGATGGAAGACCATAAAGGTTGAAGAGATTGTTCGCGGTTACATTGTTCATATAAATGAGCTTTGATGATTTCTTTTGGAACTCATTCAATGAAGCACCAATTGACATATATATTGTGAGGAACCTTATAAGATCATTATAGTTTGCATATATTGATGAAAAGTTACCTCTCAATGTTTGGTATACATAATCACGAGTTGCTCTATAGATATTTGCATAACCATGTACAATATCTGAATCAACAGTTACATTACCAAATATCGGATGATGTGTTGACAATTTATTTGTATTAATTCTTAATATGTCACCATCTCTTGCTTTACGAGATACTTCTATTGGTATTGAATTACTACCAATGTATTTTAAATACATAACATCGGGATATTCACTTAATACCTGATTATAGTATTTTGAATTCATAAACAATTCCTGATATTTTATTGGTAGCTCATGGATAGGTTGATCTCTCATCAAAACATTGTCATACTTGTATTGCTCATAAAATCCTTCAGGAATATTGATGATTGGATCTGCCGGAGTTGTATCATTTCCAACGAAAGGTTTTCCTGACAAAGAAGCATAATATTTGTTTTGTTCAACATATGAGTTGATGAAAATGTTTCTTTCTACGTCAAGTAATTCATCCTTTACGTCGGAAGGAATCATAGCAGGATTCTTTATTAATAGGAAAATTCTATCTTCATCATAACCCCTTTGTTGAAGAGCATTATAAATGTCGATATCAGAATACTGATAGTTTTCAAACATATCAGTTTTTGTTTTTGCACGAACGTATTTATCTCCTTCTAATTTAGATTCCAACGTTTCATATTTATTCGCTTCTTCTTTATTTTTGAATTCTGTATTAGTGACTATTAATTGGATTTTAAGTAAATACTCTGCCATTGGATTTACTGTCTGTGCACTCATTATATCATCTCCTTATGAAAAAAAAAACGACTGAAACATTTCAGTCGTTTATGTAATTTAAAATAAACCAGTGTCATCATCCTGAGCAAAATCCATTGCTTCGGATGCATTTCTATCGACGATAGATTGCCAATCATGCTGTATCAATAAATTTGCATAAGCATTATGATCTGGAATACCAGCACCTGCTCGATACATCAGCAATTCACGCATCTGATCATCTGAATAGTTACCCGGTGGTAGCTGATCATTAGGAAACAGTAACGTATATAAGAGCATTAGGTCTTCCAGACCCATTCCCAGTAGGTGTTCTCTTATATTCGATAACGAGTGGAATTGTTCAGATTGGCTGACAGCCTGATTAAATTCAAACACCATCTGATGTTTTCTTATTTTTTCGGCAGTTGATATGTTTTCCTTAACACCGTTATATTGTATCATTCCTCTGCATGTTGGTCTGAATGCCGGATCAATGAATATGATATCAACACCAAATACCATTGACAAATATTGACATATGATATGACCAAATCTCAAAGTATTGTCATCATCTTCCAATATGGCTATCTGAAGACCATTACCTTCAAGCCTGTCAGCAAATAGAAATTTATAAGTACCTCTTATGGTAGAATCTTTGTTTAGATAATGGACAAACCGCTCTTCACCACAACTGAACCCATCATTTTCACCCATGACAGCATCGGCACTCAGTGGTTCTGGATCAATTATTGTGTTATAACGAATATGATATATCGATCCCATCGGCATGGTTGTTCCTGTGAGAAAAGAACCATTCACATTCTCCAACTGACCGAACTCATTCCTTCGTATGTCTTCATTAATCATTGCTGTACTATTACCGGCTTTTCTATCCAATATGTAATAATTAGCATTCAATATTGTTTCCGGATTATTCCTTTGAATAAACTTATTCAGAAAACATCTTTTGCTTGTGAAGATCATATGATCACTCCTTTCACAAGAATTATATATGTATATAAAATAAAAATCCGGGGAATATTCCCCGGATTATAATTATTTGTCTGATGGTATTTGATGTTGATGGTATAGTGTCCATAAACCACATACACAATTCCAAATACATGAGATGTAATGGGGTTCATCAGTAAGGCCTATGAGATATTGTGTAAGGTGCCTCATTGCAGAGTCCATAAATGATCCACCACGGTCACCGCCTGTAACAGGAATACCTTTCTTCCAGTTATCGACACCATACTTCTCTGCACCATTCTCATAGTGTATAGCCAGATCCTTTAACATATGAGAGAAACCATTCGTGAATGATGTGAATGTTACTTCATTTGCAGTAAGACCCATATCGTTTTCGACTATATCACTCGGTGCATAATGATCGATTATAACGTTTATGATTGTACGCACAAATCGGTCTTCTGGATCACCACGATATGCATCTTCAACAACGTCAGCTTTTGATACAATTCTGATGGCTTTCTCTTCAAACATATCATTTGCATGAGAGATAATGTCTGCGATAACATCACCAGGAATGAGATCATATCTACCTTTTCCCGTCTTAGTGTAACGAATAGCACCGCTTTCAAACTGTGCTTTATCACCATCCATCTTAAGATAGTTTGTCGAACCATCTGTATCGTTGACTTCATCACATGGTGATTCATACTGTTTCTTTGTGGGTTTAAAAGACACCATGAAGCTCTCTTTATCAAATTCGATAAAATTCTCACCAAGATGTTCATCGGCTGTGCCACGTTTGAAGAGTTGTTTACATATAACTTTTTCTGAAGCAGGCTTAAAGTATTTTATCACAACTGCTCCTTTTACACCAGGTATAGCAGGTTCCCATATTTGATTCATAGTAAACCATTTATCTACAGACTCATAGCTGTTCAGATCATTTTGTGTACTCATTTTATTTCTTCCTTTCAAATTTAAGATATTCCGTTTCATACATTGATGATGTTTCCTCTATATCAGGATACATCTTCATTGTATCTCGGATTACACTTATTAGTTTAGCCGAAAGTGTTCTTATATCAAAAGAGACAGATGGTATTTTGTTATCCATCAATGCGTTAGCACAAGTACACACGAAGTCTTCGCATTCAGCCTTTTTATAATCTACCGGAATTAATATGTCCATACAATAGCTCATTATATACCTCCAAAAAATTAAGGGGAGGCATGAAACCTCCCCTACTTAATTAGTCCTTGTCTTCTTTGTCTACACTTTTATTTTCTTCTGTTAATGAAGCAGGATTGTCATTGATCTTAACACCTGTTGAAGGATAATCAAGTATTGCCTTCAATGATGCGTTCTTTAACTGACCAGGTTCGGCAGGACCTGGGGTACCAGATATACTTTTATAGACCATATCTGTGAATTCTTCCTGCTTTTTCTCAGTCTGAACATCATCCTTTGATGGTATTCCTTCTGTAGAAAGAACAACCCCTGTCTTTTTGAATCCGGTTCAGGAGCTGCGGGCATTCCATATAAACCATATAAAGCTTCTTCAATAGTCCTTGGTTTATTATTCCATAAAGAACTACTGAATGAAGGTTTTTTCTCTTCCTGTTCGTCAGGCTCGTTGGGTCCCTTCTGAACTTCATCATTGCTTGATGGGGCAGAATAATCACCCCAGTTCATGGCACCCATCTGTCTGCGGGATATATCACTAGGTGTCTCTCCCGTCCATTCTTTAGGTATCTCCATAGGAACAGGAGCACCATATATAGGCTGCACGGATACACCACCAAACAGATTTGGATTATTCCAACCATTGTATGATGGAGTGTAACCGGGAACTGTATTACCCATTGTGGTCTCCCAGGCATTTTCACTGAGGTATTTCTCGAATCTACTTATCAATTCCTTAAATCTCTTGACTTCTGGGAGAGTTGCTGTTTGTAATCTGAAACAGCTCAGGAACTTGATATCTTCATAAACGAAATATTTCTCAAGTATCATCTTACCAGGTCCAACACCAAATGATTGAGCGTTGATATATCCAAACTTGTTCATTGAATCTATAACACCACCGTTTGTATATGGATCATTGTTCATTGCTTCCTGAACAGCACGGCTATGGTTGTACCATACAGTCTCTGCCTCTGCCAGACCTAATGGTCTTCTGTCATTATTGTATTCTTCACACATATTTCTATACCTCCATAATTGATATAAATAAATATTACCCGGGGATATCCCCGGGTAATTATATTCATCCTTCAGAAACGATATCCGCTTCTACATGTGGAATGTTCTCGTTGATAATAGCAGTATCAACCGTTAACGGTTCGCTGCTTTCCTGTTCTTTCGGCATACGATTCATATCGATTACATCGATCATGCCTTTTGTGCAAAGATCAAACCATGCACGTATCTTGGCTTTGAGTTCAGGATCACGTATAAGATAGAATGTTTCTTCAACCTTACCATCATACTGATAGTATGCTTTTGCTATGGGTTTATCAGCACCAACTACTATTGCAGTTGACCATGCTGCAAAAGCATTCAGATCTCTGTTAGCAATGAGAACAATATCACCGATTTCACTCGGTATTACTGCTTCAAAGGTATGGTTTCTTGCATTGAAAGCGAACTCTTTACCAAATACCGATTCACCCGATGATACTATTCCATCGAGTATATCATGAACGATATTGGTATAGATAATACTTACACGTTTGAGTTCGTCCAATGCCATCTTCGACATCTGTGACATATTATTTACCTCCGTTTATTTATATCATGTCTTTTACACTCTTGAGTGTTATACCAAGAGTGTCTATAATATCTTTACGTTCTTTGAGATCATCTACACAAACGTAGATACCGGTTTTATTTTCACCAGTTGCCATAGGATCTTTGTTTATAATAACATTGTTACCAACATAGTCTTCCTTACCCCTAAATGCTTCATGGAATTTGTTGGCAATCTTGTCATTATTTTCAGATCCAATGATCTCGATATTGATCACGGGTCCATTATATTCACCGAACATAATACTTTCCTCCCTTCTTAATTTGTCTATGGCGGACTGTACAGAGCCTTCTCCGTTGGACTGATCGTATAACCATGGATCTATCTCATCATCAGTTATATCACACTTAATGAGATGACCGTATACATAATTAAAATTCAGTCTGTGATTACCCTGTATGCGTTGATTGATACAATGTTGTGCTTCAGCTATAGTGAATCCTTTATCACTCAAGCCCAAGGTTCCTATGACGGATAACCCGTGTACTTTTGAATGATCCCAAAGTGCTTTTAACACTTTGGCTTTATCGAGACCTGTGATATCTACCACCATGATGTTTTACCTCCAGAATGTATTTATTTATAACATATCCCCATTATCCAAATTTATTACTACCACCAAACTACCATAATATTTTTATGTTTATATCACCCCCTTGAACATTTGGGCATTGAGTTGACCAGACTCAACCGGTACAGTCCTCTCTCAGCCGAACAGAACCTCGACTTGATGGAGCCGTTACTTTACCTCATAGCACATAACTCTGCGAAACCAGGACTAGACACCGACAAATGCAACTTAACTTAACATAGCCTGCACCGTCTTCACTCTACCTTGCTTATCCCCACCGTGGCTTAGCAAGTCCTAACCGCTGTGTAACATGAGCTCACACAATCTGACCGGACCGACACGCGACGAAACTGCATGCTGCGAAGCTGTACCAGAGCGGCATATAACCATAACCAATCGCTACGTTATATGGCCAGGCCATACCAATACTAAACGTCACAACGCCACTGCTGAACATAACCTCTCTTCACCTCGCCCTGACTCGACACCACACCACTGTACTTTACCCACGCTTGGCCTAATGCAACGCAACTGGACTCGACAGTACCATTACCACATAGCACAAATCAGTACGTAACCATACCTCAATTATACATGACATTGCACAACCTGAACAAGACGCGGCACTGAGCGACGAGACCTGATCACACCGTCACTAAACAAAATCATACGTCGTCAGGCCAGAACATAACCGGACCTAACCAACACCACTGAACGCCGCTATCCTTGCCTAACCTGTACTTTACGTCTCACGTCGGGTTGACAGACCCGGAGACAACGCGTGGTTTAACGTTCCACGAGAACGTCTATTGTCGTTGACATTAATTACCTTTCACAACATTTCTTTTTACCTCCATTTATTATTTATATACAATATAAAATGTTTTATTCTTTTATATTGCATATAAATAATATACATGTGAAAATAATAAAAAATAGAGACGGGGCATAATGCCCCGTCATGTAATCAATCGATTGATTCAACATCCACATCCGGATCAAATGATTCAATTGATGATACACCAGATTCAGCTTCAATCGGGGTAGCCTCAATATCATCACTATCATCGGACGTAAGATACTGTTTTATATATTCATTTGCATGTTTATCAATGCAATCGAGATCCTCATCTGACATAGATGTGTAAGCTCTTAATACAAAGAGTCCTATCATATCATGAGGGACTTCTGTACACATAATATACAGCCAGAATATAGGATTTAACTGATCAGGATAACCGTATGTTTCAGCAGCTACTGCAGCATCATATACTTCAAAAGGAATATTCCACATGAAATTCTGATTCAGAGTTTCAGCAAGAGGAATGTCTTTGAAGTATTTGTCCTGATATTTGAGAAGTAATGATAATACGAATGATATCTGATCATCATTTAACTCATAATCATCAAAGTTCTTTGGTGCTGAATTATCTTTCTCAGCCATCTCCTTCATTGTTAACAACATTTGCTGAATGGTGTCATTCAGTGTTGCATCAATTGGTGGGTTCTCGGGAATCACGGGAATGTTTCTTGCGATGGCATCATTCAGTAATTCACCAAGTTCTTTTTTATCTATCATGGGCGGAATGATTGCTGTTGATTCTTTCAGTTTATCACATGCCTCATTGATAGCTGATCTGATTTCCTGTTTCATTTCGTCAACAGTGGGTGCAGACGTCTTAGCACCCACTACTGATTTAGATAACAAATCACAATATTTCATTATAATTCACCTTCCTTTACAACCATCCAGGAGTTATTCTACCATGCATATGATCAGTCACATTAGATGCAACTGTATATACATCAGGAAGATCCGGATTGTTATCAATCTTCATATATTTCGAATCAACAGGGAACATCTGATATTCCTGTGTCATCTTTAAACCGTTTGTACCCTTAAAGAGTCTTATTCTCTCTTCTCCAGAGATTCTTGCTCTCAATTCTCTATCTTCGTATACCTTTCCGCATACAGTACATTTATAGCTTGAGAAATCTGAACCTGCAAATGCCATTGTTTTGTTACCACATATACATTCGAACTGATCCATCGAAGATGGGAATATATATGCATAATCAATACACACTGGTCTATTACCTGGAGCTAATCCCCAGTTTGCATAGGTTCTTTCTGTCATACCTACATCACCAAGCAAATATCTTTTACTCCATTCTTGAAGAATTTTTCTTATTGATGAATTGTGTTGCCACATTTCATTTTGTGAAGTAAAAGCGGGACAGTAGTCGGCCACCAATAGGTGGCCACCACTACTTATCTCGTACGCGTAAGCAACATTTGGCATCAAATCTTCACATATTGAGAATTCCTGCATGTTATCAGCAACGCCTTCTCGATCGAGAGCGATCTTGAGAGCATAGCCGTCATACTTCACAATGAAACGATTTGTACCAGTGCCGATTTCTATATAATCTATATCATACTTTTGTAAGAGTTCAATTACTTTTTCTTTTCTGGAAGTAGCTCTCAATCCCTTCTGGAGAGGGATCTCGCCTATTTCACATTTGAACTCTAACGGAAGAGAATTGAGACGTGACCGGAATTGACGCTTGTATTCGTCAACGAGGTTTACGTCTTCATTCATGTTTAATCCTCCTTGGATTAATAATTAGCTGATGCCCAGTTTCTTTCAGCAACATCGTTCCAGTTCTGAGGAACGGCATACTGCTGAACGGGATACTGAGGCATCTGAGGCTGAGGTGCCTGAAGTGTGAAAGGATTCTGCTGCTGATACTGTCCTCTCCAATCGATATTGCTGGGAGACATCAGGGGTCTGTACTTTGTATAGCAGTTATCCCATGAGTTACTCCTATCGAATGAAGGTACTGATGAAGGATTGTAAAGTGCTGCAGTATTCATGTCAACCTTGAAACCACAACCCATTCCATATGGATCATAGGGGTTCTGCCCAAAGAACGGGCTTAACATTGACTGCTGCGGTGCCTGAGGTGCGGGCATCTGAGCAGGCTGATTCTGAGTAGGAGTTGCCCAGGGATTATTCTGGGATACCTGAACGGGATTGTTCATATTCCTTCTGGAATCAACCAGAGCATTGAGACCCATAGGCTGTCCATTAGGTGTTGCCGGAGGATATGTGCCGAAAGGCTGTACCATATTCTCAGGGATCGAACCATTGGTGTTGTTTGCGAACGGATTGGTTGCAGTGGGCATCATGTTGGGCTGAACCTGACCATATGCATTGAAAGGATTCACAGGATTGAAATTCCTGCGGGAGTTGGCGTCATTCATATATGACATACCACCCATCATTCCAAAGCTCTGGCCATTCCAGAACATGGTGTTCTGCTGAGGCTGCTGATACGTATGCATCAGGAAGCTTCCGCCATTGTCTGTCGGATAATCGGGATTAAACATATTGAGTTCCTCCTTGGTTATAATTAGATTAATGATACAATGAAGATATCAGCTGTGCAAGTACAGAAAGATCTTCAAAGTAAAGACTTGTGTTACCGTTGTCTTTGGACTTGAGATCCCAACGGGTTCTGAGGCACATGAACATATCATTGATTCTCTGGATCTGTCCAATGCTGCAAAGAATGTTGTTTGTTGGTATGAGATATGCCATATAACTCTTCGGGATTGTTACACCCTGCAGAGATCTCTCTACTTCAGTTACAGGACATCTACCTGATACACAAACATCGAAGATTCCATCGCATACAATTCCGAAATAATTTTCGAATGTACGCAGTACATCAAACAGATTGTTCAATGCTGTTGCTACCTGTGATCTCGGTACGGGAAGTGTGATGACCCAAAGTCCATCAGGCTTTGTATTATTTGTTTCTCTAACAATGACTCCCTTACTTCTAAGGAAACCAAGCTGAGAATCAATATACGCCATACGATCTCTGGGGTTTACTGACATGGCCATTGTATCTGTACACAATACTTTGAAACCTACGAAAGGTTCACTCTGAATTGCATACTGTGGATACACAGCCTTGATGATTGATGAATAATCGACAGGTTCTTCAGGTGCCAGTACATGTGACTGATACTGCTGAACAAGCATGCTGTTCATATTCATACTGAATCCTCCTTTTTATTATTTGTATTTTGGAAGAAGTATACTGATGTGTACTTCTATCCCAAGAATTATATATGTATTTAAATTATAAATTATACGGCTGCAACATAATTGATCCTTTGTATACCAGTATAAACAGGTATCGAAACACTCACATTTTCCATTATGTCATCTTTCAGACCGAATGACTGTACAGATATAAATGGATGTCTGATGGCTTGAACACTGTTATCGGAATTATTATCCAAGTCTCTTTGCTTTACAGCTTTGATCATTAGATACTTTACTTCGCCATTATTTTCAATATTCATTAATGCCATCCAGTCAGCAACCTCCATAACTTCCCATGCTACAGACACGTTAGCTCTACCCATAGCTTGGTCAGTCTTGTTAAATCCTCCAGCCTTTACGATATCATCAACTTGTCGTGCTGCTTCTCGGTTGAGCTGGTGACCTGATACGATAGGTATATTGAGTTCTGCAGCAATAGTCTTAAGCTCATTCATTATTGCATGAAGCTCGGACTTTTCAGAAGAGGTAACAGCTATATCTGTACGACCAGGTCGAATACGTTTAATGTAGTCAAGATATACCGCAACAACTTCAGAGTCTTCTGTATTATATGATCTGATTATAGCATCAAGATCCTTTGTGGACTTTTCTCTATAACCATAATACAGAATAACACTTCTCATTCCCTTGGCTGTCAATTCATTATTGATCATTTCAGTTATTTCATCAATTGTGAATGACGCTATATCAGCAGTTGGGAATAGAACACTCCACAATCTACGTATAGTTTGAGCCATGGTATTCTCCATGGATATATACATTGATATCGGGGTCTTTCCATTTGTTGTATTCTTTATATGCTCATTATATTTCAACGTATCGACGTGAGACTTTAACAATATACCTGACTTGTAGTTACCGGGTAAAGCTGCATATATGTACAAACATCCACCAAGATATCCTGGTGAAAGAAGATTGTTTAAACCACGCACTCCTGTGATTATACATTTATCAGGTGACCTAGCTTCTTTTGCTTCTGCAACAGCAAGCTTCATTGCGTCTATGTAAGCTGTATCAAATGAATGTACAACAGATTGGACATTTATGGACTGATATGCCTTTGCTATCTGCTGTGCCAGTTCATAAACCTTTTCTATACTATCATGAATATTCTCATCGTCATCATCTATAATATCCAAAGCCTTTATGAATGGTTCTTTCGCCTTCAAAATCAAAGCATACTTTATATAGTCTGCCAATTTTCTACAAAGTCGATTACATTCAGCTTGAGTCGATATAGTTGGAGCACTTTTGAGAAACTCTATTGCCTCGATAATATCCTTGTCTTCTCCTTCATCTCGCATTGCATCGAGAATCAGATCAACATTCTTGATGTTCTGTTCAATATACGATATCATTCGATGAGCAGCTAAACAATATATGGATTTCGAAGGATACGTGGATATGGCTTTATCAAACAATACAACAGCCTGTGCATTATTGAGATCTTTCTTACTACTACAAAGAATCGATATTATGTCTTTATATATGTAATTTTTTAAAGTCTTCACAATCTATTTCCCCTTTGCGAAATATTAAAGTACTAGACTGTTGAGAGACAAAAATGTATTAAAACATCCCCGGGAATTCCCGGGGATGAAAATACTTTTATGCATAATGACCTTCATCATTAACAGGTGTGAGTAAGTTTGCATCAAAGATGAAGAATCTGCTCGTTAGGAGATACTTAACTATTGCAATCGATGCAACAGTAACCTCGAGATCATACTGTGCAGATGTGGAGAATTTCTCAAGATCGGTATGTTCTTCATCTATTATGTTGAATGAGGAGTATATCTCTTCACCATAATGGATTGACATATGCTCCTTTACAGAAGTATCATTCTTGCCCTTTGTATCAGTTGATCCATACTTGGAACACCAGATCTCTTCGAATAATCCGTAGATGGAATCCTTCATACCCTGACAGATCTCAGACATGAATCTGTCGGATGAATTGTATCTAATACGTTCAATTCTGTCATGAACATATCTGAATAGATTAGGAACAATACCGGAGTTGATACCTGATTCAACAATGTGAATACAGTCATCAATCTTATCCATGATGATCTTTGCTTCCAAAGTTGTACCAGCCTTAACAGTAAGCATTGTATCAGCAGACTCCATCTTGAGTGCTTTGATACGACGTTTATATTCTGTCAGTCTGATGTATGAATGCGAATCATCATGTGATAATTCATTATCCAAAGATTCCAGATAATGTGATATATCATTCTTACCTTTGAGATCATAGAATGCAAGACAATCGCCCTTATATAGAGAAACTGTTACTTCAGGAAGTGATGCAAAGTCAGGTTCCAATGCATTCATATCGCGAACTTCGGTTCCAAGTACCGCAGCAAGATCCTTAAGCTCATCCTGTTTATGGTTTCCACCCATCCAGAACATATGAACTCTCACTTCATGATCACCATTGGGATCCGCCTTCTTCTGGAAAGATATCTTATTTACATATGATGCAAAGTCCTGAGCAAGGAAAGATCTGTTGAAGTCTCTGGCAAGAATCAGAACTTCTTCTCGCTGATCCCATGTCTTCATGAAGTTTATCCAATCCGTTGAGTTGAAAGAATGGTCATAGATAACTATCTTCAACTTCTTCTGGTGATTGAATTTAGCAGATGTGTCGATATCAGAGAATGCAGCAACACGATAATCACCCGGAAGATAATCCACGGTATAAGCTGCATTCGAGCCAGCATCTATATCAACTTCACTCTTGGGTATAACAGATCTGATTACGACATTTCCGTTTTCATCAACTGTCGGTTTTAATGCATCATAAAGTATGTTTACGAGTTCTTCATCATAGTTGGCTGCAACAGATATGAGAGCCTTGATGTTGTTGATATCAACTTTCTTGATGACACCGTATTTAACATCAGTTTCGATCTCCTGATTATTCTGAAGATTCTTCTCAATCTCCGATAAGAGCTCAAGAGCAACTCTCTTCTCATCAGGAGTATTTATCAGCTTATCAAGATTATTGAAAATCTTTTCTGCCAACAGGATACATGATGTGGTACCATCACCAACAGTACGATTTACACGTGTGATTATCTTGTTTATTGCAAGATACACTTTACGTTTATATGCATGCTGGAATCCTATAGATTGGAATACGTTGTATCCATCCTTTGTGGTTGTAGTATCAGACTGATCTGATATTATACCGGACGCACCATAAGGACCATATGTCTGTTTGAGAACAAACGTAATGGTTTTAAATGTATCTGATACAAGACGTTTGAAGTCTGCTTCGGGTATAACATTTACGTGTGCATTGTGTGCAAAGTCAGTATAGTCATACTGTTTTTTCAGACCCGCCATCTGCAGTTCGAGTTCTGCTTCGTTTCTTTCCATTTTTAACGTTCTCCTTTAACACAAATTCTTTATCCGACCGGGAATGTAATACATATTGAACACTGAATTTTGAATCCATTTGCTCTTTATTGATCTTCAGTTTCTTACGGCGTTTATAATCTCTGATTATATCAAGCCCAGAATCAATCCGGTTTTGATCTCCTCTTACATTATTTGATATCAGCAATAACCCACTTATTATATTAGCAGCTGCTAAACCCATGGTATTATTTACCTGCTGATATCCCCGTTGTAGTTCTGATGCAATGGCCAGATGTTCACCATACGTTGACTCATCTTGATCATCATCATTTTTGAATCGTTCATTATACTTATTCTCGACGGATTGTAATTTATTGTATTCATTGATGGCGTCTATAATAACCATCGAATTTCTTCTTATGGTATGCAACACCTGATACATCGATAATGAGTTGGAAGGTAACGAGAATTTGTTGTTAAAATAAATATCAACATACACACCGAGATCATCATTGAATTCGGTTATTTTTCGAATTGTCTCCATATCAAGATCGATTTCAGAAGTCATAAAATCACCAAATTCACTGGTTATGTTTTCGATGGATTTAATTGATGTTTTCAGAACTTCGAGATCAACAAGATCATCCTTTTTAACAAGTTTCAATTTATAACCGAACATGATAACCACAACCTTTATGTTTTGAATTTATTAACAACTGTTACATTATTGCTGTTCTTGAGAACAGAGTATTTTTCATAACGATTCAGAGGATAGCCAAGTACAACGACAGTATGATTATAACGATGATACTTCACCTCATCAGGGACAATTATGTTTGCGGGTCGCACTCTTATTTGATCTCTTCTCATTAAAGCTCGAATGTTAGACGTTCTGTCGTATGTTATATCACCGAAGTAATATGTTTTTGAATTATACAGCCTCAATTTCATCAATGGTTTACTATTAGGATTTTCAATAACGAGCATACTATTGTATCCTATTGTAGTTTTCCTAACACCGTTCTCGGTCATCATATCAACTATGTCAGATGAAACCAGTACACGTTGATTCTTTCTAAATGGAGAATCATATTGTTTATTAAGGATATCTGTCGTGAAATCATAATCGTTGCCGACATACTGTTTGTCATCGATTTTACCTATTGAACGTTTATTCATTTTGGATGTCTCTACAACAGAACCTTTTACCTTTCTATCAACAGCACGAGTTTCAATACCCAAAGCATCTCTGGCAAGAGCCAATATTGGCGAAAGCTTTCTCAATGTATCTATCACAACCGGGATATTTTGCTGGTTTACCAGCGTATGACCATTTGGCTCAGCAGGGTCATAAACCCATATGATTTGACCAGAGAATGTATATGAGATAGCTGACTGTATTCTTCGTGGTATCAATTGAGCATCAAACACAACCATCATTTCATAATGACTAAGTTTTTCAACATCAATTCTGTTTGTGTATGTGGGAACAGCATTAGGTTGAGCAACCTTTGGCTTCCATGGATCAAACGGAACGAGTGGTTCAATGACATCTTCCACAAATAGATCTCCCCAATGTTTCACATTAGGAAGAGGATTCTTCATTAATCCGATATAATCTTGACAGCCTTCTATGATAAGGACCTTATTAAACTTATGATGTCTAGTAGCAGCATCGATTGCGAACTTGTTTATTTCAGTTCCAGCTATACCACCCACCAATGTTTCCTTGAGATCTCCATCAGCAAACTCATCAAGATAATTTATCATTTCTGATATTTCCACTATCATTATTATATCACCATCCACAATAATCAATATAAAGTGAGGGTGGGAATACCCCACCCTCATACAGTTTATAGATTACTGTCTGTAGAAGATCTGATCCATTGAAAGGTCTGTCTTTGCAGCGAAGTTATTACCCTTTCTCTCAACTGCAACTTCCCAACGAATTGTATCAGATGATGTACCCTGAACAGCAAGGATTGACATTGTACCATCAACCTTATCGGTTGCAGGATCAGAAAGCATATCATAGATGATTCTTTCAGGTCTGAGGTAGATTCTGAAGAGATTTGCCTGAGAAGAATATGAGAGCTTTGCGAATCTTGAGATCTCCTCATATCTGTCACCAAAGATACCGATGAGGTACATTCTGTCGATATCTTCCTGAGACTTCTGAACAAGTCCTACATTATCAGGATATGTGTAAGGCTTGAGTGTGTTGATAACTGTATCCTTGAACTGGATACCAGCACCCTTGGACTCAAGGATACGATCTACATAATCCTTTGAGTTTGAATCAGCCATGATGTCCTTGGGGTTGATTACAACTCTCATTCTTACATATGACTGCTCAGGTGTAACACCTACCCATCTTGTGAAGTCGGAACCAACTGAGAAACCAAGCTGATCCTGGAGATACTTCAGAACCATAGAAGATGTGATAACATACCTGTCACAAGGTACAGGCTGAACACCTGATTTGTTTACGATTTCATTTGCCATGAGAATTTCCTCCTTGAATTAATTTTGTATACAGATGTAGACTGACAGTACTTTTATTATCGCTCTCTGATTTTCGGTTAAATCATTGACACGATTATCAAATATACCATATGCCAGTTCTTCGATTAATGAATTGGGGATTTCACCATCATCAAGCTTCTCATCGAGAATTGATGAATAGTCGCCATTGAATGCATTTTCGATATAAGGAACATTGATTCTATCAAAGATTTCTACTTTGTTTCTCATGTTCTTCATTAATACATTCGCAGGACCACGATACTTCTCGGGTATAGAAACCCTATCATGATCCTCTGTGAAAAACGGGTCATCAAGTAATGACCCGTCTGCCTTTGTTAAACAGAAATCAAGGAATGAACTCAAAGTCCCCACGCTCCTCCCTGAGGACCACTGTTACCCATATAACTGTTGCCGTCAACGGGGGTCATGTTAAGTGTCATTCCACCTGAGGGCTGACCAGCCCCATATGTCGGATCAGTGAATCCGAAATATCCAGTATTCACAAAACCGTTTCCATTACCAGGATAACCGAAATTACCGAAATTACCCATTGATGGATACATGGAATACTGGGGGTAGCAGTTATTCTCCGCATAACCATAGCCATACTGAACAGGCTGAGACATGCAGTAATTATAACCACCATTCATACTTCCATAACAACCAGGCTGGAAGTTTCTTCTCGATGAATTCATGATACCCTTGATACCATTATAACCATCAACGAAAACGTTCGCTGCGGTTCTTGCGGTGTCAAGTGCAACATTAGCACCATTGAAGATTGCATCAAGATCTGATGTTTTCATATTCATTATGAAAACCCTCCTTTTCTTTATTTATATCACATGACTTTCATGATGATATACTTTACGTTATGATCGGATACATATCGGTTACGTTTATACGTATCTTTATAAACTATATCCGAATCCGTTCATATCAATATTTACATTTGATGGTGGTGCCTCTTCTTGCTTCTGAGGTTCACTACCAAATGTCATCACATGTGTGGGTGCGGGTATAGATGCCAATGCTTCGGATAATGTTCTTCCGTTGAGATCATCAGGTGGGCATTCTCTTTCAAACAATGCCCCCACATCTATCCCGTCACTTTTTGTAGAATCCTGTTTCGGTTCTTGTGTAGCAACTGCTTGTTGCTGTTGTTCCATCCTGCTGAACATTGCTCTTCGATTTAATTCCTCTCTAATCATCTTTTCTCTATCAGTCATTTGATTAGTTGGGTTGGGAGCACTTTGCTGTTGTGGTGCAGGTGGTGGAACTTGTTGGGGTTGCGGTGCTATACCAGGACCAATATTATTCAGGTTCTTCTTTAATTCATTCATTGCATCTCTACTTTGCATGAAGGAAGGAATGTTCTGATTGGATTGTGGCACAAAGTCATCAACATTCATCCAAGCATTGTTTGTATCAAATGGCTTGATCTTATCGTTTGCTTTATAGAATGCTGCTCTTTCACTCAATGAACCACCCATTGCTTGTTTGGGAACTTGTACGGGTCTTTGATTCATCATCTGCTGTTGTGCCATCATTTGTTGTTGTTGCATTTGTTGTTGCATCATCATCTGTTGCTGCATCTGTTGTTCATTATAACCATAATTCATATTTGAAGCATACGCAGGGACATGGTATGATGGAGCATTTTCATCATATCCATACGCATAGGGACTTGAATTTGAATCAGGTATCCAATACTGTTGACGTGCACAGCAACCTATGAATCCAGCACCACCGTTCATCCATCCATCAAAATTTGCTTCAGGGTTCCATCTGGGTTGTACCTGATTGATGTTATTGAATGAGCTATACTGCTGAGGCTGCTGATACATCATCTGATTGCCAACGGGTTCTGCATAACCATAACCATATCCATACCAGTTATTGTTACACTGCTGATACAAAGATTGAACTCCGTCATTATTGACCGGCACATTATAAGGCTGCCACCAAGCACCTGTATTCATCTGCTGCTGTTGCTGCTGAAGTTGTGGTTCAGCATATCCATATCCATATGTTGTATATGGCTGGGGTTGGGGTTGCTGCTGAGGAATATAAGTCATTGGTTGCTGCTGGAATTGTGCATTAATGAACTGGGGGGTGAATACATTCATATTTCTCCTCGAATAGTTCATCGGATTCTGCCAATTCATGTTGACTGGAGCATTGCCGAAAAATCCCTGCGGCTGGCCAATAGCATTGTAACCAGGGGTATTATAACCATACTGGTTCAATGTATACTGAAGCTGCTGGGATGGCTGATAACTTGCCACATTGAATGATAGTGGCCTCATGAAATTAGGTTGTCCCATCATAGGACCAGCCATCATAGGCTGCTGTGTAGGTATTCCATACCTACGACTTGTAGAACCATATGCGTTGTTGTACATATTAACATCTCCTGTGTTACAATTATAAGGATCGCTGCTGTTGCAGAACGCAGAGATACGGTTGATCAGACCGTCATCTCTTTGATCTCTAACTTTAAGCATGGAACTTATAAATGACATAGCAGAAAGACCAACAACAGCACAGACTCTAACGATTGCGATTACGTTCATAATGAGTCCTCCTTATTTTGATTTAGCTATTGTCTCGATGTGGGCTGCTAGCTTATTTCCACACATCGACTTCATATGAAACATATATGTGTTTAAAATATAAATTTTAAAAATTATTCACCCATATATGCATAGGAACGATATATGTGTTTAAAAAAGAAAAAATAGAAAATGCCGGGTTTCCCCGGCATTCAATCAAATATATAATTTAATGTATGATTCACGTATGAGATTTGTTAAATTCTGATATTTCTTTGAATCATAACCGTATCCAATATACAACTCAATGAAATATCCTCTTGTTGGATCTTTGTATATACTTATTATAGAATCACCTTCCAAAAGATTTAATTCATCTATGATATTATAAACATAATTTGTTATCTGCGACTTGTTGTATACATTTATCATGCATTGCAAATCAACACAATCGACATCATGTTTTACCAGTGATTCGATATCCGATCCAAATACTGCTTCTATATCAACCAATGCTGAATTATGACCATTTATCTGTCTCAACATGTCAATGCGATTAAAATCGTATGAAGTCTTTGTGGGGAATTGATTCATTCCTATACATTCTTTGAATTTCATTATATAATATGGAACATTTTTTGCTTGTTCTATTAGCAACTCACGCAAAACATCGACGAACTCATCCAGATCGGCATATCCTTGATTTTTGATCATATTGATTATCAGTGGAGGAGCGGCCATATTTATGAAACCAATCATTTCTGATAGAGATACATATAAATGGAATACGTTTTCTGATTTATCATAATGGCTGCAGAAATGTTCATTAAGTGAATTCAGATTATGCTGTCTGAGGTATAATCCCTCATAAAATATTCGATACAATGGTTCTATAGGATGATCAATGTCTTCAATTATCATTCCTATAAATACTTCCTGAAAGAGTCTTTCATTCTCTATATTGTTCTTCAACAAATACGGAAGCATTGTGTCTTTCGAAAGGTATAAATCATCATCTATCCATATATTCTTAATCCGCATAAATCATCGACCTCCATTTAAATTAAGCTATGCTTTAATTGTATCTTTAAGTATATGAAAGGAGAAATTATAATGGCTAAATATATATTACCCGGTTCGGAAAGTGTTATAGACGATATGTCTCCAACACAGACATCTCCGTTGTTACATTATTATTCACCTAGATTGTTTGGAGCACCTCCGCAATTAACGAATCAATGTGACATGAGGTTGTTGAGTTCCGATGGATCAAATCCAGGTCCTGTGGGAGATTTCTATTTAACAAAGATTCTTCAGGATGCGAATATTGTAAATTTCAATGTTGGTCGTGCTAGGTTCATCGGAGGTATGAGTACAATATCAAATGTAATTCGTGAAGTGTATTACTACAGCAGAGCATTATCAAAATATGACATATATGGTCAGGATGATGCTCCTATAACAGGTGGTAATACCATTGCAGCAAGTGTTCAAGACATAGCCTCTCAGGAAGCATATGAAGAAGCCTATGGTTCAAGAGATTCAGAAGATCTGGTGTACACAAGCTGGTCAAATCTTAGAGGAATGATATCAGATGCACGTTCAGATGAACTTGATGATGATGGAATGGTATTGAGTGATGTTTCTAAGTTTGAGGGTGCTGGTCTTAGCCAGATTGCTGAAATAGCAGGTGCTGGTAAAGGTAAACTTCTTGCATCTTTACTGACATCATTATCTGTTCAACAGCCATTTTATACATTTGAAGCGGATTGGTATTCTTATATAAACAACGTAAAAATGATGATAAATACAGCAGTCATTATGTTAGGATTACAAAATGCATGTGTACGTATCGGAGATGATTATATCCCAATAGGAATGATCGACATAGATGATTCCAATCCTTCAAAAGACGCTTGGGCAAATTATCGTTTTATCACACCAAGATCAGGTCTCGGTACTGTAACAGAAAAAGGCTCTGATAATGGTGATACTTCCCAATATGTATCATTCATGATTGATCCGTCCAGTATAGGAGAATCATTGAATAATAACGTCGGTCCATCACAAATATTTTCATCAGTAATTAGCTCAGGTGATAGTGTTGGTGCTGAAATTGCTTTCTTGACAAACTCAACTGTTGGTTCATCAAAAGATATGGTTGCTTCACTTGGAAAGGAAGCTCGTGAGGAAGCACAAAAACTGATGAAAGAAATGGCAAAAGGAAATGGTAGATTTACTGCGGCTATTGCATCATCTTTATCACGTTCTTATACAGGTGATCATACAATCTATCCAGAAATATTCCAATCCCATGAATCGACCTCATCAATGTCAGTTAATATACATCTTGTTGCTGATTCAGGTGATGCATATTCTTATCTTGTGAATATTCTTGTGCCATTGTTTTTCTTGTATGGAATGTCATTACCACAGTTATCAAAAACAAATGCTTCTGCATATCAATACCCACCGGTTATTCAATGTAATATTCCTGGTATGTGGGGAACTCGTCTTGGTATGATAACAGGTATGACTATAACAAAAAATCCATCTGGTAAAGATGTGTCAATAAATGGTTGGCCAACAGTCGTTGATGTTGGTATAACCATTAAAGATTTGGAGCATGTTCTTGTTACATCACCAATGAACAAACCTTCTGTATTTCTTAATAACCACACAATGTTTGATTACATTGCACAGTGTTGTGGTGTTGATAAATACAGGGTTAATGGTAGTATGAGATCAGCAGCTAGATTGGCTTTGGCAACTGCTGCTGCAAATAATATGTTTGCATCAATAACCAATGCAGTCATGAATGACTGGCATTCACTTGTAAATAGAATTTATGCATGGGACAGACAGTAAAAAATAATATGGGGGCATTATGCCCCCATATATTTATATATTCTGATTTGTCATCGGAACAGGTTTTCTTTCAACATTCTGATGTACATTCTGAATATACTGTTGAGTCGAACCCTTTGGCATTTCACCAAAGAACTCTAACATCGAAACGCTATAACAGATTGGATCAAAATGTTTCAACATTATTACGATTGGTATTGCATCTTCGAGAGGAATCGTTACAAACCCATTCTTTGATGTTATCTTTATGCCAGGAAAACATTCACTTGTTGCATTTGTCCATACAGCAGGCACAGCTGTCATACCCGCTGTAGTAAATGCTTTTTCAGTCTGGAATATTTCGAGAGCCCTCGAGTCGACCTCGAATTCAGTACTGGATATGTTTGGAAACAATGTGAAAAGATTTTCCTGTATCTTTGTTACAGCCTTATCCAACAAAGACACGAATGCATAATATTTTACACCAGGTAAGAATATTCTGGGTTTATCAAAACCTTCAGAAACTGATATTGAGAACGAAGGGTTGATCGATACTCCTCCATTTCTCTTTAATCTGATTGATGGGAAATTATCCGGATTGTTTTCCCATTTGTAGATATACGTGATAAGAAGATCGGGGTTAACTGAACCTTCTTTGGATCCACGATAGATTTGTGTATCATGAGTGATCATCTGATGTACCTCCATCCGGTATCTTGTAATCGAAATTTATGTATGCTGCGGCGACGAGTTTGTCAAGTATCCTATTATAATCTACGATATTATTACAATCGAATGTCAATGCAGGATTCGGAAATTCCTGACATATGAAATCGAATAAATCATATTTTACATTTGGATATTTATTTACGTCTGCTTCGAACAGCATTGATGTATCAGCCCATGGAGATATCATTCCTGATTGTCCAACATCCTTTGATGATTGCAGTAGGTCAACTAATCCAATCATTGATGGATGAAGCTGTCTTTGTACAAGATTGATCTTATGCTTATCTATACGGCCGAGCGAATTAGGTCCATGCTTTGTCCAGCGTAACATTTGATAGTAGTCTAAGTCGTTGGCAAAATCAGTTACGTGGACAGTGCCGAGTTTGTAAAGATTTTTGAGTATAAGATCAGGATGGAACTTGAGTATTGGTTCCATTTCTTTCATCTTGATTAAGATACCATATCTGAACATTTTCTTCAACTTGTCAGATACTTCCGCAGTTACAATCGTAGATATAACTTCATTGAGTCTGAGACGTTTATTCTCGTAAGAATATATGTTTACGTCTGTGAATTCTGTTTGGAGAATATATCTCAGCAACGAAACCATTGTTCGTTTATCTATCTCAGGAATAGGAAGTACCTGTGCTGATATAGTATCCAACATACGAGCAACGTGCATTTCATGACATGCTCCACGATGTTCGATGATATTGTCATAATATGATAACTGATAAACCCACCATTTAGGATCTCTCAGTTCTTCTATTGAAGGAGGTTCATGTTTACGGATAAGATGTATTGCCATAACAAGTATTGATCTAACATAATCAAACTTGTCCAATCCTTTCTTATAACCCTTAATGTAGATATCTCTATCAGGAATGGGTTGGAAGTAATCATACTTATCCTTGTCATCAGATATGTGATCACAGAACTGAAGTATTGGGAAAACTCCGAGATAACATAATGGTGCCGGTATATGCATAAAGCATGAGAGTATCGGTTCCATGGTTGTAAATATTTTAACCATACCGATTTTTGAGTAATAAATATGACCATCCATTGAAGTTTCTGAAGCCTCTTCATATTTGATTACAATAGGAAGTAGAGACTTTAATGTTATGGAATCTTTTCCTGATGGGTAAAGTAATTTGTCAACAAGCTGATATTCCGAATAGAGGACATTCTCTATCAGATATCTTCCATGCTTATCTTCAATTGGTACGTATAATTTATTATGAATTACTCGTGTTTCAAGATTTTTATTCTTGTCACGTGCACCACAATAAATATCAAATTCAAGAATACCCAATCTTGAATTACCAATTGTCTTTGTTGACAATTTGTCTCCTGTCTCACGACGGCGATGCTGTATTTCTGCAGCAGATGGATATGGGTTCCATTTCCAATTACCGACATGGATGAAAGGGGTAGTTGAGATATTATCAATTGGATTTAATTCCAATACGTTGATGATTTCGATATCCTGTATGGCTTTTTGTACATATTGCCATAAAGGTTTATCGGTGCCTAAATCAACCTTGATATTACTCAACGGGTTGTGTGCTTCTTTGATGACATAATCAATCATCACCATTCCTCCTTTTCTTTAATAGAGTAAAGGATAGTTCTCTTATTACTCGGAAAAATAATGTGTATGTTTAAATCAATAAATTTTATAAGGAGATGATTATGTGGCTAATAAAGTTCCTATGGAATTTTCTCCGTTTGTAGGACCTGATTCTCTTCGTGCAGTTACTCATTTAATGAAAGCATTATTTGAAAATCACACACCAAGGTCATATGGACACGAAGATGTGGAAGGTTCATATTACGAAGGTACTGTAGAAAACTGGGGTGCTGAACTGTTAACAGAGTCTAGAAAACTCTTATTAGACAAGCCATCATTGAAAAGTATATTAATCGAAAACACATTTGATTACTATTTCGATGTGAAGTATTCCGGGTTCGTAAATACATATGATCAACAGAATCTGTTGTGTGCATTACTGAAAAAAGATGTACTGTTATCAAACAGAACATACAAACTCAAATTTGAAAATGTCGTTCCTCGTTCGATACCAAGATCAAAAAGTAGTAGTGATCCCGTTGTCGAGATAGATCAGTTCATGATGACATTAACACCACCAACGTTGGTTGAGATAGAGAATGATACAGTTGTAGCTGAACATACTCTAAAATTGTCGGATAAGAGTGGTTTGGAAACAGTATATTTTTTCCATATAGATATCGAGACAGAAGACTTCTATAATGAACCAACTGATGGAACAATTGTTACTGAACCAATCACTGATTCAATGCACGGTTATCCAATGATCTGGATGTGTGTTAATGAATTAAAAACGTTACCCGATCTTCGTTTTGAGGGTAATGAATATGGTGAAGACGAGAAACCTTTCTTGACATTAGGAACAAATGGACATGATGAGATGCTTGTATATCCATTTTTATCATTAACTTCTGAAGAAATAGACATTTCAAAGTTTTTGATAAAGATACTTCCTACTGACAATTCTTCATTTTATACAGATACTGGATCATTAGATCAGAACTATGTTACTGACATTTCAGAAATACAGTTCTGCTACTATAATGATGGGATCAATGTTCATGAAAGACCTGATCTGACATATACCATAACATTTGATGGTACATACTGTGCAATGAATATCATAAAGAATGATAATCTTTCATGGCGATTCAGATTACCTGTTGAGGGTGATTATGATTATGATGGTACAACATACATCAATCGTGTTTATGCATATATAAATGCATCTGAATTCGAAAGTGATATATCAAAAGAAGTATTGATACCAATAACAAAAATAAAGTTCGATTCGGATTATATGTATGAAAAAGAATTCTTATCATTGAATGCATATGCTGGTGTACATGTTGATGTCACATCAGAGCATTCTGACAATGATGTCATTAAAAAGAATGGTGTTATACATTCTTTCGGTGACTTCGATGGTCTACCGACTTATTTCAAATATGATCCCGAACGCAATCGTCTTACACATCGAGCACATGTCGAAATGTATGCATTGCGTGATCAGAAAAACAATAATGGACAAGATGCTATGGATAAACCATCAGCTGGTGTCATCATAGATTCTGGTATACCACAAACTGAATTACCTGAAGTAAACAAAGACCTTCCTGTTACAATAAGATTCGATAACACAGATCCAATCAACAGGCATTTCAAATGGTATGATCCTCCGATTTCGAAATACAATGTATTGTCTGAAATAACATACATCGATCCTTACCATTTTGGAAATGCAAGAATCAATTCTCAACGCTTAAAACAAAAATTCGTTTACCATGGAAATCGTCATTTTTCTTTACACGGTATTGGATTTGATCCAGAGCTTGAATACGGTAGGGTTTATATAATATCCAATGATAAGGCTACTTATGAAAACAATGAGACTGCTGACAATCCAAAAGCACCAACAACATTCGCAAGAATATGTGATATACCAACACATTATTCTCAGCTGATAAGTATACCTAATCTATCGCCAACATTCATTCTTGATACAGACTACATTCGCACAGAATTGAATTATAGTGTCGAGGATATATATCCGATACATAACAGAGACTTCGAAGATCATATTATAAATATTAACGGTAATGTGCTCTTCAATAAATACAGTATCAATGTTATACCGGGATATGCGAATACCCATTATAAAAGATGGGATAATTTGATATCATGGATAAATCTGAATAATGATACATCTATCTCTTTTGATATAGATGCATCAGAATCAATCAATTATGAAAACGGTGATGAATTCGATTTCCACATTGGTGGAATAAATATCAAAGGTAAAGTATCAGAAACTGATCAAGGAAAGGTTACTTCTGTATTGTTCTATAATGCAAACACGGAAGAATACGATTCTCCAAGACCTGTTTTGAAGTATGATGTAGTGAACATCGTAAATCTCACTGGAACAACAACCATATTTGATGTATCACCGAAATCAGGTTCTGGAACAGGATTGAAGGTAATACTCAATATAGATCCTGACTACTATGAAACACTACAACCAATCACAAATGGTATCATTACAGATCTCATCTTCTTCTATAAAGATGATCATGGGAATGTATCAATATACAATAGAACAGAAAACGAATCACTCTTCGTTGAACAGGTTACTGGTGCAATTGAATATCCAAATGCATATGATAGCTTATATAATCTTGGTGTTGATACAACCGAATCTTTGTTATACACATATACTGAAAACGATCTAAGATCATTAGATGGTTTAACTAGATTAAACATTAGAGCTTTTGAAAGTGGTAACATTCCTGGAAGCGAAGATGTTTATAGTGGTGAAGATAGAAGTGATCAACTCAATGCTGATTTTAGATGTTATCAAGATTCATTCTATGTTCTCGACAATAGTGATACATCAATAGATAACGCCGTTATTGTAAGATTCACTACCAATGATATTTCCAATGATACTTCACGATTCATTCTTCCTGAATATAGTGATTTGGATTTGAGTGTGTATAATCCAAAGACGAATATATTTAAAATGAATGATGATATTCAACCATCTCTGTTTATATATGATCCGACCATTGATACAAAATACACACTCGAAAATACCATTAAGGATTTTGATGTGTTAAAATCATCGTCGCCTATGACATACAGAAACGTTTTCGTATCAACAGATTTTCTTCCGATGGATGTTGTTAATGAAGACGGATTCCTGAATATGAATGTATATTCATACAATGAATACGACACATCCACCCATGATGAATGGAGAAACGTGTTAAACAATAAAACACGTGATGAACTTGTTGAAATGGTACGTGGATTAAATCCTTCATCCGAGCCACTTAGATATGAAACCGGTGAGTCATTATATGCATATTCAAAAGAAATGCTGATTGACTATATTATGGAAAATACATTATATTGGGAAGGAGACGATGTATCGTATACAAACGCTCCTCCATCAATATATAGAAAGCCGGAAATCTCATTGTATGCAACAAGAGGAACTCGTGTTGTTGATAATCAGGGTTTACCAATTGCCGATAGAAAACAACCAACAGGTGATTTTGTAAAGGTAACATCCGATGTGTTCAATCCACATGGAAAATTAGGTGATAATGTAATCGAATTTAATCCATCATTTATATTTAAACTTGATGGTGTTGATCCAAGAACATTGGATGGTTTCAGAATGAAGGATGAATATGGTAATGATGTATCAACTGAATCTATTATCATAATAAACACCGATATGTATGTTGCATCCATTATAGGAGAAAACATAACTTGGGTAAAAATATACAAAACACAAAGGAGTGGTGATTAATGATCCCCAATAAATTACTCCGTGTTCTTGGTTATAATAACCTATCTATTATACTTATGCAAGAACGCCGTCATTGGTTGATGAAGACGAGTAAGAACGAACAAATTCAGGATTCTATAACTGGAGACATATTCCAGGGAAGGATTGATAACACTGGAGCGGATATCATATTGGAATCAAAAAAGCTTCCATATAAATATGATTTCACTTCAAAAATAAAATTCAACTTAGTACATGCTGATGAGATTCTTGATATAAAATTATCATCACTTCCACATTCAGCATGTGTTAATGGCCTCATGTATACAATCATAAAGTCGAGCGTGTATGCATATGATGCTGAAAACAGTGGTAATTATAAACTCAGATTCACAAATGCAGAAGAGTGTATAATTCCCTTCGGAGCATCATTAACCTCTTCGGAAGTGTATGCTGGTAAATGGATAAAAACAACGACTCCTCCAACACTGCTTGTGTGTGATACAAGCACAGGTGAGTATTCAATATCAAGAACTCTTGGATTCAACGGAGCAACAAATGTTACATGGTACTATCCATTGGAAGAATCTCTTCAACCCATTAACATAACAAAGACTGGTACAACATATACACTCGATGCTGTTGATAATGATAATTACATCGGTGACCCTCTCTTTTGGTTCACATGTGATGAATCAAATGTGGGATCAAATGTAACGATATCAAACAATAAGGGTTCTAACAATACACAATTGATATACGTTTCAAATGAAGGTAATTCATCACCATACAATGCAAAGCTGTATGTGGGAATAGATGGTTCTGATAATGCAACTCCTGATGGTTCTTCGATAACAAATTACTCGATAAGAGTATCTCCCGTACAAGGAAGATCGTTTACAAACGATTCTTCTGATATGAACGTTCCATTATCCAACGTAATAAGTTTTGTAAATACTTCATCCAATACAACATACACATTGACATTGACATATAATGAAAATGATGTATTGACAATGTGTAATGATTCAGAGATGTGGACATATGTTGATTCTTCAACATATGCGATCAACATGGATTATTTTGCAATAAACTGTTACAGCAGCCAACTCAATTCACCATTGGTGGCTTTGCTTAATATGACATTTGATTCATCAGTACCATTTGTACAACCGGATCCGGATTATGGTTTTGCTGGTATGAGATTTTATGCCGGTAATCCAAGTTCGGATACTGTTGAAAGGTATCCTTATAATCTCAATAAATGGGAGGGTCTACCTGAATGGTTAACTGATGAAACATCGGATACCGTTCAAGAACATGGTGTGGTTTATGCAATGCATTCAACCCCATCAACAGATCCGGAGAATCCTGAAACATTCCAAGGTGCTGGACTTATTTTTGATCCTGGTCTCGTAGAAGATCCACAGGAAGAAAATCCCAATTCTGTAGGAAGGGTTTATGTTCTATCAAATGATTCTCTGACGTATGAGAACAATAAATCCAAAGACACCTTATATCCAAAACCTGATAGAACTGCTGCAAGAATATGCGATATACCCACATCCGCAGTACAGCTCACTGGTGCAAAGGGATTATCAACAACACAAGTAGTTGATAAAAAATATGTAAGAACAGAGACATCATATTCTGTATCAGATAAGAGTATGCTGTATAATGATCTGGCATCAAGATGGGTGAAACCCTCACATCTAACTGAAGATGGTGTTCCTGCATATGAAGCATCTGGATTGACAAACAAATTCGTGTTTGAAACTGTTGATGAATTACGTAAAATTGATATGTATGATCATAACAATTTTAGATATACCGAGAATTTGAATCCCGTTGTTGATGTATCAGAAGTATCAATAGGAAATATTGATAATCGTGGATCGGGTTATGCAGAAAATGATACTGGTCTTGTGATTGTGGGAGGTTCTTCTTTCACATATACAGTATTAACTGTTGATGAAGAAGGAGCAGTTCAAACATTCTCAATCACACCTGATGAACATGTATTATCTATTCCATTATATAATTTCGATATGACTGATGTATTATCAGGATTTACGTTACCATACGGAACATCACCATTGACTGGTAATGGTAAAGGATTTAAATTCTCATTCAGAATAGATTACGATTATCTGCAATCAATATTACCAAAGAAAGGTGAATTTTTCCCTGATCTATTTGCATTGGTTCGTGAGAACGCTGGTTTGTTCTTGTATGATTACAGGATTAACAGTTCTTCAAGCGCCACTCCAAAAGAAGGTTCATGGATTAAATCAATAATGGTTGCTGAATTCGAAGTAACGGATATCGATAAGAGTAATCCTGATTATGGTGTGTCTACTCATGAATCATTTGTAAATTCAATACTTCCAAATGTTACAACATTACCGGTTACAAGAAAACTTGACAATGTTGGAATGACCTCGATAGATGTTCTTCAAACAGCATCATGTATAAACGTAATAGATTCATCGCATACACCTGTTGTACCTCCAATGGCTTCCGATGATCCAATGCCAAATAACATTGTTGATCTATGTAAGTTCTATTGTGATGGTATATCACAAGAGGTTGCAGATGAAACTCATGGTAGAAATGTAAATGGAGTTATATCCGCTTTGAGAAAGAAGAAACGGATTCGTTTTGATTCGTATGTTATATGGAGATGGTTATATCCTGATTCTGAGTTGGAACCAAACGATGGAAAACCCAGACTCGTATTCGAATACGGTATAATTCATAGAGGATTCTCAAATCTGTTTTCAACGGATTCAACAACGAAACTACCAAAGAACGATTTGTACTGTGACAATTATGTTCATTTCAATGCCGGCACATCAATAATGTGGAACGTTCCAGGTGTAGGTCCAATGGTATGGATGTATGATCCAAAATCTACCAAAAAAGAAGATTACAGGATTGATCCTCAAACAATGGATCTCGAAGTCATAAGAACAAATATAACATATGCTGATGTAGATGTTAGAATGAATGACAGAAGCGAGGTAGTAAAGATTGTTGAGGACGGAAAGTATCTATGGAATATACTATCTAACAATCCACAGAACATACCTCCTTCTGGAACAAATCCATTATACAAAGATCCGGAATTATCTGTAATGAGTGATGTAGTTGTAGGTGCCAGTGTTGATGATACAATTGATACTCATAAAATGATGGGTAACTGGAAACTTGTATTCCCAAGAATAAATACATTTGTACTATCAAATGATCTAACCAACACAAAATATGTGCCAAAGAAAATGAATACTATCAAATCAAGAAATGTAAACATTTCTCCATCAACAAAAGCATATGATGACATGGGTAACGATGTTTCTGCAAAGACTCTTGTCATTAGTGAAACTGTGGATGGTACTGTTATAAATGTATACAATTCAGAAGCAGGTAGATGGGATAAAATATAAAAAATAAATTGGAGGGGCATTGCCCCTCCAATTATATTATTTTAGGTTTATACTCATCAAGTTCTTTCTTGATATGTTTGTATAATATATCAATAAGAGTTGACTGAGTATTGCTTAAATTACAGATACTTGGACTTCTATCGCTTCTTACAAAGATTGCAATATGACCCTCGTTGAATCTGCATGAAAAAGAGTAAGCTTTGATTTCAATGAGTGAAACATTCTTACCCCATGTAATTATGACATCTTCTGAGAATTTACCAAAATAGAATTCAACACTGTATTCACCGGTTTCTTCATTATATGTTTTATTGATAGAATCAACATGTTTACTGCAAGCAGATATTTCTATGAATAATTCAAGTAATATATTAATGATGTCATGTTGTATGAGAGTAAGTTTTATATTTTCTAATACAGACTTTTCGATTAAATCTGTATAATCATCTATCCTTATTGCCAGATCAACATTTCTGAGTCTGTCGTTATATTTACTTTTGTATTTCATATTAATAACCTTCGTGATCGATGTTTAAAGAGTCATCGTTTGTAACCCATTCTTCTACATTTATAGGATTATATCCGTCTTCGGTTTTTATTACAACGATTCGTATACCCGCATTTATTATCATGCGTTTACACATAGCACAACAATCGGCGTTCTTTGTAATGTTACCATCATTTTCTTCACCGTACAGATACAATACAGAACCCTCGAGTTCTTCGGGTGATGCCTTTATGATAGCATTCATTTCAGCATGAACACTTCTGCACTTCTCGTACATTGTACCTGAAGGTATGTTATGTTCCATGCGGAAACATTTACCAATGTCTGAACAATTTGCACGCCCAGTTGGAGCACCAACATAACCAGTTGATACAACTTTGTCATTCTTTACAATGACAGCTCCAAACTTTCTGCGAAGGCATGTTCCACGTGCAGCTACTGCTTTTGCGATTCCCAGATAATAGTTTATCTTGTCGATACGTTTGAATGCCTGTGGTTTAGGTGATTCAACATAGTTTTCACCACGAACCATTGCACTCATCTTTTCCCATTCATTTGAATGAATGTGATCCCTCGTATCTTTTGTATACCCCATTGATGCCACTTCGAATGCTTTTCCTTCTTCTTTATTTTCCTGCTGAATACCCATTTGTGTTTACCTCACTTTCCCTTTATCATATAAAATGTTTTATTCCGGGTTTTCTTATTCTTACATAGATTATTGTAGGAGAGAATAACTCACCATCTATTGTATCTATTCTGTAGTCATATCCTTCATCTTTCAATCTCTGAAAGAAAGGTTCAAATAATGATGTATCACCCTGGAGTTTAATCATAAACTCATCGGATGTTGCATACTTCTCAGAACTCTTCATGAGATCATATGCTTCAGCACTCTTCTTCTGGATTTTCATATTCTTTCTGTTAGAAAGAAATTCTTTCATACCCATAACACATTCTCCTTTACTTTACTATTTTACATACATCATACTTGTCAGCAGTAACACCGAAATCTTTTGCTGCCATATTCTCATATATGCTGACACTCTTAAACATTTTCCTCAGTAAGTTAGGAACGAATATTTTATTAGTATCAACATCAGCATCTTTGAATATAAGAATATTCACACTCTTACCAAAGATCCCTTTATTGAGAATATACTTGATACCCTTGACATAATCCTTACCCATGACAGAGATGTATATATTATTATTGGTACCATGCCAATTATAATACAAACCGATGGAATCGTATATTCCTTCAGATATAAGAACATTGATCTCGCCGCTAAGATCAACAGGTAATGCAATCTTATACAAACCAGTGGTTTTACATCTAGAAGTCTTATATTTTAACCATCGCATATCAGTATTGTCATTATGGAATCTACCAATAATATTACCGTTTGTCATTTGAAACCAAAAACGATTTCTTATATTATTGATGTCATCAATACCCAAATATTCCATTGCATATTTCTTTGGATTTCCAACATACTGAAATGCTTGTAATTCACCAAGAGTGGGAATATGACCAACTCTATCATTTGTATAATTGCATACACCCATGATATTATCAGATTCATTTACATTCACTCTTGGTACTTTGTTACTAACAGAACCATCAGCAACAATCCTTTTACTACCGGATACATTAGTTGGTATATTAATATCAATATTGAAATAGTCAAGGAATTGTTTACTAACAATACCTTTCTTATTACATTTGAAACAATTGAAACCAACAACATCATCACTACTCATATTGATACAAACATACATATGCCATTTTCCATCACCACAGAAAGGACATTCTTTGATGCGATACCAATTACTACCAGTGACAGATTTGAATAATCCAGTTGATAATAACTTTTCTTTGAATTCATACAAATCTTTGTTCATGATTACCTCCAAACCCTTATAAAAGTCCCGGCGAACTTTTTATCTATTTTCTTTAATTCTATATTCTTTCTTTCATTCTTCCCCTTCTCTTATATATCTTATCCCCCGTCTTTTTAATTATATATATTTTCCAAAATAAGAAAAATAGAAATCAAGATTGTTCTTCCATAATTCTTCTTATTTTCTCTTTTCTATTCCTTTCAAGAATCTTTTCAACATAAGGAATCAGTATATCACACCAACCATTAATCTCAGTACCAACATCAATTAAATCACTACCACTACCTTCAACATATCCAGATTCAAAATAGAAGTATTCAGTTGCTACTTGTTTTTCTTCATCAAAATAATTAAACAATTTGACATTATCAAATAACAATAACAAATTTTTTGGAAATTTCTTCTTAGTGAATACATTAATAGATGAACCGAATACTATTTTAATATTAGAACCGATAATATCGAGTTCTTCCAATGTAGGAATGTAATAGTAATTCTGGTCTATCTTAACACATACGGGGAATAACATTGTATCCGTATCCCTCTGGTTTATAATACTCATGATTGTTTTTGTATCTTCTAAATTAAACATAGAAATTCTCCTTTATAAATATATTTTATTAATAGGAATACAACGATGAAAACATCGTTTCAGAATTGTTATTTGTATGAAAGGAGTATATTAAAATGCTGATGTATGAATATTTTATTGATACTGATAAAATTAAAAAGGTATCATTAAGAGCATTAAAATTCATGTCAAAAGAACTTGAAGCATTTTTGGAATTATACGAGAAGAACATATTGATCGTAAATAAAGAAGAACTTGATAATTTCAATAAATTAAAACAAATATCCACATATTTAAAAGAAGGAAACTATGGTGCATTAATGAATAATCCAGAATTAATGATAGACTTTTCCGATGATGACGATGAGGATGAATATCTACCATCATATTTCCCTTTATAACAAACAATTTGTCTATGCTACCCATGGAAATTGCTATTATTTTAACTTTCTACATATATATTATTACTATGATAAAAAGAAGAAGATGTGGTGGAGCATCTAATTCAATTTATCATAATAATAATACACAAATAATAAATCGCTAGAAAAGACAGCCCTAATAGGGCAAGGAGGAAAACTATGAGTAAATTTGTAAAAGAATTCACAAAGGCATACAAGAAGAACACAAAGGCTGCTACCAAGTGGGTTAGCCGTAATCCCGGAAAGGCTATAGCTATCAATGCTGTTGGAGACTGCGGTCTCGTAGCAATCGGTGCTGCTGTAGCTATTAAGGCAATGAAGAAGAAGAACCCACTCACCATCGAGAAGAAGGAGAAGAAGGAGTTCTTCCTTAAGAGGATCTTCAAGAAGAAGGAAACTCCCACTACTCCCGAAACTCCTGCAGCTCCTGCAGCTCCTGCAGCTCCCGAAACTGAGACATCTACAGAAGCTCCCGCTCCGGCGGAGAGCTGAAAGCATAGGCTACTCCACCAAAAAAGAACCGGGATTCGCCCGGTTCTTTTTTTTATTTTAGGACGTAATATTAAATCCTTTAAGAAAGGAGGACTGAGCCTCATGACAGAGGAAGAAATTTTTTCTAAAGTAAAACAGCTCATGGAGAAGCTTGATAAAGATCAGGAACTTCAGGAGTTGTCCGAAAGGAATGGTCTTGATGTTAAAAGTACATTGAGACTCAATCCGACAACCAAAGACAATGTCGCTGTATCAATAGCAGCTCTCTTGCTGGCGAAAAGCGAAAACGATCCTGAGTACACAAAGCTTGTCAGACTTGGTATGGATCATCGTTCAACCAAAGCTGATCTTGTTGACAAATATAAGGATCGTGCAATGCAGTTGATTCAAAGGTATAAAGAAACAACATCAAATCCCGTATAATTATAATATACGACCACAACTTTGTAATTTACATTGTAAATGATATGGTTTGGGGCCCGTTCATTGACAATGTGAAAATCTATAACTCGAAAGGAAGTTAATCAACTCATGAAGGTATCAGATATCATGTTGGACCTTGAGACTGGTGATGCTTCAGTTCATGATGCATATATCCAGGAATCATGCGGTCAGGTAAAAGTTTCTGCAGCTATTTATGATGCAGCAAGAAAGATAGCTTCTCTGGATGATTCTGAGAAAACTGATGTTTTCCAGGAAGCTGCTACTGAAGCAGGCCTTCCTACAGATAGAGAAAGCGCTATAGCTCTCATGTATGAAGCAGCTGAAAAAGAGCTGATTGGTACTTGCCGTCATCTCTATCAGGAAGCTGCTAAGATAGATGAAGCTTATTCGAAGCCCACATCACCTCTTGCCGGTCTTAATAAGCTCGGTAAAGTATGTGGCGTTAAGTCAACACTCAATGGATCCAAGGAGTATGCTGGTGAGTTCGCTCAGGCAGTTATGAAGAACAAGGATCTCAATCTCAAGGGCGGTGCAAAGTTCCTCAAGGCTAGTGCTGCAAAGGAAGCTACAAAGGCACTCATCAATGGCGTAGTTCAGCTCGCTAATGCATTCTGCATCGACTGTTCACCTCTTTGTGATGATGCTACAGTATCAGCAGTTGTTCCTGCTCTCAAGAACTGCAAATGCAAGCAGAAGGACGGCAAGGATGATTGCTCACTCGGTTTCATCGTTGGCTGTGTTAAGAACGCAGGTAAGGATGTAAAGGGTGTAAGCATAACCGAAAGTGACTACACAACATCTGTTACTAAGAACGATGTTGCAACAGTAGTTACATGTAACTTTGCAGTTGCAAAGACAGCTAAGTTCGTAAAGAGCAAGTTCGGCGAGAACGGCGCAAAGCTGGAGGCAAAGATCTCCGCTGCTATCAAGAAACTGAATAAGAAGAACGTTTCAGGCGACATCGAGGATCTCAATGGTTCAGAAGATGCTGCAAAGGATATCAATGCAGATGTAAACAAGCTTGTTACTGAA
>Ga0247610_10000399_pt1 | contig 62717 bp, 63 predicted proteins | sample 174DNAGHGhighgp2_FD_193483 | JGI IMG/M metagenome (GOLD analysis project Ga0247610, IMG submission 193483) | Sheep rumen microbial communities from Palmerston North, Manawatu-Wanganui, New Zealand - 1742 DNA GHGhigh gp2 | ecosystem: Host-associated > Mammals > Digestive system > Stomach > Rumen...
AGAGTTGATTGCGGAATTAAATAAACGCGAAATTAACCCCGTGCTTTCAATTACCCCCTACCCGACCGGACGTGTGCTTATCTTCAGCAACCCGACAAACGGTTTTACCGCACATATCTTAGAGAATACCGCATGGGATTATATTCCTTATACAACGGCGGCAGAAGCTTGTATCCAAAAAGCTGATGCAATTTATTTTGATACGTTGGCTTTAAGAAACCCGTATTCCCAAAATACCATTTTGGATTTGATAGATGAAGCACCGGAAAGTGCTTATAAGTTTTTTGATGTTAATTTGCGCCAAAACTATTATTCACATCAAATAATTAAAAAGTTGCTCGGAAAAGCTAATATCTTAAAGCTTAACATTGAGGAAATGAAAACATTAAAGGAAATGTTTAAACTGACGGGAACATCGGAAAATGTTTGTCTTAAGCTAAAAGAAGAATATCAGCTTAAATATGTTATCTTAACCAATATGACAAAAGAGAACATTGTTTTCGGTGATGATGATTTAACGACGGTTCAAAACGAGCCTTTGCACCAAACGTTTGCTTTCGGGGCCGGTAATGCTTTTGCGGGAGCATTTATGGCTTCTATCTTAAAAGGTTTTACCCAAAAAGAAGCACATGAAAAAGCAAATGAAGCTGCCGTCAGCGTTTGTAAACTTAATCAAAAATCTTAAACACTCGGGTTAATGCAATGGCTATAAAACTTAACATAACTAAAAATTCAACCGTTCTTAACTTTAATAATCTTACGGGTGATAACGAAGAAGATAATGTTTTAGCGACGTTACTTCAACACAAAGTTAAAAAGGTTTATGCGGAAACGGAAGAAAAAAGTTTTTCTTCACTTTTAACCGCCGAATTATATTCTTGGCAGAAAAAACTTTCCCAAGAGAAAATAGAATTTGATACCAGCCGCTTGCCGAAAAATTTGTGCGATTTGTTATCGCTTTCGCTTAAGCCGGCAAATATTCCGCCATCACAAGAAATTAAGGTTATTCCCTTTTTAGAGCGAACAGGACGAAAATTTTACGGTATGTATCAATGTGTCGGCGGTGTATTAGCTTTTATTAAAGAAACATTTGCGGCATGCGGTCGTTTTATTTGCGGAAATGCTTTTTATCGTAAAAAAGATTATTGGTTCATTTTTGAAGATTGCAGTTATCAGGCCGTCGGTATTACCGCATTGGTCAGTTTTTTGGTCGGTTTGATTCTGGCTTTTGTCGGTGCTTTACAGCTTAAAATGTTTGGTGCTTCCATTTATGTCGCCAGTATGGTGGCTCTCGGTATGACACGAATTATGGCAGCAATTATGGTCGGTATCATCATGGCCGGTCGTACCGGTTCTTCATATGCGGCAACACTCGGTACCATGCAAGTTAATGAGGAAATTGATGCCTTAAAGACACTCGGCATAAAAATTTCCGATTATCTTATTGCACCGAGGCTTATCTCCTTAGTGCTGACTATTCCGTTCTTAACTTTACTTGCTGATTTCTTGGGCATTATGGGCGGTGCAGTTGTCGGGGTTTGTTTTTTGGGTATTTCTCCCACTTCTTATTTTGAATATTCGCTTAAGGCTTTGACGCTTAAGAACGTTCTTATCGGTTTATTACACAGCATTGTTTACGGCATTATTATTGCGATTGCCGGTTGTTATGAGGGCTTAACCGCCGGACGAGATGCCGATGCTGTCGGTAAAGCAACAACAAAGGCCGTGGTTACCGCGTTGGTTTGGATGATTGTGGCAACCGGTATCTTAACTGTTTTATTGGAGGCTTTTAAACGATGACAAAAGAGATTATCAGTGTTAAAAACCTCAGAGTGGCTTACGGAGATTATGTGCTTTTTGATGATATCAACTTTTCCGTTAACGAAAAAGATGTTTTTATCATCATGGGAGCCAGCGGTTGCGGCAAGAGCAGTATGTTACGCGTGTTAACGGGTTTGGTCACACCGGTTAAGGGAGAGGTTTTAATTGACGGCAAGGATTTTTCTAAGGCTGATGCATTGGAAAAAACGGAGATTATGAAGGAATGCGGTGTGATGTACCAAAGCGGCGCGTTGTTTTCTTCCATGACCTTAAAAGAAAATGTTGCCATGCCTTTGGAACTGTACAGCAATTACAGCAAAAAGGAAATTGATGAGCTTGCTTCTTATAAACTGGCTTTGACAGGCTTGGGCGGTTTTGATGACTTTTATCCGTCTGAAATATCCGGCGGTATGAAAAAACGTGCCGCCCTCTCGCGTGCATTGGCTTTAGACCCGAAGATTCTTTATTGTGATGAACCTTCTGCCGGTTTGGACCCTATCAGCTCTAAAAGACTTGATGATTTAATCAAAGAATTAAACCAATCACTCGGAACGACCTTTGTCATCGTCACACACGAATTACAGTCTATTTTCGGTATCGGCACTAATTCTATCTATTTGGATAACAGCGTACGTAATATTATGGCACGCGGCAACCCGAACGAACTTTTGAAAAATCCGCCTAATGCACAAATAAGAGAATTTTTAACCAGAGGAATTGAAAAATGATTAAACAACCTAATATGAAACTTATCGGCGCTTTTATTACAGCAAGTTGCTTGATTTTACTCATGCTTTTGGGATATTTACTCAAATCTATTTTTACTAACTATGACATACCCATAGTGATGTATTTTGATGAGTCGGTTAAAGGCTTAGATGTCGGTGCGCCGGTTTTATTTAAGGGTGTGAAAGTGGGCGAAGTGACATCCGTAAAAATAAAAGCTAATTATGATACAATGAAATTTATGATACCGGTGTATGCCAAAATTTATAACAATGAAACGTTGAGCGAGGGCTCAAAAGTTGAGCATAGAAATCTTGATATTCTTATTAAAGACGGTTTGCGTGCAAGACTTGCCGTCAACTCTATGATTACAGGACAACTTCTTATTGAACTTGACTTTTTTCCCAATACAAAAGTGGTTTTGCATGAACACGCACGCAAAAAATTTGAAGTTCCGACGATAGTTTCTCCATTTGCAGAGTTTTCCAAGAGTTTGCAGGTTATCCCTATCACACAAATTGCTCAGGAAATACACAGCATTACGGAAGCTTTGGAAAAAGATTTACCGCCTATTTTGGAAGATCTTCATGGTATAATGTCCAGCCTTAATAGTGTCATAAACGAAAATAAAGGTGATACCTCACCGCTTATCAACCAATTCAGTGCTGCGGCAGGTAATATCAGCGGGGCGGCAAAGTCGTTTAACAATCTTGTCGGCGAAAATGCCGATAATATCACGCGTATGCTGGACAGTATGTCAGCGGCGGCAACCTCCATGAAAAATCTCACAGATTATTTACAAATGAACCCCAGTGCTATTGTTACAGGAAAGGATTACTAATATGAAAAAACTCATCTTAATATTGTTTATCTTTATGGTAACCGGATGTACCAGCTCCAAGCCTAATTTTTATCAACCGGTGCCGGTACAGACTAATGAAATAACCTACCCTAAATTTAAGCAAAGCGTTCTTTTACAACCGGTCTTACTGCCGGCGGAAGTTTCTAAGCCGCAAATTGTTACTTTGGGTGATGAAAACTTTGAAGTTAAAATTGATGAATTTAATCGTTGGGCTTCGGCGCCGGATAAGCTGTTTCAACGTGTTATCAATAAAAATTTGAGCACTTATCTCCCTAATGCCACTATTGAGAACCGCTCGCAGATAAAAAAGAATTGTCAATATGCCGTGGCGATTGAAATCAAAAATATCGGCGGAAGATTGGAAGAAAATGCCTTTCTTGATGCCTCTTACTTTATTAAAAATCAAAACGGACATCTTGTTAAATCCGGTAGCTTAAATGAAAGTGTAGCCATTAACGGCGGATATGAAGATTATATTCCGGCACAAAGCCGTTTGCTCGGTGCTCTTTCGGCACAAATTGCCGCAGATTTGGCTAACCTTAAATAATAATATCATTTTCTTAAATATAGGAGCTCTTTGGGGCTCCTTTTTTTGTGACTAAATAGATGTTGACAAAAATATTTTTTTCGCTATATTGGCTGGTAAACTTTTATTATTATAATTTTTAAGACTATGACTAAGATTATCAAAACCATTCAGTGGACGGCGGAAAACAAAGGGGTATTTACTCTGTGCGCCCGTCACTCTAAATTGGGAAAGGCAAGCAATGCCAATCCTCGTAATTTTGTTGAGTTTGTCGCTTCTTATCGTAACTGTGATTTAAGGTCTATGACGGACTTTTTCAGAAGGTATTTGTTAAACGGCAGATTTAAGGATCACGATGTGACAAACATCGCTACTCTTTCGGAGGACAGCTGTCTGTTTTCCACCAGCGGAAGCAAGACGGAAACGTTGGACATTATTCAGAGTTATCTTGATATTCTCGGAACAGGCGGGAGAATACCTGCTCTGTGGGCTTATTTAGATGATGAAGAAAAATCTATCGTTCATTTCGTCAATAACAAGGGATTTTATGCTGAACTGTATTGCCTCTCAGACGAGAATTTCTCTGTGGTGCATTTACTGGAAACAGGCAAAGAAACGTATGCTTTTGTGCCGGTTATTTTCACAACCGAATTTCCGGATGATGTGGTTGCCAACACACTAGCAACGGGGAGTTGTCATCTTCATGACTATTTGCCGCGCGAGAGGTTTGATTTACTTTCTAAGGGCGGCAGAAAACATTCAGGGTTCCAATTACCGGGCAAAGTTAACATGATGCCGGTTCGTACAAATGCCGGTGTTGACGGTTGGGACACTTTGTAGTGATATTGTAAACTTAAATAATCCTGGCTATTTTATAGCTTTTCTTTTAGGATAGGTGGCTGTGAAGCCGGTACTTGAATAATGTTTATAAATGAAGAAGGGTGCGTTGTGAAACGCGCTCTTTTTTGTTGCCTTCTTTATGTATTAAAGTTAATATATTATATAACATAAAACGTGACTAACAGATTGTTTACGTTAACTTTTTTCTTTGCTCTAAATTTTTAAATAATCTAAGACATCTTCCGGTGAATTGACGGCAACAATTTCCGTATTTTCCATATGGCGCAAAGCTTCGGCTAAAGCATAATCGTTTCCGCCTTTTTCAGTTCTATCACCGATGAAGATGATTTTATCTTCCGGATGACGCTCGCGGATTTTGGCTGCTATCTGCTCTTTACCGCCACCCTTCATAACGATATCAACGGATATTTTACCACCGAGGCTGGCTTCATATTCCGGAAATTTACTGTTTACTTCTTTAACAACAGCTTCCCGCTCATGATGCTTATTATCCCACTCATTATATTTGGCTCGCTCAGCAAACGGACAGTTACGCCCCAAAACACTAAAATTTAACATACCGGGGCGCAATTCCATATAATTACCATATAACTTCCCTTTATATGCGGTGTTCTTGCGATACCATTCCAGAGTTTGCAACAGCTCTTTTTTCAGCATAATCTGATTTCTGTATATTTCTTTGCCTTTTTCATGAAAAACATTACCCATGGAGCTGTATATGCCGCTGAAGCCGGTACCGACGGCATCTCCGGGAATTTGCTCAACAATCTTCTCATAATTGGAACCGGCCGCTAAATAAGCTATGTGCGATTTAACCCACGGAACAAAACGCTTTGCAAAATCAGGAGACATTTTTTGCCGTGCCGGCGTTAATGTTCCGTCCATATCAAATATATATATGTTCATGTTCTCTCTCCTTTCTTATAAATGTGCTACTTTGTATCAGCAACGCATTTATAATGAGCTTTGGAAGGGACAAACAGCCGACAAGAAAAATAGTCCACATCAACAAATTCAGCATGTGTGCCGGCCTTATTTTCTTGGCAAAGCTTATCCGCACGAGCTTTGATTTCATCCTGATTATAAAACATCGGATTGTAGCAGATTGCCGGCTTACCCGGTTTAGAATCTCCCTTGAAGATATAAACTGTACCGGGTTCGCGCTGACGATCTTCAAACGGTGCAAACTGCGAACAGGCTGAAACGACAACACACAGAAAAAGTAACAGTGATAATTTTAGTCTAGACAATTTGAAAAACTCCCTTTAAGTTTAGTTATGTTTGATAGTATAAATGAAGTTGAATTAAAATGCAAAGTGAAAATGTATATATTGGGGATGATAAATTTCAGCGCTTTTTAGACCATTATCATTGCCCTACCCCTTTAACAACCGCTAAGCTTAAGTTTGCCGGGGCTATTTGCAGCCCGAATAATAATTTAAGACCGACTGATGTTATTTCTTCTTTATTTGCAGAAGAGGCTCAACCGCGGCTTGAAACAAAGGGGGAAGCCGAGTTGTTTTTCAAATTTTTTATGGGGTTGTGGGATGAAATGTTTGTCATTGTACGCACAAACACTTTAAAACTTGAGCCTTATGCCGGTAAAAACAGCGATTCAGATGCTCTTAAAGATTTTTGCCAATCACGGGCACAAAGTTTGGAAATGGGGTTTGTGGAAGGTTTTTGGGGCGGATGCAGCTCGCTTAATATTCCGAGATTTGCCGCTGAGCTGATTTCATCTTTGTCAGATTTAGCAGAAGTCTATGTAACTCTGGCACAAAAATTGGAAAAAAATGAAAACCCTAAGGATATCCTTCCGGTTATAAAAAATACAGATACGACGGTTGAAAAAACTCTGCATTTTTTAATTGAACATCTTGTTTTGCCACATATATCCAGTTTGGAACGCACAATTAACTGATTTGAGGAGGCTCATTATGGAATTATACGAAGGTCTTTTAACCAGACGCTCTATCCGTAAATATAATCCGGATAAGAGTTTAAGCAAAGAGGAAATCTTAGAGCTTATCCGTGCTGCCAGCTATGCCCCTTCGGCACATAATAAACAACCGTGGCATTTCTTGGTAGTACAGGATAAAGAATCTTTGCGCACCATGCGCCTTATTCAACCATGGACAACATTTGCCAAAGATGCGGCGGCAGTTGTTTTGGTCTGCGTTGATAAAGAGGAAACTTTCCACCGCGAAAAAGAAGGTTGGGATTATGCCGAGATTGACGGCGCATTGGCGGCACAAAACTTATTGTTAGCCTGCCATGCAAAAGGTCTTGGCGCTTGTTTTTGCGGGGCGGCACCGATGCCTTTGGTTGTTGCCAATTTGCAGAAAAAATTTAACATACCGGAAAATATAATACCGATTGCGATTGTTGTTATCGGTTATCCGGAAGAAAAACCTAAAGTTCCGGATGACAGACTTAACCTTGATAAGGTTCATTGGGAAAAATTTTAATTTATTTAAAACGCAACACCCCGAGGAAATATATTCCACGGGGTGTTTTTTAAGCAGATACGGCTAACTTTCTTTGGCATAACGCTCAAAGTAAGCCGTTACTTCTTCTCTTTCCGCACGATTAAGCAGTGCCTCTATGACTTCGCCATCCTTAATGCCGTCAAGGGACTGCGTGATGTAATACATAATCACCGTATGATTATCCGAGCGTATCATTTCAAGTTGTGCCTCCGGACAGAGTTCCTTGTATTTGGCAAGGTACTCAATAACGAAGTTCTCCAGCGTGTCCTGAACGATGCTACGAGAGAAAGAAGAACTCAAAAACTTCATTAAGGCTACCTCACCCAAAACACTTAGTCTGTGCTCTTTGGTGTAACCGCGTAGGAAGTACAGCTCGTCGGTGACAATCTTTGCTTTGTTGCAGTTTTCCATCGTACCATCCACCATGTGTTCTTCGCCTTCGGGAGAGAACTTGGGGTAGAATTCCTTCACGCCGTCTGTTTCCTGATAGTACAGAGGTTTGTCATCATCAAAGATGCGACGTTCCACCGAATAGCAGAGGGGCATACTGTGAAGCATGTACTCCTTAGATTTAGGAAGCTTGTTCGTATCATCATAGATGTACAACTGAGCTGCATCAGAGAGAAACATACCGGTATCCTGCCCAAACTTCTCTACATAAAGCTTTAGCAGAGCCAATGTCTCATCTTCACGTTCACGAGTTACAATCTCCATCTGATAAGCTGTTGACAGTGGCGGGGCTGCACCGATTTCAACCGAATGAATTAAGTGCATCATTTGCGCGTGTCTGTTGCGCTCATTCTCTGCTTTTTCACGCAGAAGCTGAATTTCTTCAGCGGTCATTTTGTTGTTCATAAGCTTAAAAATTTTTTAATAGGGTTTGACATATCTATAATTTGATGGGGAGAATTATAGTATTATTTTTGATGATGTCAACCCTATTTTGTCTAATATTTTTCTTGCAGGCCTTTCATGGAAGAAGGCATACTTATCTTCATTTCTCCTAACATTCTGGCCGCAGTATCCAAATTCAAACGCGCAATGGATTTGACAGAATATTTATCCTGATTTTCTACCCACAACGGATTATTGTAATCTACCCAATAACGTGTGCGATATGAAGGAATAACGCGCATTTCCGGCTTTTCCAAATAAAGCTTTCCATCCGGGGCTAAATAAGCAAATTTTACAATGCTACCATCAGCAGAAAATGATCTGACGGCAATTTCACCATTATTGTAGAAGGATACTTCTGTTGCAGGTTTTCCGTCTGCACCATACCCCATGAGAGATTGGCGATTTTTGTCTCCCCGCAAATCGCTTATTTGGGGTTCTGTTGTTTCTTTTGTAATTTTTCCTTCTTCGTTATATTCTTTAACACTAAAGGTTAAGGCGCCGGTTTGAACGGTTTCGGTTTTAATGTTACCGTTGGGATAATAGGTCTTTTCCGTAAATAACATTGTATCCGGCTGACGTTTAATCTCATAACGCGGCTTGCCGTTGTCATAAAAATCCTCACGAGATAAGAAGGCATTGACCGCATTGTCATCATAAGTTTTTTCCGTTTTACGACGAACATCACCGGAGCTGAAATACTTTTCTATGATAATACTGTCCTTGCCGTAAACCGTATCCGTCAACAACTGGCTATTCTTGGAATATTCTTTAATCTCTTCCGTACGGGTTCCTTTGGTCTTAACGGTTTTACGCAAACTTCCGTTCGGATAATAGAATTTTTCTATTTGCGACTCATCACTTACTGTTGATGAAGGCATACCCGTATCTATCGTTTCTTTTTGAACAACATCTGTCATCTGTTCAATATCCGGCTTGGTTACCGGACCGATATTTTTAGCGGCAAGTTCGGCTTGGAGCTTTTCTTCTTCGCTTTCCTTCGGCAACAATTCCTGACTAACCGTATTGTCTTTTGCAGGTGTTGCGGTTTCTTCTTTTTCTACCGGCTCATCAATACCCTCTACGACCGGTGCCATATCTTCGGTCATTATCGGGGGCTCCGGCATTTCCAACGTATTTAATATACCGGCGACGGTATCTGACATTTCGTTGATACTTTGCTCTGCCTTATCGGATATTTCTTCTATTTGTTGTTTTTCATCCGATATGGTCGTTTCTGCCGGCTTTTCTTCTACCCTAACCTCATCAACGGTTATGGTTTCTTCCGGATTTTCTTTAATTTCTACCTCGCTGACCGTTACAGGTTCCGTCGGCGTTTCCTCAGTTATAATAACGGGTTCTTCTTCAACCTTTTTGTCTTCATAAACGGGTGTCGGTTCTTCAACAGCGGTTTCCGGTGCCTGTGCTGTTTTGGTTTCTTCTGTTTTTAAGGTAACAACATCAACATCTTCGGCAACCTGATAATCACACAATTTACCGCCTTTAATTAACCGATTGCTTCTATATACGGCATACTCACCCAAAGCCAAATTGTACTCAACAAAGTTATACGGATTACCGATATTGCTCTCACGAATGCTATCCGGCTTGCCTTTATAATAGCGAAGAACAATATCTTTCCCCTCTTGCGCAGAATTGATGTAGGCTTCCTGTTTTTCAGCACCTTTATATGTTAAACTGAATAACAATGTCCCATCTTCTTTGTATCTTGCCAAAAGTTTGCGCGGGGCATCTTCGGCATAGTTAATCAAATCTTTGACTTTACCATCCGGATAAAAACTGCGTGAACTCTCTGCTAACTGACCTTTATTGTAATACATCTCGGCTGTTACTTGCCCCTGCTCATTGTATTTTTTGGTTAAACCCTGTCTTAATTGATTCATATAAGAAATACTGTACATCAACAAGCCATTCGGCGAATAGATTTTCTCAATGGCAAAATCATTACGGCGATATGATGCCGGTGCCGTGGCGCGGATTTTTTGGGTATTATCATAGCAGATAAGTTGATTATGCTCAGCCTTAAATTTTGATATATCCTCACAACCTCTCGGTATTTTTACTTCAAACGTGGTATTAAAACTGCCGGCATTGGTGCTTATGTTTCTTTCTATTTCACTTAAACGTGTTCCGACATTTAAGCACTGTTCCTCCGGATGCTTTAAGCCTGATATAGCAGATACCAACTGTCTTTTCTTATTTTCGGCCGGTCGGTTTAACAGCTCGCCCTCAAAGAAGGTCATCTCACGCTTAACCGGACTGTTAACAATGGCTTTTCCCTCTTTTAAGCCGTTTTTATAGTTAAATTCGGCCGCCAATTCTCCGGTCGGGAAATAGCATTGGAGTTTATCTACGACTTTGCCGTTTTCATAACGTTTGGTGAAAGCTTTTTCTCTGGTCGGGAAATAGCCGTTGGCAAGCCCGTCTTTGACACCGTTTTTATAGTTGATTTCAGCCGTTAAATTACCGGAGGCATCATATTTTCTTTCTAAACCGCTTTTTAGACCGTTTTCATAAACCGTAATGCGTCTAATCATACCGGTTTCATCATAACTGATTTTATTTTCTCGGCGACCTAGGTCTTCTATAATTTCATAAATGAAGTTTTCACGATACGGTAAACCGCACTTATTATAAGAAATATCTCCCTCGTCTTCATATAATTCAACCAAGTCATCTAAGCTTAGTTGGATAGATGCACCTTGGCAATCTTCAGCCGTCAGCTCTTTGGAAAAATTTAAAAGTTCACTGTCAGCGATTTCTCTTAGCGGGTAGCCTCTATCATCAAAGAATATTGTTTTCCCTTTGGCACCGACCGGAAATGATGCGGCAATCTTGCCGTCCGGATAATAGGTAATGACATTACCGCGACGAACACTGCGGCGTTCTTCTATCGGCTTCTTTAATTCTTCTTTGGGCAATATCCACGGAATTTCCTGTCTTAACATACCGGTTGAATCATATTTCTTTTCTTTACCGATTTTGCTTTGTTCGTTAACATAGGTTGCTTGTGATGAAATTTTGCCGTTGGTATAATATTCTTCGGCATAAAAACCCTTATCATCTCCGGCGGTAACAACTTGGCGCATCAGTTTTCCGTTCGGATAATAATAGTTCAAAACTTTCTTGACGACTTTGTCTTTTTCTATGGTCTTTTCAGCAATCACCTTACCATCCGGCGAAATCAATTTTTCTATTTGTCCGGTTGCGGTTTTCTCGGTCACAATTTTCGGCTCGTTGCTATTTTCCTGTGTTGTTTCAACAAGAGACGGCTTTTCTATTATTTTTTCATCCTTGTTTGCTTCAAATTCTTTAGCTTTTTCTTCATCCAAAGTATAAACCGATGAGGAATTTGTATTATTTTCTTCTGCCGTAACCGGGGCTGTTCCGGTTGCAACAAAGATAAATGCTAACACTAAACCAAACGCTTTTTTCATAACAACACCATAATCAAATAAATTAAACTTAAAGACCCAGTCTCGTTTATAATCTATGAGGATTTATCTATTTTTTAAAGCATAAATTATGATTTACACACGGCGTTTTTTATTTAGCCTGATACGGATTTTCTTCAAGTATTGCCTTTATATAAGCTTCATTTAAACGTATGGGCGGGAGAGTTCCGGCTTTTATTCCGGCAATTATTTCCTCAAATTCCGGCAATTCAGATGTCTTTTTATTAAAAGCGGCTTTTTCCAACTGTTCCAAATATGCCTTAAATTCGGCAAATGCTTTCTGTTCTTCAAGAGATACTGCTTTATCTCTGCCACACATATCCGCATTTAGAACACATAAGAATCTTTCACACCAGTTTTTGTGGCGATACTTGGAAAGATATACGGCAACGGTTGCCAGTTCTTTGGTAATATTTTCTATTTTTTGATGATAAAGCATGTGATTTTCAGCGGTAAATGCGGCAAATTCGGTATAGGCCGTCGGCACTTTTAATCTTTTGCCGATTTCTCTGATAATGTCTATACCTAACTTATCATGCCCGTGATGTGACGGCCAGCATTTTTTATCTGTCTTGATTTTACCGATATCATGCAATAAAGCGGCATAATTGACCATAGAATCATCCGTGGCGGCGGCTTTTATGGTCAACAACGTATGCGCACCGCTGTTACCCTCGGGGTGAAAATCCGTTCTCTCCGGCACGGCAAACAGTTGTTCTATTTCCGGTAAAATAACCTTTAGGGCTTCACACTCTTTGGCATTTTCTATAAAGCGATAAAATGTTCTTGAAGATAAGGCTTTTGCAAATTCCTGCCAAATTCGGTCTTTGCTTAAATGCTCTAAAGCGCCGTCTTTGACCATTTTTTTGCATAAATCCATGGTTTCGGGCGCCACCGTAAAATCAAGCTGTGCGGCAAAACGACACATACGCAATACGCGCAAAGGATCTTCCGCAAAATGTTCGGATACATGGCGTAAAACGCGTTGTTTTATATCAGACTTACCGTTATGAAAATCTATTATCTCGCCGGTGATTAAATCTTGGTACAAAGCATTGCAGGTAAAATCGCGTCTTAAAGAATCTTCTTCTAAGGTGATATCCGGTGTAAACACAAACTGAAAATCCTTATGACCGTTGCCGGTTTTTATTTCCTTACGAGCTAAGGCATATTCTTCTTTGGTTTCGGGGTGTAAAAACACCGGAAAGGTTTTGCCGACTTTTTTATAGCCGGCATTCAGCATTTCTTCCGTTGTTGCCCCGATAACAACGAAATCTCTATCATGTACGGGGATTGATAACAGCTTATCCCTAACTGCCCCGCCGACCAAATAAATCTGCATTATACCTCCTTTATTTCCCCTAGATATAATCTTTTTCAATGTTTTTGCAAGCTATTTATCTTCCTTTAGAAAAAAAATAACACAATTCATAAAAAAAAGTGTTGCAAAAAAAAATCTTTTTATTATAGTGAGGCAAGTTCTTGGTTATGGGTGCGTAGCTCAGTTGGCTAGAGCAACTGACTCTTAATCAGTGGGTCCAGGGTTCGAATCCCTGCGCGCCTACCATAAAAACAAAACCTCTCTTTTACAGAGAGGTTTTATTTTTATTAGTATGTGCAGAGGTTTGAACCCTGGAAAAAGGGTTCGACTACCAGCGCAAGGCGGACGGAAGAACGCCGATAAGTTTTAGCTTATGCGCGCCCGTGCGACTGAACGAAGTGAAGTCAATCCCAAGCGCCTACCAATATTTGAAAGCTTGTACTAATTCGCAAGTTTCTTTATAACTAAAAAGAGCATCTATTCATGGTCGTGTACGGCTTATATCATCACCGGAAAAAGCTGCAATTAAAATAACAATAGCAAGCATGAGTAATATAAATAGGGCTCTACATGAGAGTATCGCTATTAACAGACAAATACCCCCTATTCCATATAGAGAATAAGCGACTATTAACCACAAACGCGCTTGTTTTTCTAATTTTTCTTTATCTTTAGTCATTACTTATCAGCGCAAGTAAAAGGTTTGCACTTCCCTTCTTTGAGCATAAACTCGTTCACATTGATGTCATCGGCATAAAGAATACCAACAAGCCTATCACCATTGCCAATCTTACAAACTTTTTCAGGTGTTTCTACAAACGTTATATTTTCTTTATGTAATTTGAGTAGTGCATCCAATTTTTCTGCTGATTCTCTACCTTGCTCTATGATTTCTTTTTCAGAAGCTTTCCATTCTTCAGATTGTTTCGGCAACCTGCGTGATTTTTTTGTTTTTTCTGCACAATCAATATCCGCTAAACGAATTTTTACCACTTTTTTCCCAATGGTTGCCTGTATTGTATCGCCGTCAAATACTTTAACCAGAACAACACTCTCTCTTTTTGAGGCTTTATCTGCGGCATAAGAGTTAATTAACGCGGCGCTGGCAAATAGTGAGGTCAAGGCAAAAAAATAAAAAAATTTTTTCATGTTTCAAACTCCTAAAATGTAAAGAAAAACCACCTTGAACTTAAAGGTGGTCGGAGAGTTCGAAAATCATGTTGTCTTAAATGATTCTTTTGGTCTTTAAAGTAAAAACTTCTGAACATACACCAGAAGCTCCCCGACCAAAAAAGTTTTAAGCAATTTCAATCGGGGATATATTCATTGTTACCTGTGTTGAACAGATAGCAATTTCACGATGTTATATCCTAACACCGAAGACAACAAGAGCTTTCGACAGCTCCGCACCTTTCTCAAGGTACAGTAGCAGATTAAAACACTTACGTTAATATGTTTTCAGTTACCCTCGTATCTTAAGCAAAAAGGGAGCTTTAAGCTCCCTTTTTTTACTTACTCTGATTATCTTTTCTACTGAACGTCGGCAAGGACCTTTAAAGATATAATCTTATCCGGATCATAGACTTCGCCGTTGCTACCGGTGCCTTTCTTGATATTATCAACAAATTCCATACCGGAAACAACCTGTCCCCATACCGTGTATTTGCCATCTAAGAACCCGGCATCTGCGAAGCAAATAAAGAATTGACTGTCACCGGAATCCGGATCTTGCGCTCTGGCCATAGAAACCGTACCACGACCATGATGTTTGGCATTAAATTCAGCTTTCAATTTTTGACCGCTACCACCGGTACCGTTACCTAACGGATCCCCGGTCTGTGCCATAAAACCTGCTATCACGCGGTGAAATTTTAACCCGTCATAAAAACCTTGTCTTGCCAGCTCTTTGATACGAGCAACGTGATTCGGTGCGACATCCGGGTACATCTCTATGATGACATCACCATCTTTTAACTTTAACAATAAAGCATTTTCAGGGTCTTTAACATCTGCGGCATTAGCGCCGGCACTGATTAAAAGTACACTCAATAAAGATAATAAAAATTTTTTCATATTCCCTCCTAACTGGTCATTTTAATAATGTGGCGGAGGAGTTTCCTCCTCTTCCGGTTTAACTGTACTTTGCGTATTTCTGACGGCTTCCGTCAAATAATGATTTTGCTTTTGTAAAAAAGCTATGTCTTTTCCTTGGCTGATGATAACCTCGTTTAAATCTTCAACCACGCGCTCTAGGTTAGATAAAGCCATCTCTATATCTATGAAACGTTGCTCTGTTTCTGACATATCTTATTCCTTACTTTAAGGATAATAATATAAGCTCTTGCTTTAATTCCGTTAATTCCGCAACGGCATTTTTTATGGTTTCACTCATAGCAAGAACATCACTATCATCTGTTTTAGGTGTTTCGGTTTCTTCCTCAAAAAAATCTTTTTGAATTTCCGTTCCTAAAATATCTTTCAGACTGCGATTTTTAAATAACTTTTGTACGCCCTCTATAGTGTAGCGGCGATTATACAATAAATCTTTGATTAAGGCCAACAACTCAACATCATCCGGACGATAGTAGCGGCGAGCAGACTTTGTTTTCATCGGTTTTATCTGTGAAAACTTCGTTTCCCAAAAACGCAAAACGTGAGGGGCCACCCCTAAATCTTCGGTGACTTCTGCAATACTCCTAAATGCGGATTTGGATTTATTGATGCTCATTTTCCCTCCTGTTTCACACAAATGGAACGGTTTATTAGGCCGTTCCATATCTTTATTCTATGATGATTAACCGTTCTTGTTAACTGCTTTTCTCAAAGTTTGCGAAGGACGGAAAGAAATTACCGTACGCGGCGTGATTTCTGCTTCAACACCGGTTTTCGGATTACGACCGATACGAGCATTTTTCTTCTTCAACCAAAATGAACCGAATGTAGAAATTTTAACATCTTTGCCTGCAACCAGTTCATTCTTTATCTCATCTATAACCATATCTAAAATATCGCCGGCGTCTTTGCGGGATAATCCGATTTCTTCGCAGACACTCTCTGCAATATTAGCACGAGTAATAGTTGTCATCTCTCACCTTTCTATAATAAAATGTTGTTTATTGCTAACAGCATATCCCTTCAGATTGCATAATTCAATAGCTTATCTTCAATTATGCATATGATTTTTTTAAATTTAAAATCAAAATCTTATGAGCAAACCGCCCCATGTGAAGCCGGCACCCATAGCCGGTATCAACACCAAATCACCGGTTTTAATCTTACCGTTTGCAACCGACTCTGAAATAGCCAAAGGAATTGATGCTGCAGAAGTATTACCGTGATGATCAACAGTTATGATAACTTTCTCATCTGCTACATTAAGTTTTTGGCCGACACTGGCAATAATACGACTGTTGGCTTGGTGCGGTAATAACCAGTCTATATCTTCTTCTTTGGCTCCGGCTATTCTTAAAACTTCATGACTTGCTTCGCACATAGCACCAACGGCAAACTTGAATACTTCTTTACCGTTCATTTTGATAAAACCGGAGGTTTGTGTTTCTGCAACACCACCGGTGGCATATAAATTCTCGGTTTGTGAGCCGTCTGCATAAATCTTGGTTGCAAGGATACCAGTGTCTTCTGCCGTTCCCTCGCCTTCCGAAGCGCGAATAATGACCGCACCGGCACCATCACCAAACAATACGCAGGTGTTTCTGTCTTGCCAATCTACGATTTTTGAAAGGTTTTCAACACCGACAACAGCGGCTGTTTTAATCTGACCTAACTTAACCATATTATCCGCCATGGTTAATGCATAGACGAATCCGGAACAAGCAGCATTGACATCAAAAGCCGGGGTACCGACTTTTACGCCTAATTTACCGGCTAATATACAAGCGGTTGCAGGAGTTGTCTTATCCGGAGTGGCGGTCGCTACCAGCACCAAATCTAAATCTTCGGCACTGATACCGGCATTTTTCATTGCCATATTGACGGCCTTTACTGCCATATCTGATGTTAATTCTTCTTTTTGAGCAATATGACGTGAACGGATACCTGTCCGTGTGCTAATCCACTCGTCATTGGTTTCAACCATCTTGGATAAATCGTCATTGGTTAATACTTTCTCAGGCAAATAATGCCCGCAACCGATAATTTTTGTTCTAATACACTTCATAATATGCTTCCTGTGAAATCTCGTCTAAGTCTATATTTTCAAGCTCACGACGAATAGAATCTACAAAATCATTTTCAACTAATTTGGCGGCATTTTCAACGGCAACGGAAAAACCTAATCCATCCGTTCCACCATGACTCTTAACTGATAAACCGTTTAAGCCGACAAACATTGCGCCGTTATACAGACGCGGGTCCGATTTCTTTTTTAATTTGGAAATTGCGCCGAGCATAAAAGGCAATCCGAGTTTTGCCAACCAAGAATCTTTAATGCTGGACTTTATCATGTGCATAACCAGATGACACGTTCCCTCAACGGTTTTTAAGTATATATTACCGGAAAAACCATCTGAAACGATAACATCTGCTTTGCCTTTGGGGATTTCATGCGGTTCAATATTACCGATAAAATTGAGATTTAAGTGCGCACTCTTTAAGATATGTGCCGCGGCATGAATTTCATCTTTGCCTTTCATTTCTTCGGCGCCGATATTTAATAAGGCGACTCGCGGCTTTTCCATATTGAACGCACATTTAGCATAAATATTGCCCATCAAGGCAAATTCTGCCAAATTGATACCGTCACATTCCGTATTAGCACCTAAATCAAGCATTACGTAGCGCCCTTTTTCATGTGGCATAATGCTGACTATCGCCGGACGGTGAATTTTTTGGATTGTCTTTAAGACCATTTTAGAAATAGCCATCAACGCGCCCGTATTGCCTGCCGATACCACCGCTTGAGATTTACCGAGTTTAACGGCTTCTATGGCTTGGTACATACTGGTGGCACGATTACGAATCACGTGAGATGGCTTATCTTCATTGTGGACAAACTCTGCCGTATGAAAAACTTCGCATACCTCTTTCAAGGCCGGATACTTAGCGATTTCTGCATCAACTTTTGCTTTGTCTCCATACACCAAAAAACGGATGTTAGGGTTTCTTTGATGTGCTAAAGATAAACCCTCTATAACTACTTTGGGGGAATTATCCCCCCCCATAGCATCTATTGATATGACCAGATTTTTCTCAGACACAGGTCTCTCCATAAAAATAAATATTTAAAATTAGTCTTCAGACTCTTCTTTTGCTTTTTGAGCAACAACTGATTTACCATCATAGTAGCCGCATTTCGGGCATACATTATGTGGTCTCTTCAATTCGCCGCAATTCGGGCATTCATGATATGCATTAGGTGTTAAAGCATCATGTGCACGACGCATATTTCTGCGAGATTGAGATGTTTTTTTCTTAGGTGTAGCCATTTCTTTAACTCTTCTAAAATTATTTCACACAAAGTAACTCCCTATTTTTATCTAGGGGGTCGTTCTCTATGCTTTTATATAAAAAAAATATAAAAGGCAAGAGTTTTTTTAAGGTTTTTTGAGGATATGTTTATTTCTTAAGCTTTTCTAAGACTGCAAAGGGATTATTTCTTACCGGCGCATTGTCTTCTATGACTTCCGTAAATTCTTCCCCTTCAATGCGCGGATAATCTTCCATCACCAAGGCTAACTGCTCTATGGCAATATCTGCCAAATCTATCTTGCCATCTATCACTATATCCGGCACATCAAGATTGATATCCTCATCATCCGTATATATATCTTCATAGGTGGCATTGGTATCATATAAAACGTTAAACTCTGTCTCATACACTTTATTAAACGGCGTTAATGATATAACGCTGATTAACCCTAAATCAGCCTTAACTTCACCGCTGATGTTTAATATCCCTTTCTTTTTTTGAAAGTTTAATTTCATCTCCGCACTAAAACTATTCACAGACGGAATTTGCAAAATTTCTGATAAAGTTTTAAGCTGAGCCTCGTCTGCGCTTATCTTGTAGCGTTGTTCGCCCTGCCCTAACTCATCAATTTTCAGGGGATAAGAAAATTCTTTTTGCATTCTTTATTTCCTTATGATATAGGGTTATATAGCTTTAATATAATTGTAAGGATTTAGAGATGTCAATACGCAATATCGTTTTTTCTACTCTTGTTGTGGCAACCCTCTTTGTTGCCGGCTGTAAAACTGATTATTTTAACCAAACCGAAGGCAATATGCCTCCGCAAAAGGATATTGATTCCATTAACAAAGGAATGACAAAAGATCAGGTTCGTAAAATTATGGGTTCTCCTTCCGTTGTTTCCAGTGTGGATCACAAATCTTGGATTTATATGAGTTCAACCATGAAACGACTCGCTTTCTTTAAACCGGAAGAATTGGAACGCAAGGTGGTTGCTATTGAGTTTAATACTGCCGATAAGGTTGAAAAAGTTGTTCAGCTGACTAAAGAAAACGGTAAAGATGTTAAAATTTCTTCCGACAGTACACCGGTTATGGGCTCCGAGGAAGGTTTTATGCGTAAATACTTCGGCGGTGTCGGACAATACCTGCCGATGGAACCGACCAAAGCCAACGACGGATTGTAATGCTTGGTTTAGTTAGTTTGTAATAGGTTTTGAAAAATTTTAGGCAGAGTATAAAATCTCTGCCTTTTTGTTGTCTTCCGAATTTAGATACCAATTTATGTGCCAAGTTATATGCCAAGTTTGATTTTTAGATAAAAAAGGCGCGCTAAAAATATCAGGCAGAGGTCTTACCCCTGCCTGATATTTTTATCTTTACTTTGCGCGCCTTGAACGACTTCGTCGTGTGCTATGCGCACGGCACCGCTACGCGCGGCGCGGTGACAGCGTCACCTGCATTAAAAGATGTCCAAACTCTTTCTGACTTCGTCAAACTTCTTTAAGACTTCCAACACAGCTTTCATATCCTTCAAAGCAATCGTGTTCGGCCCGTCCGACAATGCCTTATCCGGATTTTCATGCGTTTCCATAAATACAGCAGCCACTCCAACCGCCACCGCAGCTCTCGCTAATACCGGCGCAAATTCTCTTTGCCCACCGGACGAACCGCCCATGCCTCCCGGTTGTTGTACCGAGTGTGTTGCATCCATAATTATCGGACATCCCGTATCTTGTGCCATTCTCGGTAAGCCCCTCATATCGGTTACTAACGTATTATAGCCGAAACTTGTACCTCTCTCGGTTAAACATACGTTATGATTGCCCGACTCATCACATTTAACCACCAAATTCTTGGCTTCCCATGGGGCTAAGAACTGCCCTTTCTTAATATTGATGACCTTGCCCGTCTTTGCCGCGGCAACCACTAAATCCGTCTGCCGACACAAAAATGCCGGTATCTGCAACATATCAACATGTTTGGCTACTTCCGCACATTGTCCGCTCTCATGAACATCTGTTACTATCGGGATATTGTTATACAACTTCTTTATCTCATCAAAAGTCCGCATACCTTCTTCCAAACCTACCCCGCGTGCGCCATGAATAGATGTACGATTGGCTTTATCAAATGAAGCCTTGAAAATATACGGAATATTCAGCTCTTTGGTAATCTCTATCATCGCGCCGGCAATATCAATAGCGTGCTGACGGCTCTCTATCTGACAAGGACCGCACAATAAACCAAACGGCAGATTATTGGCCAGTTTAACCCCGTTAACATTTACAATTCTTTGTTCCATAATTCTATCCTTTCTTATCTGACTTATAGGTTTATTGTAGGCAGATTTTTACAACTGTCAACGAGGTTTCATCTCTTGTGGATTGACTATTTATAGATATAAAGCTGCTGTCCGTTTTCGGTCAACCATTCACGACCTTTATCCGCATCCTCTTCCAAATATTCCACCAATGCCCAAAAATGTGCGGAATGGTCTTGGTGTTTTAAGTGCGATACTTCATGCGCCACAATATAACGAATAACAAATTCCGGCGCTAATGCCAACCGCCAACTGTAATTGATATTGTTTAATGTAGAACAACTTGCCCAGCGGGATTTTGTATCTTTGATAAAAACATTATGCACTTTTTTGCCGATTTTTTCAGCGGTTTCTTGTGAGCGAACGGTAAATTCCTTTAACGCGATTTTCTTGATGAAATCTTTAACGCGGCGATGCAAAAACTCTATACCGCCGGAAACGTACAAAATATTATTTTTCTTATCTAAACGGGTATTACCGCGTATCGGACTGTGCTCTATGGTATATTCATGGCCGAACAACGTTATTTTATCATGATTTTGAAAATTCTTAAATTCGGGGATTTTCTTTAAATTAGCCAATACCCAATCTTGATGGCTTTCAACAAACGAAACCGCTTTTTTGCGCGAACAATACTTCGGAACGGTTAAAACCGCCATGCGATCTTTTCTATCTATCCTTAAGGTTAAGCGACGGGAACGTGCGGAATATACAATTTTGATATCAAAACCTAAGTCGGCATTGATATCAAAGGTCCGGCCACTCAACAATGTAATTTTCATAATCTTCTACCTCAGATTCATTTATTAGTTTTCTATTTTTTAGGGATTGCCCGCTTTCATGTACCGATACCGCCTTACCTGTTTTTAACGGATGCCAGGACGGAAGGTCTTTACCCTCATCCAACAAAATATAAGCACAGGTTTTCGGCAGCCAACGTGGTTTCTCCCGAATCGCAGAGAGATTTATATCACGACAATCGTTAACTTTTTTAAAACGACAATCATAAATTTTGCACAAGCAACTTTTAGTATCCAAAAATCTGCAATAAGTATTTGTAAAATGTATCCTTCCTTTGATTTCTATTTTATTTAAGCAACACTTACCGCAACCGTCACAGAGCAATTCCCATTCTCTTTTGCTCATTTCTTCTAAAGGCTTTTTTTTCCAAAACTCTGGTTCAACACCTTCCATATCATCAAAGCGGCTTTGCGGATCATAGCTTTCTTCCAAAATGTACTCATCTTTCGGCATTATAAATCTTCCCAATCTACTATATGGTCTTCCAAATCTTCCTCTTTAACAGCCTTTTCACTGATAACCCGCCCTTTTACCGTGGTCTTTATTGGCTGTTTATTTTCAAAAAGCTCACGATAAGCGCAGGTTTTCGGCATCCATGATAATTTATCCACGTTATCGGGAGACAGTTTCAAACAGGTCGGTACCAATTCGCAACGTTTATCATAAACCGAGCAACACATTTTTTCTTCATCAAAATAACGACAAATAACATCGGTATAATAAACTTCGCCGGTATCTTCATCTTCTAACTTTATCAGACAGCATTTACCGCAACGACGACAGATACTTTCCCATTCTTCTTTGCTATATTTTTTCATATCAGCCTCGTTGTTCAGGCAGACGGTCTTCCTGAGCTAAATCCGTAAATCTCGCAAACTCGCCTAACCAACACAATTTTACCGTACCGGTGGTACCATGACGGTTCTTTCCGACAATAACTTCACCCAAATTTCTGGTTTCTCTTTCTCTTTGCACCCAATGTTCGTAGCGCGTATTAAACTTTTCATCCGTTTCTTGAAGATTACGTTTCGGCTCTTCATTTTGAATATAGTAATTTTCACGATAAACGAACATAACAATATCCGCATCCTGCTCAATAGAACCGGATTCACGAAGGTCTGATAATTGCGGACGTTTATCTTCACGGCCTTCAACCGTACGGTTTAATTGGGATAAAGCAATGACGGGAACATCTAATTCTTTGGCTAATATTTTTAAGTTTCTTGATATTTCAGACATCTCCTGCACACGATTGCCTTCACTTTTCTTACTGCCGGAGCCGGTTATAAGTTGAATATAATCTATGACGATTAACCCTAAGCCTTTTGTCCGCTTTAAACGACGGGCGCGGTTACGTATTGTACCGACGGTAATACCGGGGGTGTCATCTATATACAGCGGAAAATTTTGAGCTTCTCCGACAGCGGCTGCAATACGGTTAAATGCGCCCATTTCCAAATCTCCGCGGCGTAAATTTTGACTGGGCGTATCCGTGATATTGGATAACACACGTGTCGCCAGTTGCTCTGAAGACATTTCCAGCGAGAAAACGGCGACACCTTTCTCTTTAGGATCTAAATTTGAGTCTTTAGACATGGATAATGCCGCATTATAAGCTATATTTAAGGCAAGTGCGGTTTTACCCATTGCCGGACGACCGGCCAATATCAACAAATCTGACTTATTTAAACCGCCGAGTTTATAGTCCAGCTCATTTAAGCCGGTCGTCACACCGGTAATTTTGCCTTGTTTTTGCATATTTTTATCAATCATTTTCAATGCAGCGGCTGATACTACACTGAAATCCTGCAAACCGCGTTGCCCGTCTCCATGCTCGGCAATATTAAACAAGCGACGTTCGGCTTTTTCTATTTGCTGGGATATTGTTTCATCTATATTTTCATTCATTGCCTCACTGGCAATATCATAACCGGCGGCAATCAGTTCGCGGCGCAAATATTTATCATACACAAACTGGGCATAATACTCAATATTGGTTAAAGGAGATGCGGCTTCGGCTAATTTTACCAAATAAGATATGCCGCCGACATCATTGAGGCTCCCTTCCTGTTCAAAGTAGTTCTTTAAGGTAATGACATCCGCAACATGACCTCTGGCTATTAAACGCGAGATAACATCATATATCTTGATATGAATCGGATCCGAAAAATGTTCAGCGCGCAGAAAATCGGAAATTTTTTCATACGCCTTGTTGTTGGCCAACAATGCCCCTAAAAGTGCTTGTTCTGCTTCTATATTGCGTGGTAAACGCGTAACGTCCAGTTCTTCCATTTTACGAATCCTTTTTTCTCTTTTCCCCTGTTATGGAACAAAAGTTTGTTTTTTGCACTTAAATCATTTTTTTGCTGTGGATTATGTGGATAAGCTAGCTAAACCCTTTTAATTTAAGGCAATATGTGTTACAAGCGGAGCAGTTTAGAGGTCATTTTTATAAAAAAGGACATTATTTATGGCAAAAAAAATTTTGGTTGCCGGTGGTGCCGGTTATATCGGCAGTCATGTGCAAAAGCAACTTCTTGAAGAAGGGTTTGAGGTTTTGGTTTATGATAACCTCTCTTCCGGCGATAAGGTTAACTTATTGAAAGGAGCCGATTTTATAGAGGGAGACATTTTAGATAAAAATACTCTTGATAAAGCAATGGCTCAAAGTATTGACGGGGTTGTGCATCTGGCAGCAAAAAAAGCGGTCGGCGAATCTATGGAAAAACCGGATATTTACGCTGAAAATAATATTACCGGGGCTATCAATATCTTAAACTCTATGATTAAAAACGGCGTGCAACATATTGTTTTTTCGTCATCTGCTGCCGTTTACGGTATGCCTGAATATACACCGATTGATGAAAATCATCCGATTAACCCGATTAATTATTACGGCTATACCAAGTATGCCATTGAACAAAATATGGCATGGTTTGCCAAACTCGGCAAACTTAATTATGCGGCTTTAAGATATTTTAACGCTGTCGGTTATGCGGCGGATAAATCCATTACCGGACGTGAACGTAATCCGCAAAATCTCTTACCAATTATCATGGAAGTTGCCACCGGTAAAAGGGAAAAGCTTTCTGTTTTCGGTAATGATTATGATACACCGGACGGAACGTGTATTCGTGACTATGTGCATGTTTCCGATTTAGCCAAAGCACATACGGCGGCAATGCGCAAATTGATGACGGAAAAGTCTTCCTTTGCACTTAATCTCGGTACCGGTAAGGGCACCAGTGTTAATGAAGTTATTGCGGCAACAGAAAAAGTTATCGGCAAGAAACTTAACTATGACTATGCGCCGCGTCGTGCCGGTGATCCGGCCATGCTCACGGCAAAGGCTGATAAGGCATTTGAATTGTTGGGTTGGAAGCCTAACTATACCAATATTGAGGATATTGTCCGTACAGTTTGGAATTTGGAAATTTAATAAGCTAATTTAATAGGATAGAAAAATGTTAGAAAATTTTGAATATTCATTTACACACCACGCTGTTCTTTCACAAGGACTGATGTGGACATGCTTTGCCATAGCGGTTTTAGTATTGTTATTCTTGGATTTATTTGTTTTTAATCGCAAAAATGAGGTTCCGAGTTTTGCACATACTTTATGGGTTTGCGTGGCTTATATCGGTGCCGGTCTTTTATTCGGTGTGTTTGTATGGTATGAGGAAGGCACATCAAAGGCTATGGAGTATTTTACCGGTTTCTTGGTAGAAAAAAGCTTATCCATGGATAATATTTTCGTGATGTCGGTTATTTTTACCAGTATCGGTGTACCGAGAATTTACCAACACCGCGTGCTGTTTTGGGGTATTTTGGGCGCAATTGTGATGCGTGCCTTACTGATTGGTGTCGGCGAAGCGCTTATTTCCAATTTCCATTGGGTATTATATCTGTTCTCCGCATTCTTAATCTATACCGGAACGAAAATGATTATGGATCATCAACAAAATGCTGAAGAAGAAGAAAACAACGAGGAAAAAATTAAAAATAGCCGTATTTACAAGACAATAGAAAAGTATCTTCCAGTAACACATCAAATTGACGGACCGCATTTTATCACCGTAAAAAACGGAAAACATTACATTACCCCGTTGCTGTTTGCCTTAATTACGATAGAGCTGATGGACGTGGTTTTCGCGCTTGACAGTATTCCGGCAATTTTCTTATTAACCGAAGATGTGTTCATTGTTTATACCAGTAACATTTTCGCAATTTTGGGCTTGAGAGCGCTGTATTTTCTGCTGGAAGCGGCCGTTCACCGTTTTATTTACTTAAAACACGCGCTTTCTATTGTGCTCATCTTTATCGGTGCTAAGATTTTCTTACCGTTTATCGGAATTCATCTGCAAACATGGCACTCGCTCGCCATAACCTTTGCTCTTCTCTTTGGCGGTATATTCTTTTCGCTGTTTAAGGAAAATCATCAAAAAGCCTAGGAGGTTGTGATGCAGAACGGCAAGCAGATAAATATTCTGTATAAAGTAACTTATATTTATCTTGCTTTGCCGTTGCTTGTTTTCCTGTTGAGTTGGTTGGATTATGGTTTTGACATCGGTTTTTCCTTATTTTACATCATTGGATTTTATTACACATATTCAAGTATTAAAAGCAACAACTTAAAGTATTACATTAAAAACAATGCAGTTATAATCTCTTTTAGTTTAGCTCTTATTTGGTGCTTTTTTGCCGGTATCGGCTACTTTTATTATCAGTCTTTTGATTTCCATTTCAGAAATGCGGTATTTCGTGATTTGATTAACTACGAGTGGCCGGTTTTTTACGATAAAGCCAATACACCTTTGGTTTATTACGTTGGATTTTGGCTTGTTCCTGCGTTTTTAACCAAAATATGCGCCTTGTTCGGCTTTTCTCAAGAGACTTTGTTTATTATCGGCAATGTGTTGCTTTTGTTTTATGCCGCTTTAGGTACGGGGCTTGTTTTCTTGCATTTCGGTCTTGCCGTTAAAGCTGATAATCTAAAGAAATTTCTACTGGCAATAATAGGTTTTGTTTTCTTTTCCGGCTTGGATATTATCGGCTATAAATTCTTCGTTCTTTGGAAGCAGCCTTTTGATTATCATTTGGACTGGTGGGCATCCATTATCCAATATTCTTCTGTTACAACCAGTATGTTTTGGGTATTTAATCAATTTATTCCGGCTGCTTTGATGACTTTACTTGTTTATAACGAGAGGCAAATACAAAATTTTGGATTTCTTATTGCTATTATGTTATTTTTTGCACCCTATCCTACTGCAGGTATCGGAGCTTTTATGATTGTCTATGCCGGTTACGAATTTTTCAATGCAAAGAGAAAAATGATTTTTATTAAGGAAAACATCTTTTCTATACCAAATATTATCGGTGTTTTTTGGCTGTTGCCACTCGTTGTTATGTATTTTATAACAAACACACAGGGAATAGACAGATGGGAGTTTTTTATGAGTTTCGTGGTCTTTCAGCGTTTATTACTTTTCATGTTGCTTGAATTTTTGCTCTATGCCTTTGTGCTTTGTTTTAGGTACAAGAAAGATGTCTTCTTCATAACTGCTGTCGTTTCTCTTATTTTTATCCCGTTTCTGCGTTTAGACCAGCAAAATAATTTTTGTATGCGCGCTTCAATGCCTGCCCTTGTTTTATTGGCCGTCTTTACCGTTCGTTTTATCTATGAAAGTTTTGAAGATAAAAAATACACGTTTTTAAGAACTTTGCTTATTTGCCTATGGCTTATCGGTACTGCTACGCCGATTATGGAGTTTTATCGCGGTATTCATTACGTTAATGAGGAAAAAAAGCTTGATTTGGTGAAAGATGAAATTTATACGCTTAACCAGTCTTTTGTCCGTATGCCTGAATTCGGCTGGGATGCTAATCACCAATTCACGGCAAGAAACTATAAAACAGATATTTTTTGGCAGTTTATCGCTAAAAGAAAATATTGAGAAAAGGCAGATAAGTCTTAAAAAATATTTGACTTTAGCTATATAATATGAATATTTTGGTAGCAGGTATTTTTGATAGAGGAAAACTATGTTGATTTTATTTATTTTAGCGCTTTTACTGGTCAGCATTGAAGCTTATGCTAATCCGGCTTGTGCTGTTTGTACGGTGGCTGTCGGTGCTTCTTTGGAAATTGCGCGGCGGATGGGCGTTGATGACGGTGTTGTCGGCGTGTGGGCCGGTGCTTTCTTGATTTTACTCGGATATTGGACTTTGAAATGGATGGATAAAAAAGGGTGGCACTTCAAAGGACGCGACTTTATCGTTTTGGTCAGCTCGGTGGCCATGATTTTGTTTATGTACATTTCTCAGTTGGTTTACACCCCGAAGGCTATTCTCGTTTTTTGGCTTGATCCGTTCTTGTTTGCAACGATTTGCGGGGCTTTGGTTTTGCACTATTCATCGGAATTTTATCAATGGATGAAAAGACATAACGGCGGTCATGCACACTTCCCGTTTGAAAAAGTTGTTGTTCCGGTTGCCGCTTTAGCACTGACATCTTGGTTGTTTGCTTATTTACAACTTTGCGCACCGGTTATGCCTGATTTAAGCAGTTTATAAGGAGTTTTTAAAATGAAAAAAGCAGAAAATGTAAAAGAATTTGTTGAACGTATTGATGCTACCAAAAAAGTTAATCCGAAAGATTTATCTTCCGACCAGGATTTAACGATTGCCATCATGAACTTGATTTCTATTGAAGAGCATTTGGTGTTTTCCGGCGCGAAGACCGGTAAAAATTCTTTCTATGATTTAATTGAAGATGTACGCGAAACACGTAAAAAGTTAATGCTTAAGATTATCCCTTCCTATGAGGGAGAAGTTTGGTGCATTTCTAAGCACTTACTGGCTTCTTCCATGCGCTTGATGGAGGTTGGTACCAAACAACAGAGCATGGGTAATAAAGAGCAAGCTTATGATTTATTTAATAAAGCCTATGATTTGTATTGCCTGTTTTGGGGCTTAAATATGAATATGCTCAATGTTTCCGATATGAAGTGGATTGAGGATAGCGTTGAAGATATTAAGAAAATCAGCGAAAAAATCAACAAAGAAGCACCGGCTGTGGTTGGCAGTGATGTGGTTGCCGAACCGGTTGCCGAAGAACCGAAGAGCGGTTTTGCTAAAATGAAAGCCTTTGTTCGCAAAGCAGTTGATTGCTGTATTGAATAATTTCAGTGATATTTAAAATTAAGAGAGCTTACCTTGCGGCAGGCTCTCTTTTTTCTTTTGTAAACGCAACGAAACTAGAGTTGTCCCCAGTTCTCAGGGGCGTGATGCCAATTCTCCAGAACGGCACCATCTTCTGCCGAGAACAGTTTCATCTCTGTACCGGCGCGGACGATTGTGGCATAGTCTGTCAAAGTCTTCAGTTTCACACCGGCATCTTCAAAACGCTTGGTTGTCTTAGGCCAGCCATAGGTGACGATGGCAACGACGCCCAGTACCTCAGCACCGGTTGCTCGCACGGCTTCAACAACTTCCAGACATGAGCCACCGGTAGAGATGAGATCCTCAATGATGATGACCTTGGTTCCTTCGCCCAACGGATGACCGTCAATCTTGGTCTTCATGCCGTGATCCTTGGCCTCTTGACGAACGAAAGCATAGCCGGCACCGAAGTCAAAGGCAATACAACTTGCCCAGAACAATGCACCCATAGGAACACCGACGATTGTAATCTCTGCATGGGAATCATACTCATCCCACATGGCGTTGACGGCCTCCATAAAGTCATTCAGAATGATGTTGTAGCAATCTGGACTCTTGGTCATTTCCCTGTTATTACAGTAAATTGGGCTCTTGATGCCGCTCTTAAAAGTGATGGCATCCTTCGGGTTCGGGAAGAACTTCACCGCACCTGCACTAAGCAATGCTTTAGCAATTTCTTTTTTGTTCATAATTAATAATTTTAAAAAGTTAGACATAACGTGTGCTAAACACACAATAATAAATAAGATACGGCTATCATATTTATTTTCTTTTTTTTGTCAATAAAAAACTTGATTTTTATTTTTTTGTCCTTATAGTTCCTATTACAAAATATCTTATTGTTTCACCCTTTAATTTTATGTCTTATGAACTATTCTAAATTAGTTGAACAGATTTTCGCTAAGAAATCTTTTCTGTGTGTCGGTTTGGATGTTGACGGGGACAAAATCCCACCATGTCTGGAAATGGTTAATCCTAAGTGTAGTGCTGAGGATTTGGTGTTGCATTATGCCTGTGACATCATTGATGCGACTGCCCCTTATGCGGTTGCCTACAAGCCGAATCTTGCTTTCTATGAGCGCTATGGCTCCCGTGGTCTGGAGGTTCTTGAAGAAATTGTGACCTACATCAAGAAAAATCATCCGGAAATACTGGTTATCGCTGACGCCAAGCGCGGAGATATCGGTAACACGGCAACCCAGTACGCCAAGGCTATTTTCGGTAATCTTAAGGCAGATGCCGTAACACTTAACCCCTACATGGGCTACGACAGCATTAAGCCTTTCCTGACCTACCATGATGTGGCACGTGATGCAACCTGTTGGTCTGTCATTCTGGCGCTGACCTCCAATCCCGGCGGGCTTGACTTCCAGATGATTAAGGACAAGCACGATGTTCCTCTCTATCAACAAGTTTTGGCGACAACCAGCGGTTGGAAAGAGAGCAGTTTTGAGAACACAATGTATGTGGTGGGCGCCACGCGTGCGGAGATGCTGACGGAAATAAGGAAGATTGTGCCGAGGCACTTCCTCTTGGTTCCCGGTATCGGTGCACAGGGCGGAAGCCTTGAAAATGTGGCAAAGTTTGGTATGACACCTGACTGTGGCTTACTCGTTAACTCGTCACGCGGTATCATCTATGCCAGCAAAGATGCTGACTATGCCGAGGCTGCCGGAGCTGCCGCGCAGAAACTACAGAAACAGATGGCCGAGCTTTTGGAGAATGCAAAAAAAATCTGAGCATCATTAAGCCTCTCTTGATGAGAGGCTTTTTTTTATATAAAAAAACATCCTCGCTTGGCAACGAAGATGTTTTTGTTTGTATAATGAATTAAAATTTTCTATGCTGTTGCAACTCTCTCGCCGGTTGCTAAAATTTGCATCCGTCTTTTCAAGTCCTTAAAAAGCTTATCCTTAAAACCTTTAATTCCGTCTTTTTCAAAATGTGAACCTTTTTCTACGGCAATCATTACCAAATCACCATGACGAGGATCATAACCACCGTCAATATTGACGACCATTGCCGCCTTACGGAAATTTAATACTAAAGGATTTTCCGTCACATAACCGGCACGGTCTTTTATTGTGTTTAACGGCATTGTCTGACACAACAAATTGATAACGTCTTCTGATGTTTCGCATTTTTCCAAGGATTCAACGAAAATTTTGCCTTTTTTCTTGGCTTCCAAAGGTTCGTTGTCCGGACCCTTACCGGCGATCAAATCTGCCTTTAGGGCCTCACGTTTTGTCGTCTCATTCATGGTTGCCTCCTCTTATAATAATTACATCTCTCTTATGTTTTGATTATAGCATGTTTTTAATGGATACGCAAGCTTTTTTTGTAACAAAATTGTCACATTTTAGTGATTTCGTGTTAAAAAATATCTTGACAACAGTTTTAAGTTTTCGGCACGGTTACCAAAGCTTGAAATCAATGTTTCTGCTTCGTTGATTAAATCTGCGGCAATTTCTCTGGCCTTAGAGACTCCGTAGATACCGACAAAGTTTAATTTTTGTTGGGCTTTGTCCTTTTTTAAGGTCTTGCCGACAAGCTTTTCGTCCCCCTCAACATCTAAAATATCATCAGTTATTTGGAAAGCAATACCCAAATTACGCGAAAACTTTATCAATGTTTCTCTTTCTTTTGGGGTTGCTTGACCTAAAACCGCACCGGCTTCGCACGGATAACGCAACAAACAACCGGTTTTTAGCTCTTCGGTATGTTCTATAACTTCTTTCGGGTTCGCAAAATTTTGGTGGGAATCCGTATATAAATCCAAAACCTGACCGGCTATCATACCTTGGTAAGCACCGGCCGCACGCGAAAGCAATAAGGTTAATTCCACCTTGGTTTCTGCCGGCAAATCAGCATTGTTTAGGACTTCAAAAGCATAGGTTAATAAACCGTCTCCGGCTAAAATTGCGGTTGCTTCATCATAGGCTTTATGGCAAGTCGGCTTGCCGCGTCTGAAATCATCATTATCCATCGCCGGTAAATCATCATGTATCAGCGAATATGTGTGCAACATCTCTAAAGAGGCGGCAACCGGCAAGGCTTTTTCATAAGAAACGCCGAATAAAGCCGAAGTTTCATGCAATAAAAACGGGCGTAATCTTTTACCGCCGTTCATCAAACTGTAATGCATAGCCTGAACGGCGCGATGTTCCAAATTCTCGGCTTTAGGAAAATATGTTTCCAAATCCGCATTAAATTTTTGGGAATATGCGCCTAAGATTTGCTCTATTTCTGCCATAATCGTCCTCAAAAAAATATATTATGCTTCCACGTTTTCAAGCGGTGTTGTGCTCATTGTGCCGTCTTTATTGATTTCTATTTTTTCAACTTTAAGCGTGGCAGCGGCTAGTTTCTCCTGACACAGTTTTTTTAGGGCTACGGCTTTTTCATAAGCGCTGACTGCATCATCTAACTTGGTTCTGCCGCTTTCCAACTCACGGACAATATTTTCCAGCTTAGTGAGGGCTTCTTCAAAACTTAAATTGCTGATATCTTCATTTTCTGACATAATTTTCTCCTTTGAATTACAGCTTGATTAACTCTATTTCTTTATTGGGTAAGTCTTTGACACCTATTCCTAAGGCTGCAAGCTTGTCACGAATTTCGTCAGATTTTGCCCAGTCTTTGGCGGCACGAGCGGCGGCTCTTTGTTCCAATAAAGCGGCAATTTCCGGTGTGACCTCAATTTTTTCGGCTTGGCGCGGAGCAATATCTTTTAAGAACAGATTTAAGACACCATCTACATGCATTAAAAAGGCTAAGCGCAAAGCGGCCGATTTTTTATTGTCCTTGACGATATTCCACATATAAGAAAGGGCAACCGGCGTTTTCAAATCATCAAACAAATAACCGTTAAATTCTGCTTTAATGCTCTCTAACTCGGCTGTTTCTTCGGGCGTTAATGTTTTACCGGTGCTTTCAGCCTTAAATTCAGCCACAGCATCTGCTAAGTTTTCGTAAGCTTTTTTCGCCGCATCCATGGCTTCATCCGAGAAAATTGCCGAACTGCGATAATGCGAGGTTAAGCAAAAATATTTATAGTGTACGGGCTGATAGCCTTTTTCTACCAATGTATCCAGTGTTAAGAAACCACCCTTGGATTTACTCATCTTGCCGGATTTGTTGTTCAAAAATTCCATGTGTACCCAGTAGTTTACCCATTCATGTCCGAAACGAGCTTCAGACTGGGCAATTTCGTTTTCGTGGTGGACCGGAATGTGGTCTATACCACCGCAGTGAATATCTATACGTTCCCCAAGATATTTGGTGGACATGGTGGAACATTCTATATGCCAGCCGGGGTAACCCCTGCCCCACGGACTATCCCATTGCAAAATCTGATTTTCAAACTTAGATGAAGTAAACCACAAAACAAAGTCTGACGGATTTTTCTTATTCATATCCTGTTCGGTACGAGCGCCGTGCTTCAAATCTTCACGGTTCTGACCGGATAAGCAACCGTAACGCGGGAATTTGGCGGTATCAAAATAAACGTTACCGTTGGAAATATAGGCAAAGCCTTTGTCTTCCAATGCTTTAACAAACTCTATCATATCTTGTATATGCTCGGTGGCACGGCATACGATAGTCGGTCTTTTCAAACCAAGAGCCGCGGTATGACGGAAGAAGGCATCTTCATACATACGAGCAATATCTAAAACGCTTTTCTTCTCACGTTCGGCGGCAACCTGCATTTTATCTTCACCTTCATCACCGTCACTGGTTAAGTGCCCGACGTCGGTGATATTCATAACATGCTTAACCTTATAACCGGCTAAACGCAAAGTGTTTGCCAATAAATCCTCAAAAATATAGGTACGGAGATTACCGATATGCGCATAGTTATAAACCGTCGGTCCGCAACAATACATGCTCACATTCGGGGCATTTAAGGGAATAAATTCGTCTTTATGTCTGGTCTTTGTGTTATATAAATATACGCTCATGGTATTTTCCTTATTTTGTTAATGAAAAAGGCAGTTGTTACACTGCCTTTTTAGATTTTTCATAGATGAAAACAGCTCCGGCAGCTTCGCTTTAAGAGTTCTCGCAACAACAGCAACAGATGTTTTCAAATTTTTTCATATTTTTCCTCTGAGTGGGAATTTTGACTTGTTTTATTTCTCTTGTCAAGAAGTTATGTAAATAAAGTGCAAAAAAAATCCCCATTCTTTTAAGGTGGGGACTTTTATCTTAAGCGCTTAGGTGCTGTATCAATACCGTCACGTTGGTAATGAATAATTTTACCGAGATTGCCAACAAAATGATACCAAAAAATTTCTTTAACAAATACAGCATACCTTGGCTTAAATGTTTTTTGAAAAAGCGAGACAGCTTAATCGTCAAATATACACAGATGCTATCTGCCAAAACAGCTAACATGATATTGGCATCATTATATTGGGAACGGATGGATAACAAAGTTGTCAACACACCTGCGCCGATAAACAGCGGAAAAACGACCGGTACAAATGTAGCATCACCGGAAGAATGTTCGGTACTTTCAGTAAATACGTTGACATCTAATATCATCTCAACGCTGATTAAAAATACGACCAGAGAACCTGCAATAGCAAACGAATGAACATCTAAGCCAAACAAGTGCAAAAACGCCTCACCGGCATAAAAGAAAATTACCAGTAACGCCAATGAATACCAAAACGAGCGATGCGCACTGATACGAACGCCTTTGTTTTGCATACTTATCACGATTGGGATATTACCGGGGATATCGGTTACTGCAAACAAAACAATAAATGCGCTTAAAAACTGGCGTAAGCTGAAATCTGATAATAACTCCATTTTATTTTCCTCTCATAAACCCGCATTATAGCGCGAAGTATAGGCGCGTTTTTTTGCTTGTAAAGAGATTTTTTTGATATTTTTCATACCGATTTTGCTTGAACACCCTTTAAAATTATGGTATATTTGCTTTGTAAGTAAAAATTATTATTAACCCTTCCGACCTTTAAAGGAGCGAGATCGGAAGTTAAACAATAGCTCCATTTTTTAAGAATTATGAGTATTACATTAAATCAGCTCCCGCTGGTATCCACCGGCAAGGGAGTAAAAGTGATGGGTGTGGATGGTGAGATTTACACAAGAGTGTTGGGTAAAGATGCTGTGACGGAAAGTGGCAACTACATCGTCACGATTCAAGACAAATTGCTCGGAAATGTGATTGAAACCGTTACGACCATCAAGAATGGACATGTCGGCATTGAGCCTGTGCTCAACACCAACAAGATTTTCATGGATGAGGAAACGGGCATATACTATGTCTTTGCCAATGCGAAGAACAAAGATGAAATGATTGAGCGTGCGCAAGCTGCAGGTTGTGGGTGTATGTATCTGGAACAGATGAACGGCAAAGATGTGCCTCAGGCAACATTCCGAGGAAAGGCTGTTACTGTTCCGAAGATTGTCATCAATGAGTGTGGTGTCAAGTATCACATTGTCAGCGATTTGCCCGCCTATTCTGAGGTATGTGTTCGTACTTACGGATATCTCAAGGCTCAGAAGGTTGCTTGTGTGTACCTCTTGCCATCTCAGCCAGGAGATGTGATCTGGACAGTGGTGAACGGCATCCCAGAACATAGTACGGTTATAGAAGAAGGGGAAGTAAAGGTTCAGAACCCCGGAGGTGAAGCTTACAAGATGAAGGAAGCCAAACTCCACAAGTTGTACGACTATGTTGAAACCACACCAGAGGGTTATCAACTATGGAAGCCCAAGCCGGGGTTACAGAAGTGGGTGAAGTCACCAATTAATATCATCTGTCCTCTGTGGGGCGGTTTTGAGGTATTGGTAACGCCGCTCATCAACATCAATGACCCATCCGATATCTACGGATGCAACTACATTGTGTTCTATGGTTGTGACACCTATGAGGGCACGCACCAAGTTCGCCAAGTTTTCCTGCCGATCAACCCGGTGACACAGCAACCGGAGATTTCGTCCATTCTGCAGGACGGACACATCCGATCTCTGGAGAGCATCCCAAAAGTAGATTATGTTGAGGCTCCGGATCTCATCCTCCTCAGCAGTCTCTTAAGGAGTGCTTAACCATTAAAAGAAAAGGTACCCGTGAGGGTGCCTTTTTCTTGTTTTAAATGTGTTTTTACTACTGATGATTATTTAGCTTTACCATTGTTTATGGTGTCTTGTAATTGCTTTAATTCTATTTGCTCTTTTTGTTTATCTTGCGTAAAATCTGCTAAACCTTTACTGAACATCTCTTTTAATTTTGGCGCTATGGCGCTATATTCCGGATTTTTGGCGTATTCTACATAGTCGGCAATTTTGTTCAGATAATGAAAATCAAGCTCTTGCATAGATACTTTATGCTCGGAATGCTTATTATAGGAAGCGACAACGTCTCGCATAAACTCCCTGCCGCTGTTTGCATATAAGCTCATAAAATCACGATAGCGATTGTTTATGCCCATCTCCCCTAAATCAAACGCACCGGAAAAGCGATTGTTTTCATCCACCGCAAAATTGCCGCTGTGAAAATCATTATGAGATAATACCAAATCCGTCTTATCAACCTTTACTTCATGATAGTCTACACCCATGGCTTGATAGAGCTTTTTATTCTTTTCTAAAAAGTCCGGATTTTTTTCTTCTGCCTCAACTCCCATTTGTTTGGATTTAAGCATTGCTTTGTCGGCCTTTGCGAGCGAAACGCTGTGCAACTTGGCTAAAAATGCCCCTAAATCTAAAGCTAATTGTTTCTTTTCTTTAGCTGACAAGCTTTCCATGTGTATGTTATCGGCATCTTCCGGCAGGCGACCAATCAGCGTTTTGCCTTTTATCTCCTGATGTGAAGAAAAGGTTATTCCGTCTTTTTCCTTAAGCTCAACCTTCGGCACCGGTAAATCACCTATTTCATCACGAATATATTTAGAAATATAGGCTTCTTTGGCATAATCTTGCACGGCAATATCTTTTCTTTTCTCACGCGGAAAACGGATGCGATAAGCGCCATATTTAAATGAAACGGAATTTTCCCCTGCCTTCATATTTTCCGGTTTATAGCCGAAGTGCTTTTCAAAAAACTGCTGACAGCGCTCAATATCATCTTGAAGCACTTTCTCTTTTTCTTCTTTTGTCTCTACTTCTGCCATCAGCTTTCTCCGATTTATAGGAATAATATACCATATTCTAACTTTTATTGCAACATTTTTGATATGAATAAAAAATCTGCATACTCCCTATTCTTCCTTGCGAAATATTTTATTTTTGTTAGACTACCTTTGGCTTGGACTATGAAACGAGGACTGTTATGGAAACGAGAAAACATATCGCTGCCGAAAAGAAACGTTGCGGAAAATATAATTGTGCACAAGCAGTTATTTGTACTTATTGCGATAAGGCCGGTATCAGCGAGGAAACGGGATGCCAAATCGGCAATGCATTCGGTACGGGTATGGGAAATATGGAAGGAACATGCGGCGCGCTGATTGGTACCGGTGTGATTTTAGGGTTGGTTCATAAAGAAAGAGCAAAGTCTGTCAGAGATATGCGACAAATTATGACTAAATTTCAAGAACGCAACGGGACGACACAATGCAAGATGTTAAAAGGGATAGAAACAGGAAAGGTTTTAAGGGAATGTCCGGACTGCGTGGCTGATGCTTCAGAATTTTTGGAAGAAGCGCTAAATCAAGACTAAAACAAAGTGTTTTACCGTTGACGACAGATTAAATGCAGAATTTTTAACAAAAACGAAAAAAAGTCTTGCAATTATATTTTTTTTGGCTTAATAAGATTTTGCTTGTGATGAACAGCACTTGCCACATTATGATGTTGGGGCGTCGCCAAGTGGTAAGGCATCGGCTTTTGGTGCCGACATTCGTTGGTTCGAATCCAGCCGCCCCAGCCAAGAACTTTCTTAAATCCCTGATTTTTCAGGGATTTTTTGTGTCTAAATCACCCCCAAATAGCGATTTTTAGGTATTTTTACATAGGTGTGACAGTTGGGTGTGACAGCATGGCATTAAAATATAACCATTTAGAGCGCAGAAATCATACGTATTACTTTAGGTATTGGATACCCCGATGTATGAGACAGTTCTTTGCGACAACAAATTTTAGGTATTCTTTAAGCACTAATGATTATAATATCGCCGTACACTTGGTAAAACGGGAAGCTTTCAAGTATGATACGCTTCTTAATGACATAAGGTGGCTGGTGATGAAAATTAGGAACGGAAAACTCAAATTATCGCAGGATGATATTGAGAACATAATTGCCCAGAGAATCAAGGAAATCCAAGATAAACTGGACGAATCGTATTACAAAATTAAAAATGGCGAAATTACCCCTGATAACCTCCCGATTACCATGCTTGAAGAAAAAGATTATAAGAACACTCCGTTTGACGGTTCTTATGAGGAATTTAAGGACGAACAAGTTGTCAGCTTTGTAAAGAAATATGTGCAGGCAATGAAGAATAACAAACGCATTCCGCCATCGGTATTTGATTTCTTAAAGCGCACAGTGAAGAAAAATGCCATTGATCCCGAAGAGAGCGCTCGCCCCGATTGGCTGGATAAATTGGAAAACGGTATGCAAATGGCAGATGATTATGCACATAAAAGAGCCGAAGCCATTGTTACCGATAACCGCAACTTCTACATTCCTGCCGTCATTGAACGCTGCTTAAGTTATATTGAAGAAGAAAGAGCAGCTAACACCGTTAGAGCGCCGCAAGTAAAAACCAACTGGCAAACCCTGTTTAAAAAGTTTAAGGAATACAAGCAGCAGATTAAAGGAACCGGTGAACATACGCTCCAAAAGGATTTCACTTGTCTTGAAGCCATTTTTGATATGATAGACAAGAAGTATGTTGAAAATCTAACCGCTAAAGACTGCGACTTCATCTCACAGAAGGTTTATTACATTCCAAAGAACTGGAAGAAGACCGACCTTTATAAAAAGAAGAAGCTTAAGAACTGCCTGACCGAGGATATTACCGATAAGAATATTTCAACCACAACGGTTAAGAAATATTTGCGTGCTTTCAAAGAGTTCTTAACCTATGCTCAACGTAAAGGTTATGTAAATTTAGCCCTTAATGTGCAGCTGGAAATTCCGAGCCGTGATACTCGTGAGAGTTATGACCCGTTTACCAAAGCCGAATTGAAGAAGATTTTTAATCCGGAGACCTATCCGTATAGACAAGATGAAATGTTTGCCTTTAGGTATTTTATTCCGCTAATGGCTTTATACTCTGGTGCTCGTTTGAACGAACTATGTCAACTTTACCTTGATGATATTAAGAAGGAAGGCAAAATCTACTATATGTTATTCACGGATGAACGCAAAGACCAACATATCAAAAACAAATCCTCCAAAAGAATTGTGCCGATACATCCGAAATTGATAGAAATGGGATTTGAAGAATATTATATGTCTGTTCGGGCAAAACGTAAGGAACGGCTGTTTTATCAGCTTTCGTATTCGGATGCTAACCGTTACACCGACAAGATGTCCAAGTGGTTCGGGCGCTATTTGGATGAAATCGGGATTATCAGCAAACGAAAGGTGTTCCATAGCTTCAGACATACGGTAAAACCGGAACTTCGCGATGCTGGCATTCCGCAGGAGTATCAAAATGCGATTTGCGGTTGGGAAGGACGTGATACAGGTGAGCGCACTTATGGTTCAAACTTTAAGATAAATGTGCTCTATAATGAACTCTGCAAACTGAAGTATCCGTTCCTAGATGAGAACCTAAAGAAGATTAAAGAGAGACCTGTCTCCCCAAAACTCGCCTTCCAAATCCGTGTATATCCAAACGTTGATAGGACACTTGATTTTGCAAAGAAAAAATAGTGCTTGAAGTAAAAAAATATTCAAATTTATCCACATTACACATTATAATATACTTACATTTATCCATAATAGTTTATCATATTTCACTGTAAAATATGAAAGTACACAAGAAATATGTGAGAAATTTTATATAATGTTTTGTATATTTATTAATTTGTCTTATAATTGCTCGTAGTTTTAGTAACGTATTTGTAGAGACTTTTAACATGATTGCCTTTGTACATCTTTCAGATATTCATTTTTCCAATAAAAATAATATATTGCTTACCAAAAAAGATTCTTTAATAAATGATATATACAGTCATGTATGTCAATGTGATTATACTTTTATTATTACAAGTGGTGATTTAGCTTTTGCAGGGCAATCAGAAGAATATGAACAGTTATTTGATTTTTATGAAACCTTGAAATCAAGATTAGATAAAAATAAAATTCCTTTTGAATATATCTTCGCACCAGGAAATCATGATTGTGATTTCACTGGATGTAAGTTAGATGTTAGAAGAGCTTTACTAAGTAGTAATAGTGTTGAAAAAGGAGTGCTGGATATACTTAAAGAAGTACAGAAAAACTATGATGACTTTGTATCCATTTTTGAGCCCAAATACGAATTTAGCAGCCCTCTACTTAATATTCAATCAAAAACTATTGCTGATAAAACCTATAATTTTTTTATTTTTAATACATCATTGTTCTCACAAAGAAATGAACAATACGGGGCTCTTCATTTTCCTCAATATATCATAGATGATATAGATAAAAGCATTCAACTTAATCCAAATGACATTAACATAGCAGTATTACATCATCCTGCGCATTGGTTTACTAATGAAGAATTTCATAACATTATAAAATTTATGGAAGATAAAATGAATTTTGTTTTCTCAGGTCATGAACATATACAGAATGATTATGTTCGCTTGGTTAATACAGAGAGAAATATCAGATTTTTCGAAGGAGCAGTATTATCTGAAAATAATTGTCTTAAAGAATATGGATTACATATAATCGAAAATGATGAAATAAAATCACATAAATTAATTTGGAATCATGAAAGTTTTAACCAAGAAGAACACACCTTACCAATTGTACTTTCCCCTAGCGGTAAATATCTTACCAAAGAAACACAGAATTTTGTAGATAATGTTATGTTGCTTCCTAATATTGATAGTACCATAAAATTGTCAAATATTTTTGTAACACCTTATATTACAACGCAAATTAATGATAAAAATAACAAAGGAAAAACATTATCTAAAATTGACACAAGTGATATTTTGACTAGAAAATTAAATAGGAAATTTTTATTAATTAAAGGTGAAACACGTTTTGGAAAAACATCTCTTTTAAAAATGATATATAAAGCAAGATACGAACAACATTTATATCCCATTTATATTAGTATAAAAAATTTTAGCGCTGCGAAATTCTCGAATATAGAAAAGCTGACTTCATCTTGCTTTGAAAAACAATATCAAAATTGTTCTAATGGTGATTATAATGCTATAGCTAGAGAAAATAAAGTAATTTTAGTTGATGATATAGATTATAATAATACCATAAAAGATACTGTTTCGTTTTTGTTAAACTTAAAAAAACTTGCGGGAGAAGTTATTGCAACTTCATCAAATGATTTAAATGAAGCCACTTTCATTAGTAAAAAAGGTGCAAGTGAATTTTTTGATAATTTTAATATTTGTGAATTAATTGAATGGAATAGAAGTAAAAAAATAGAACTATTTACAAAATGGTTGGAATTATCAAACGCTGAAACAGATGCTCATAATATTGAAAAGCTTGAACGAGAATTGAGTATTCCTTTTCATAAAGGAATGCTTCCTTCTACTCCATTCTATTTGTTATCATCTTTATATCTTTCTAAAAAAGGTCCAACTTTATCTGGTATTTCAGCAGAAACAGGTAGAGCTGAGTTTTATAGGACTATTATAAATTTATCATTATTGAAAATTGGCATTCCAGATGATAAATTGACAGCTTGCCATAATTTTATAGAAAATATCGCTAAAGAGATGTTGAACAAAGATACTAAATACCTCTCAAAAGATGATTTATCTATATTATCAAAAGCATATACACATGATAAAATGTTGCCATTTCCTCCTATAAACATAGATAATTTACTAGAAGCACGTATTCTACAAAAACATGAAGATGAATATAGCTTTTCTTTTGATTACATATATTATTTCTTTGTTGCCGCTTATATTTCCAATAATATGAACAAACCGCATATTAAAGAAAAACTCACATATATTCTCGACCATTTATATACAAGGGAAAATGCTAATATAGCTATTTTTATTTCTTATCATTCTAATGATTTAGTGATTCTTGAGGCTGTGAAAGATAAAGCTAAGCAACTAATAGATTTTTTCACACAGAAAATAGGGGGAGATATTTCGTGGGATCATATTGATTTTATAAATGAATTAATTGACGAAATGCCTAAATTAATACAACCAACCTCAACAGGAATAGAGTTTAAGAAGAAAGAAGCTAAAATATTAGATGAAAACGATGAAAAAATGGACGAATACGGTGATGAACGAGAAAATAAAATATTGGAGGCTCTAAAATTAAGCGAAATCATAGGGTGTTTGCTTAAAAATCATACATATATACTTGGAGCCACTCCCAAAACAGAATTATGTCGATATGGTTATTTATTGCATAAAGTCATACTGTCATCTTATATTTATACATTAAAACAAGATAGGGATGGATTATTGGCATTTATTGAAGCGCAATTATCTGAGAATTTGAAAATAATAAACAATGATACCATCAAAAATGAAAGTAATAAAATCATTTTTTACATTACAAGTTTAATGTATTTAGGAACAGCTATACATTTAACTACCCATCTAGCTAACCAAGAGTTGTTACCAGTAAATTCGGCTTTATGTCGAGATGAAAGATTACAATCGAAATTTATGGATATTGTAGATTTGTATAACCATATACAATATGAAAGTGAATTTCCATACGCTAGCAAGCTTCAACCTCTCTTTAAGAAAATAGGAACCAAAGAATATTTATTTAAACTTATTATAACACTATTTATACTAAGATATATTGCTGTTAATTATAATAATATTGAACGCAATATTAGAGAAGGAATATTCCACTTATTACATATATCAGAGCAGAAAAAAACACAATTATTAATAAACTCTACCAAAAATAATTGATTTAAAGTTTTTATTTAATTTAATAATATTTTTCTAATGAAAGGTGATTATTTTTTTATGTTAAGGAAACTACATTTCTTTAACATTTTCTCTGAAAAGCCCAAACTAAAACACTATAATTTTCAAAGCGTTAGTCTTTTAATAGCCATTCTAGCAATGATACAATCTTAATACCATCTTCAGTGCTTCCAACAGCTAATTCATCATTTGTCAGTACCATTTTCGGATGGCTATCACGAATTTGTTGTAAAGCCCTTAATTCTCTTTCCAATGTTTTAGTTCTATCAATTCTATCATTCACTTGAACATACAGTTTCTCATCTTGTCTTGTTGCTATAAAATCTATTTCTTTATCATCATATTTTCCGATAGAAACATTATAACCACGACGTAAAAGTTCAAAATATACAATATTTTCCAATATTCTGCCATTGTCAGATACTCTGCCCAAAATACGATAACGAAGTCCTGTATCAACGATGTAATATTTTTCTAAACTCCGTAGAAATTCTTTTCCTTTGATATCATAGCGTTGAACAGGATAGAAAATAAAAGATTTTTCTAAAAGATTGATACACCCTTCCACATGGGTATTATTCTTACTTTCTATACTCCTTGCCGAGTACAGAGTATTGGTAATACTATTTGTGCTAGTTATATTAGATATGTTATCAGCTAAAAAATGTATAATCTTTTCAATAGTTGCTATATTTGTTGTTTTTGCTCTTGATGTAACATCTTTTACCAATACAGTATTATAAATACCATCAAGAATTTCATAGGATTGGCCTTCATCAAAATTAAAATCTTTTAACGCAGGCATGCCACCAAACTTGGTATATAAAACAAATTTACGTTCCAATGACGTATCAAGTGAAAAACTATGAAAAGTCAGAAATTCTTTAAAAGATAGCGGAAGCATCTTAATTTCAATGTAGCGCCCCGAAAGATAAGTTGCCAACTCTGATGAAAGCATATAGGCATTTGAACCTGTTAAATACAAATCGGCATTTTTCCTTAAACGAAGTGATGCAACAGCTTTTTCCCATTCCGGTATCTTTTGAACCTCATCAAGCATAATATAGGTCATTTTATCCTTATTTGCTTTAAGAATACCATCAATCTTATCATGCAAGGTTTTAGCATCAGTAATTTGCTCATCACCCATTTCCTCAAAATTTATTTGGATGATCTGTTTGTCTGTCACACCCTGTGCTCTTAATTTCTCAGCAAAACTTTCCAAAATCTTGGATTTTCCGCAACGTCTGATACCAGTAATAACCTTAATGGTATCTTTATCTTTCCAAGACATTAACTTATTTAAATATAGAGGTCTATCTATCATAATATTTCTCCTTTATACCTAATATATATAAAAAACTTTAATATTTCAAGAAGTTTTTTAGAAATTTCTAAAAAACTTTGTTAATTTTGGAACTTTTTAGGAAAAATATAAAATATTTACAAATGCACATTTTTCAATTTTCTTCAAAAATCAAGCAAAAATTCGTAAAATCTGTAAAAAAATTACAGATTTTGCTAAAAAATGCATATTTTTGCGTAATATAATTTAGATTATACTAATTTAAATTATATAAACAACTTGAGTCTGAAAACCAAAATCCCTCAAATTTAAAAATGTTAAAGAATCTACATTTTTTAACATTTTTTCGGAAAAGCCCGAAAATACTATAGTTTTGAAAATGGCTAAAATACCCCAAACAAAAAAATGTTAAACTTTGTGCTGATTGGCGACATTGTTTAACATTTCACTTTCAGTTGGTTATAAAATTCTATCAACTTTGCTGACTGATTATAATTTTGCATATAGTCGGCAAATTTTTCCAAAAGTGCATCTAAATTTTGCGGTTTCCTATATTCCAATATCTCATTAACAGTTTTGATATACCAATCGGCTAAAATTTTTTGATAATCTTCAATCTTGGCATACTTTTTCACCAACTCGTAAATTCTCCGTTCAATCTCTAATATATCAAGAACCTTATCATTGCCATTGCGTGTTGTCATAATTGAGCCTGACCGCTGAACATAAAAATACAGCCGTTCATTGATAAATGAATATTTTTTACAATGAATCATATATGCCCACAACCAATATTCATCTTCCTCTATCAGACCGAGTGGAAACTCAATTTTATATTTTTTTATAGTGCTTGCCCTATAAAGTTTATTCCATACCACAGAGATAAATTCGCCCTTAATTGTCTTCGGGACATCATAAATGCCAGTTGGTTTAACATATTCATCAAGCCACGGTTGCAACCAAGATTGCCACTCTATCACATCAGGACTGGCATCTTTGGGTAATAAATTAACACATTCGGCACTACAAATCACCACATCGGGCTTATCTGTTTCCATTGTCCGATAAAGTTTCTCTGCCATATCAGGTGCAATATAGTCATCGGAATCAACAAACATCACATATTCCGATTGAACCACGCTCAAACCAGAATTACGAGCAGCCGAAATCCCTTGATTACTTTGATTGATAATTTTAATACGTCTATCTTTGGTAGCATAGTTCTTTAGTATATCGCTGCTATTGTCAGTAGAGCCATCGTTGATACAAATAATTTCTATATCTGACAATGTTTGTGCTAAAATGCTATCCAAACACTTGGGTAGATATTGTGCAACATTATATACTGGAATGATAATGGATATTTTCGGCATTATGCTCTCCCTGCTGACTTTAACAGGGATTATAAATGCCGAATGGAACAAATTTCAAGCAAAATTTTATAGTTTTGATTTTCGCAAATTGCGAAAAATTGATTTTACTTCTTCTGTCGGGACATATTTTTTTTCATCGTTCCATAAAAATCTGTGAGAGAAAACTTTTCCACGATAAATGTAGGCAATATTTGTGGAACTGTCACCGTGCGAAATTCGGTAGTGAATTAGCGGAAAGCCCTTATAAATAAAGCCTTTCTCCCATAAGTTTATCAAATTTCCCAGCGTAATTTTATCAATTTTGTAACTAAAATACGGGCAAGTGAATGCATTTACCACAAATCCGGTGACGATGAAATTTGCGCATGGTCTGGTCTTCAATTTGCTCCGATTGGCAAAAATCCACTCAAAATGGCTCAAAATCCATAGTCTGTTTATGTTATATTTTGGCATTTTCCACAGCATTTACAAGCATTTGCTCGTTATAATTAAAATATTTTTGAGTTGTTGAAATCTGACTATGATTTGCGAGCCGTTGCACAATGCAAATATTCACCCCTGCATTGACCAATTTTGAAACAAACAAATGCCGTCCTAAATGGCTTGCGCCTTTGATTCCGAACTTGCTATAAACCGAACTGAACAGCCGGCTGATGCTTACTCGGTTATAAGGCTTGTTCAATTTCTGCGATGTGAACAGATACGTTTCAGGAGTTAAACTGTCGCCCCATTTGTCCTGAAGATATTTGAGGTATTCAGATAATTCCTTCTTCATCTGACTGTTCATTACATATTGGCAACTATGCTTACCTTTGTTCTTATCATTGCTCAAATTGATTATGTCCTTCGGCTTGAGTTCGGAATTGTAGCAATCTTTAACCTGCAAATAAGCAAAGTTTATACTTCTCATTCCGTTCAGCGAACATAAAAACATCATCCGAATTTGCTCGGAATGTTTCATAGAGCGGATATAGGTCAGAATGTCTTTAATCTTCTTGTCATCAACAAATTCACTGTTAATCATAGTCGGCCTCCTATGAAAGACTGCGAGCGAAAGGAAAAAATTCTCGCAGCCTTTCTTACTAAAATGTTATTTTTCTTTCGGTTTATCTTCCTTAATCATCGCTTGGTAAAAAACCGTATATCTCGGCTGATGTGTCATCGTGGCTATACCTCCGACCAACTTCCAACCTTTTTTAATTTTCTCATTGACCGCCTTAATCAGGTCGTCCAAAAACGCATCGCATATTATATCGTATTTCATTAGTATTCCTCCGCATACATAATCGTCAAAACTCTATTGGTTACTCTTGGATTTGATACATCCGGTGAAAGATACAAAAACTCTTGGTCATAGTAATCAATTTTCCAGAAAATCCGCCTGCCCTTATAGTCAAAGGCACCAAAATCGTGCTCATTGTAAGGGTCGTTATTCTCATCAAAAGTATCAAAATTGCGCACTTTGGTTATGATTTCTTTGATGTCTTCGGCAGTATTGCTCCGAATGCCCTGTGTTAAGACCAGCGAACCTTGTGATAAGTTCTTGCGAAAGTAATCGTTTCGGTCGGCAACTTTATTATTCATTGTTACCTCCCATATATGTGCTGAAAATCTTATGGAACTCATCTTCGGTTAAATCCTCAACAGGCTTTAAGAACAGCAGTAGCGTTTCATCATTAAACGCCTGATTTTCTTTGGCCAAATCATAGGCGGTCTTGCCGGCATTGTTTTTGATAGATGTGTCAGAGTTCTCCGCCAAGTTACGGATAAGGTCTTTACGCATCATTGCCTGCGGATGATGCACGGCGTTCATTAACGGTGTCCAACCGTCATTGTCTTGTGCATCCACATTAGCACCTTTTTTAATTAACAATGCCAAGCAATCAAAAGAGCTACGATACCGAGCCATTATATGCAGAGCTGTTGAGCCTTCTTTATTCTTCAAGTTTATATTAGGATTGTATTGTAAAAACTTCTCTATAATATCTGGGTCGCAATGTTCTTTACAAACCCACATAAATGGTGTCCATCCACTGTGATTGTAAGGAAGGTTGATATTTACGCCTTTGTTTAGAAGTTCATCAACTGTTGTAAAATTGTCCTTATACAATGCGTTCATTAATTGCTGACGCATTTCAGCTTGAGGGTTAGTCATGTTAATCTCCTTTTAGTCCGCTTAAAGTGGGACAAGTTGGTTTATAAATTCACTTTTCGTTTATGATTTAAACATGCAAAGAATCCGCTGTCAAGTACTTTTTTCACAAAAAATACACATAAGTCCATGATTCTGCATGATTTTCTTTTAAATTCAATGAGTTGAATCGGAAAAAATTATTCCCTTTTAGGTGCTCTAATTACTTTGCAAAATGGAAAATATTTGCTTATATCCTCTTTATTTGGATTTGGAAAGAATAAAAATGGCAAATCTTCTGAAAAATAATTTTTCATATTTACATTTGAATAGATTACACCATCAATAGGAGTGCTGTTTTCAGGGCAAAAGAAACGGTTTGAAATTTTTTCTGCATTTTTCATAATGAGCCCCTCGCTGAGTACACACCTATTCTCATTAAGCAAAAAATATTCGTTACCATCTAGGCCGAATAATGAACAATACATATTAAATCCATACGATGTACAACTACCAAAACTATTTACATCTATTTCCATATTTCCTATTACATCGCTTCCATTGATTGCTATAACCATTTTATCATGACTTGTAACTGTACCATGATGCAAAAATGATGTTTCTATTTGATTTACAGCAGCTGACATAGTTGAAGTAAATCTTAAAATACAATTCTTTCCATCAAGTCTTCCGCATAGAAAAGGATGTTCATCATCTATGGTCTCTGCATTTACCATCGGAATTCCTTTAGGCTTCAATTCATCTATCGTTCCTCCTGTTGGGGCTTTCGCTTCGACATGTATTTTTATGCCATCTTTTTCAAAGAAATAATCGGGAGCGCCATCTCTTTTGTCTCTTTGAGGATGATAACCTTTTTCTAATAAAGTATTTCCCACTAATACCTCCCAAAAATGTTGATGTTTCCCTTTGTTACATGAATTTTCAAATATGCCTGCCTTTTTATTTTGTTCTTCCATAAAAGAAAGCATTTCACTGCATTTTCCTTTATAATATGCTCTCCATTTATCTCCTCTATATTGCCACAGATTTTCTTCAATCTCTTCATATAATTTTTTTCTATATTCTTCAGTCGTCATATTGTATTTCCTTATAAGTTCTTTATATACAGTTATCTAGGAATATTTTACTCATAAATCAAGTTACTAAAAACCGCCACGGTTTCGTAGCGGTATGACAGGAAAGTTATGTAAGATTTATTCTGGTTGTTGTAGTATCGGTAAATGTCTTTCATCAAGGTCAAGTAACACGGCCCCGTTATCTAATAGCAGTTCTGTGATTTCTTCCTCTCCCCTTGATAATGCAATGCACAAAGGCGTTTCACCATAAATGTCTATCCAATTTACATCGCAACCTTTTTCTATCAATAGTTTTATAAGTTCCAACTTATCTTCGCGTTCCATATTTTCGTTGCGAATTGTTAGCATAATGGCATTATATCCTGCAAAATTTGTTCGGTTTATTTCAGCACCTTTTTCTATCAGATACTTAATTCCCTCAATATCTGAACCATTTTCACAGCATACCAAGAAAATGCTTTCACGAGGCATATTTATAGGGGCTTCAAGATTAAACTCCGGGTGATTATCTACGATGCTTTTAATTGTTTTTATGTCAGAATCTTTTAATACCTCTGGGTATCAGATTTAGGTAAATCCATTAAAGTAACGAAATGTAAGCGGTCTAACAGTTTATCTACAAGGTTCATTACATTATAAACCTCGCCAACATTTACTGGTCTTATTAGTGATTTATGCTTTTTGCGATTTGTAGCCATATTTTACTCCTATTGTTTCTAGTGTTAATGTTTGTGAGTTCCATCACAAAATTATTTATTAGAAGCAATTTGCTGATTTTGATTTGGATAAAAATGAAATTGAAAAAAAATACTGGATTTGCTCCAGATAATCCATTTTTATTGGACTTTCTGGAGCAAATCTCACATTCCTGCTTTGATTATCCCTCGGCCATATTTGGCTTCCAGTTCGTCCACGAGGTGCGAGAGTTTATCATCATGCGGTTTGGTTTGTTCAAACAAAGATTGTTGGATTTCACCATAGGTCAAGTTCTTAAGTGTAATGCCGGTGGCACGATAAATTAAATTCGGGCGGTAAAGCTCTTTTAAAAGCTGTACAGCGGTGGTGCGAACTTCTTGGTCACCATTGGTCGGATTTTCCAATTTTGCCTCCACAGCGTAATATTTGAAGTCTTTAGTTTTGAGCATAACTTCCACGACCTGACAGAATCCATTCCAACGGCGTAGTTTTTGACAAGCGGTGTGGACGTGACCATTTAATTCATGCTCCAAATAATCAATATTTTGCGTGAAATCTTCAAAACTACTGGTGTCTTGTATGCTCTGCGGTGCTGTCGGCTCGTTATTAACCAAAGAAGTGGCAATTCCGGTTAATTCACTCTTGAGACTTAGTCCATTGATACCAAATGCCTGTCTTATCCAACCGTTTTCCTTTTCTACAAACTCTTCGATAGTGAAAATACCACTAAACTTCATGTGCTCGCTGTTTTTGCGCCCGATACCGCTGACATCCTCAATCGGCATGTCGCCCACAATATCCAAGATTTTATCAGGACGAATCACAAATATCCCGTTGTTGCTCTTGGCTTTATCAGATGCCAGTTTTGCCAATGTTTTGGAACAACTTAAACCAATGGAAACAGGAATACCTACCCTATCCCAAACAGTCTTGCGAATATTCTTCACAAGGTCTGTATAGGTTGATTTATAAACCTTATCAAGGCTTGTCAGGTCAATGTATGCCTCATCAACCGAAGTCACTTCCACATCCGGACTGAAACTCTTAATGGTATCCATAACTTGCTTTGATATTTCAGAATAGCGGTGGTGTCTGGCAGGAATGCAAATTGCACCAGGAAAGTTTGGTTTGACTTGAAAATACGGCTGTCCCATTTTAATACCAAGAGCTTTGGCTTCTTTGGAGCGAGAAACGATTATGCCTTTACTACCACCGCCGGTCATCACACAAACAGGTTTACCTTGCAAATCAGGATTATCCTTCCGTTCGCAAGAAACGAAAAAGCAATCACAATCCACCAATGCAATGATATGCTGCCGCATTTTAACTCCATTATGTTCTATTTATGTTCTATAATAAAGCAAAAAATCACAGAGTCAATTGCTTTGTTGGAATTACTCTACAGACATTTTGCTGATAAATACTTGTGTAGCAGTTCTCTGCTCGTATTGTTTCAATATAAATTTCATCTCAAGTGCTATTGGGTAACCGATAGCATTTTTGTTATTTAAACGTAACCGTTACTTTGCCGTTGCCTAAAATTTGTGCCAAGTCTTCGGGATTACTGATATGCCCGATTTTGGTATAAGAATACGGATTATCAAAACTCTTATAAAACACCACCAGACAATCATCCCCGAAAAGCATAATGTCTCCGTTGCTTATCTTTCCGGCAGGTTTGGCATTGGTCGGAAGAGACCGGTCAAGATAGTAATACTTTTCATTGCCGTGCAATTCCGACATATCTATTGTCAGCGGTAGCATTTTCTTTAAGGCATCCGTGGTTTGATTTTCCGCCAATTCCACGGCATAAACTTTGTCTTTGATAACAATTTCCATCGTATTTAATTCCTCTGCTTTCGGAGCACTCATAAGCGCCAGCAATGCCACCGACACCGCCCCGATTTTTGTAATGTAGTTTTGTTTTTTCATGTTTAATCTCTTCATTTTTTGTATTTAATCACGAAAATTATTAAATTTGATTAAATGAATTGATATCCTGTTAATTTATACGAGTCATTTGTCGTCAATATTATTTTCTTTAGTAATTACCGATTTTATTTTTGCTTTAAATTACCCGAATCAGTTATCCTTAATTCATCAGGAAATTACTTTGGTTTCTATTTTAATTCCGAAGGAAAATGGCTCTATTATAATATATATTTTCTTTCTATTTTAATTATATTATAGCCGTTCAAAATTGCCTTGTATGCCAGATTTCACAAGGAGTTTGGATTTTCAAAGCCGGATATACGTGCCGTCCAAGCCGGATATAAATGCCACTGAAAGCGGATATACGTGCCACCTAAACCGGATATACGTGCCAAAATCGCTAAAAATCCGGATATAGATGCCAACGGGCGGATAAGCGTGCCAAAGCCATATTTTTCCTGATAAATAAAAATGAAGTTTATTAAAGGAAACAATATGAGTAGAAGTAAAGCAGAATTGTCATTAACCCAGCGTGAAATCTTGCAATTAGTTATCTATCGCACCAAAAATCCCAAAAGTCCTACATTTTTCGGCAACAATGAATACATTGCCAAATGCGTTGATGTTAAGCCCGATACCGTTAGGAAAGCCCTTAAAGAGTTAAAAGACCTCGGATATATAGCGGAAGCCAAAGATGATAAGGACCGCCGCCATTTGACCTATACAGGTAAAGAATTTGCGCCGATTATTGCCGATATGCGTGATTTTGATAAGAATATGCTCAAGCAGGAACGAGATAATTATCTCCGTGATTTGAATTATTGCAAGCACGAACTTGAACTGGCTCAAATCCGTATAGATACGCTGGATAAAGAAAATTCCGAACTGCGCACAAAATTACTCAATACCGAAACACGGCTTATGCAGTTAGAAAACCTCTTTTTATCGCAAGGGGTTACTAAAGAACGAATTGACGCAATGATTAAGCAGGCACAAACAATGCAAGTGGCTTAATTGGGCTGTTTATTTTTGTAGACTAGCATCTATATTAAATTGAGAATTACCTATATTCATTTTAATACAATCTGTAAATAAATCCAGTGTATATGATTGAAAATTTTTATATTTCTCACTTATTCTTTGCAATAGTGTATAATTGGCAATTTTATAAACAGTCACTAATTTATGTTTTTCTCCTGTTGCATTTAGCAACTTTACCGGTAATTCAACATTTCTATATACTAGAACCACCGAATCATCGTATACCTCTATTAATAAAGCTGATTTAGGACCTTTATTTAAATTCTTTTTTATGTGTGTTAACTGATTTCGTAAATCATCGCCTAAAACATCTATCTTCAATTGCTTACTCCTTAAATATGTTTCTATTATACAGGTTTTACTTTGTTTACATATTCCTCTATACGATGATAAAACCCATAATTACTTAAAGCATTAAACAAATCGTATAGTTTGTCCTTTTCTTCTTTACTTAAGTCTATTTCTGTTAATGTTTCAAAAACTCTGTTAATTTCCGCACTATTGTATTCATAAGGGCAAGATGAATAAACAGGAGCATATCTATCTTCATATTTAGGGCGAATTAAAAAAGCTTGGAGAAAATCAACTACGAGTGAAAATAATTCATTCTTTTGTGCTGTTTGATTTAGGTTTTCATACAATTCTTTACCATATACCATACAGTCCATTAAATTGTTTTGGAGTAAATATATGGCAGTTTTAAGCATCCATTCTTCATTTTCTTTGAAATATTCACTTTCTAATAACATTGAAAAAGAATTAAATACCTCTTTATATCCATCATATCCTAGCTTATCACAAGTCACTACAAGATTGATACATTCTTTAACTTGTTCAAATACCATATCATTGTTCTTTTCATGTACTAATGAAGATATTATCCACCACAACGCTCTGCGTAGTAGGTTTGGATGCCCTAATAATGCTTGTCCTAAGGCATTATCATTTGATATCTTTTGTTTGTAATATAATATTCCCAAGTGATCTCCTAAGGCATCACCTATATAACTTAATTTTCCGTCTTTCTCAAAAATGTCGTGTTGAGTAGCAAACAGATAATATTCCTCTAGTTCTGGGAAAATGTTGAAATATAAACGATTATACAAATAAGATCCGAAGGAAACCTCAAAAGCTTCCTTATCCTCTTTATTAAAGATAATATTCCGAAGTTGCGGTAATTTATCCTTAACGATATATTGCATCCACGGATAATATCTTCCAAGAACAGCAAAATACACTTTATTCTGTGTTGAAGCTAATTCAAATATCTTATTACTTACACTTATTATATCTTGTTCACGCTTCAAATCTGTCATCTTCAATGCATATCGGATAAGCGTTGTTAAAGCCGTGCCGTGAATGCTGTTGAGGGCTATATCATAATAATGTCCATCATCACGCACCTCGTTAATTTGACGATCAGGATTTGAAAGGTTTTTGTTTAATATTGCTAATATTTCTTTATAATCCGCATCTTGTAAATTAGAAATGTTTTGTAATATAGCATTAATAATGTTATTAACTGCAACATGTACCGAATACATATCTGTAACTAGTACATCTTGATAACCATTATTATCTGAAGTGTTTGGCAATTTTACAATCCAATGCAGATAGTGCAATAAACCTTTAATGCTATCAGCTTCTAATTCCATTGGTTCATTAAACGATAAATTCCATAATAGTTCTATATTGAATTTCATCAATTCGGAATTTTCCAAAACATTGGCATCTTTGAATAACGCTTTATTTGAGTTGATATATTGTGCAATTACTTTTACTGTTCCCCGAACTATAGCAGATCCTCTAAATGAATCTCCTTCATCTTTCTCCAGTTCTTTTATAATATCAATAAGGTCTCGTAAAGATTTTCCTTGTAAGTCATTAGGTGACAGTTTGGATGTATCACTAAATATTACAGGATTAGCATTAAAGTTACTGTGCTGAACATATTCCTCAGAATCAGTATCTTTTAGTGCATATTCATACTTATCTTGAAACTCTTTAGGTAAATTATTATAAAATGGCATAAAAAAGCGTCTTATCTCATATATCTTATCTTGTTCTTTCATGTCCTTTCCATATTGCTCTAAATCTTTTGAGTATACCTGTTCTCTCTTTTCTAAAATTTCTCTTTGTTGTTTATCTGACAACTTAGAAAATACATTGAAGGCAAGTTTTGCATAATCAGATGTTCCAAAATATGGATAATTATAAGTATCCGCAAATTTATAGAGAAAATTATATGCTGCATCTAAATCATCCGGATGCATATTGGCAAAATAACATAATAAATTCTGCACTATAATACGATTTCCAAATGGCAACATGTTTTTATATAGAATTTCTTTTAAGTCCTTATTTGTTACTTTTTCTCCAAGCGACAATATTTGCCGTATCACGACTATATCTGCATCAAAATATGATTTATCTTGTGCCTTGATATAATCCATTCCATACATGTCGGCCGCACGATATTTTTCTTTATTAATGCCTATCTCTGAATTATCTTCAAGTGTTTTAGCAAAAATACGTATAAATATTTTTAGCATCATCGTTGGATATTTTTTGAAAAATCCACTATCATCTATCCTTTGAAGTAGGTAATAATAATCATTCCACGACTGAAATTCTATTTTTCCCATTTCTTGGATATCTTCTCTTAGTCCCAAAATACTGACTAAAACATCACTCACAAACTGTTCTTGTCCATTTCTTATTAAATATTCAAGAACATTAATTAGCTCACTAGGTATAAAAAAACTTCCTTTGGGCGTCTTTATAGATTTAAATGGTTCTAAAACTTTTTCTATGTCCTTAATATCTAATTTTTCTTTGTTTTTTGAGAGTAAAATTAAGATTTGATTAATATACCAACCCAAATAATCTTTATTATCGACAATGACCTTTTGCATAATTTCGGCAAATATCGGAATAACTTTGTTAGGTATTTTTTCAAAAACACTCATCAGATAATAAAACGGACACCACATAAGTCTATGTATTTGGCCTTTTTCTTCTATTTCTTCCTTAAAATCCTTAAAGTTTAGAACACCTGCGTCTTTCAGAATATCGAACCATGTCTCATCTTTAACTATTTGCATTCCATAAAATTCATATTCCCAGATAGGAGTATCTATCAATGATTTAATTTGTGTAAAATCATTGTTTCTAACCAAATCCTTGAGATTATTTAATTTTGATATATAATCAGTCATTGTGCATCTTCCATTGAAGGTTCATCTTTCGGTTCTTGTCCAGATTTTACTTCTTCTCTTTTCTGATCTCTGTATAACAATGTATCTATTAAATTTGATAATTTATCATCAATATTGGAGATTTTCTTAATAGATTTGAGTGTGCAGTTATCAGAATATGGATCATTTTCATATATTAACCAAATAATCCTCATTTTCTTTATTAACTCAATATCTTTGTTCATAAAAAAATTCTCATAAGAGGTAATATCATTTTCTCTGTTGTACATATTGTTAAAACGAACATAGAATTTATTAATGTCATATGATTGACTTATAGCGCACGGTGCGTAAATTCTTTTGCTAATTTTCTTTAAGCTTTTTTGAATGTATGTATAACCCCATTCTCGTTCAATATACTCTGTGACGAATACTTTATTCTCATCAAACATATTTCGTAATTGATCAATAATATGATCTACCGCAACATCTTTTTCCTTCTCGACGCAATATTCTAGTAGATTAAATAATACTTTTATGAGATACTCTAGATGAATTTTATCTGATTGATCTAAGTTATAAAATTTTCTCCAATTTAGCATAAGTATATTGTGATCATCACAAGAAGATTTAAGAGCATTAAATATAAATTGTTTATTTTCTTCCTGATTAAAATATTTAATCCATGAGTTTTTCAAATAGTGAATATACTCAGAATTTTCCCAGTTTCCTAATAAACTTATCCTAAAGCATGACTTTCTGATTATAAGGTATAGTAATATAACTACGGTAGAACCTAAAATTAACTTTCCTTGATTGTTGTTCATAAAGCTTGCTATATGTGTTAAATTTTCCAAATTAGTAGGTAATTTGTTAGGTAAATTAAACATGTACATAAGCGATATTATTAGTGCGGGAATGCACATAATGTATAATATATATACAAAATATACTAACCAACAGGTATATGCTTTCCCTTTAATACAAGGCGGTTTTAGATTATTCCATAAAAGTTTTTCGAAGGTTTCTTTCATACCACACCTACCTCATCAATTTGCTGCATAAGTTGGTTGGTTAGATAAAGAGTGTTGATAATTTTCTGATAGTAACCCATCATATAAATTCTTTCAGTTTAGTTCACATTCATTATATTCTTCTTCAGAAAGCTTAAAATCACCGTCTATTACTTTAATTTCAGGATATGTCAAACCATAGAGTTGGTAAACTATTTTATCTATTTCTGCTTCTTGTTCTGATGTATCAGCATTTATATCATTTTGCTTTATATTTTGTATATCATTAACTAACAGTGCAATTTGATTTTTTTGTTGTTCGGAAGGATTATAAAATGGAATGTTTATGATTTCCCCCATATTCAATGCTTCACCTGACATTTTTAGTGAATTATACGTAATTTTATACCAAGTACTAATCAATTTACTATTTAATAACCCCGTAAGATATTTTAATAATTCTAAATCTGAGGATAAGATTAAATCCGTAGATTTTCCAGCCATATAGCTGCCATCATCAAGAAAAGCCTCAATCTCTTTTGTCATGTTAGCTATAATTATTTTATTTGATATTGCTTGATTATATCGAGTTTCATTTATACTTTTTATATCCTTCAAATCTACAACAGGAGTTTTATATGCTTTTTTAATATAACGGACAGTTTTATTTCCCCACAATGAACAGTATTTATCAATACATCCAGAATTAATGAATTTTATATTTTTACCTTTTTCTACTATACAACTATCATAAAGTTTATCTTTTAATAAATATGCTTCATTTACTGTAGCTGCACCAACAATAGTAAAGCTTTGATTTTCTTTTAGCTTTGCCTGATTAGACATTTTCACCAAAATATTTACTATTTGATTATTGTGAAAATATTTATCCCACAGAATATCTTGATAAAAGCATAGCATCGATATGATATTTTGAGATATTATTTCAAAAGAATTATCCACTGATTTCATTTTAACATCAATTCTATTGGTATCATTCTTTAGTACATATATTATCGGATAAACACTTGCTTCTTTGAAAACGCCAATTCGGGAACAATCCAAAATCTCAATTAGCTGTTTTTCTGATAATATTGTTCGGATCTTTTCTGAATATCTTGCCGCCAATATTTTATTTGGAATAATAAATGAATGCATAGCATTATGTTTTGCCAGTCTTATGCTTAATTCACTAAACAAAACAAATATATCCCAATTTCCCTCTGCAGAACTAAAACTTTTATTATAATATTCTCGTTCAGCTTGCATACCGTTTTTAACCATCGTTTCAGAATCAATATATGGTGGATTACCTATGACAACATCAAAACCTTGGAACTTTCCGTCTTCATCAAGAATTTCAGGAAATTCTAACATCCATTCCATAGAGTTTTTATAAATCGGATCATCAAAACTATCACCGATAACCAAAATTTTATTGGAACCGCGGTTGGATTTACTTAGTTTTTCTATCTCCTTATCTATTTTTTGTCGTTCTTCGACTGATGTCGCTTTTTTCCATTGATTTTTTAATTTTTTCAATTGCTTATCAAAAATTTTCTGCTCTTCTGTTTCAGCAACAAGCACACCTTCAACCACAGAATATAATCTACTCTTTATTGTATCTAAAGTTTCATTTATTTTCTTTTTGGTTTCTTTATCACCGGAATTTTTATATTCGGCAACTAATTGCTTATATTGCTTAATATTTTCTTTTTGTTCTTTTGAACCTTGTTGAACAATGGCTTTACCAATTTGAACAGGATATTTGCTAACTAACGAATTACCTTTTTTAATGTTAATATCAATATTTGGTAAAACTTCCATATTATTGGTATTATCTATGTAATATGTATTTTTTAATAGCTCTATCCACAAGCGTAATTGGCAGATATAAACAGATTTCGGGTTAATATCTACTCCAAATAAACAATTTTCAATGATTGTACGTTTTTCTTTGAATAATGCCTTTTGTACTTGATGCGTTGATTTATCTTTGCGTTTGTATGCATATGGTACATCATTTGGGTTGAAAACGACCAGAGTATCATCAAAGATTTCTATATTATTGTTGATTTTATTACCTTCATCATCAAATAATATTCCTAAATATGACTTGAGATAGATTATGTGATTAAGAACAGATACTAAAAAGTGTCCGGAACCAACAGCAGGGTCGCAAATACGCAGTGAATTTATAATATCATTGTATTTTTTAGCATTATCCGCTGAATATACGTTACCGATATAATTTCTAATTTCTTGAATGTTTTGGGCATTTAAATCATCAAAAGCATCATTAAACTTGTCTACAACGGCTCTTTCAATACATTCTTTTGCCATATATTCCGTAATAAAGCCAGGAGTGTAAAAGGAACCGTCTTTATAACCATTTAATTTTTCAAAGATTAATCCTAATACTGCAGAGTTGATAATATCTCTGTTTTCTTCTGTAATTAAGCTTTCGCCGGCTCCTGACGAAAAATCATAACTATCTAAAAAGTCTAATAAATATTTTAAAATCTTTTCTTCTGTCTTGTTTTTATATTCAGACCAATGTTTTAAATTTGATGATTTATATAATGCTAACTTACGGTTATTGTTTAGAGCTGTTGTATTGATGTACTTCAGCTCCATTTCGCTTTTTTCAAACAAAGAACTGTTCAAATATGGAATATTAACAGTTTCTTCTGCATTATCACGGTCCTCTATCTTTTTACCTAATACGGAGAAGAAAAGTTTATTCAGTTCATCAAAATCAATAACTTTATCTGATGTTATAAATTTGAAATTCTTATTATCATTAAAAGAAACAAGTTGCGATTCAAAAAGTTTAAGGAATAAAATTCTGTTCAGCCATGTAATCACAAGCTCGAATGCTATATTTACAGCTTTTTCTCCGGTTATATCTTTTTGATCTTCCAGTTGTTTAATTGTTTCGTTGATTAAACCGTTAGAATTTGGATTTGGTTTAATTAGTTTCTTATTGTTTTCACTAACTTCTTCTAAACCCAAAATATAAAGCAATTCGTCATAAAATTTCTTATTTAATTGGTTAGAATCTTTTGGACTGTATTCATTTAATAAAAAATCTGGGTGAAAAAGCTTATAAACGTAGAGTAAAGTCCGAATAGCTTTATCATTGATGTCAACATTATTCAAATCAAAGTCTTTAATACGCTTTTCCAGATACGTTAGATCAAACCACGCAAATTCAAAGGTTATTTTCTCTCTGGTAATAATATTAGCAATTTCTTTATATATTTCACTTGTCCTTTGAAGATATAAATCACCTTCAATGCTATCATAACACAACTTTTCTAATGATTTATGCTGAAATTGTAGGGGATTGAATATAAAATAGCTTATACCATCGCTTATGATGATATTTTTAATATGATAATTTCCTTTATGTTTTTCATCGTAAAAATATTTAATTGCCTCATGAAGTGCTTTTTTATTTAAGTTATCGCAAGTTATCATCTCTTGTGTGTTTGATGGTCTTTTGAATTCCATGATAACTTCAATATCTTCATTTTTCTTTATAGCATAATCTATATCTGTGTATGGATTTATTTGCACATCAGAACGGTTAGAATAGAATACATCTCTTACAAAAGTCGTTACTAAACTGCTAATAGTAGATTCTTTTTCATTGTCCTTAGCTGCTTCAGAAAGCAGTTTATACGTTGCACGCAGTTTTTCTATATACATAGAAAGATCATTTCGTTCTATTTTGTGACTGATGTAAGATTTATGATATGTTTTAAGGTAATCTTTTAACTCAATTACAGCCATGTCACTTCCCTTATTCCATTAAACATAGAAAAATCATAAGTTATCATTTATGAAGAATCAACCAGAATCTTTCTATAATGCAACGAAATAAATGGTTTTTGCCACATTATGACAATACTATTATAAAATATCTGAAAATTCGTAGTTTATATAATCTTTTTAATCACTTCGTGCATATTGGTATAAGGCGTTTCGTTTTCCTTTAACTCCAAATTTTCCGCATTTTTAATGGCTGTATTAAGTCTATCCTTCAGGTCTGCAAAGATTTCCTTACGGGATTTGAGTTGCTTAATGTTATAATCCGTGCGGAATGCTTTGTTATATTCTGCTCTGAATGCTTCACAGCACTCTTGTGCATCATTAAACGGCTGATTTGTTTTCTTTAGGTGTAATAAAAGCCAATATTCATAACACGGAACAGATATTGCCGGAACAATACCTTTTCTCTTACATTCGGCGATAACATTATTAAATTTTCTATCATCGCAATCATCTTTATCAAATAAGCAATAAATTGTGGCCGTTCCTTCATCTTGAAACATAGATAATTTCTCTTTTGCCGTTTTTAAAACATTTTCAGGACTTGTGCCGTTGGCATTTTCGGCCTTTATGTTAATATTATATGCTTTTCCGAGGCCTTCTATATAAAACTTTGATGACTTTGTGTCTTCACAAATAAACAGATGTAACGGTCTTAATACTTTGGACGGGCGAGTTCTTCTGGTCATTGTTATTCCTCGCTAATCTTCGGCACGGCACCGAATATGCCATACATATATTCGTTATAAAAAGCACCTTTTTTCCGTTTAATTGCTTTGAAGTCGCTCAAAGAATATAAATCGCTGGAATACCCGTTTTCTTTAGAAACAAACCAAATTTGGTCTCTGGTTAAAGTATCGCCATCCATCAAGTAATGTGCGTGCGAAGTAAAGATTAACTGTGCACCTTTGGGATTTGTTTCAGGATTATTAAACAGATTCACCAAATATTTTACCAAATGCGGATGCAAAGAGTTATCAAGTTCATCAATTGCTAAAACACTGCCTTTTTCCAAAGCGACCAAAACATCTTCCGATAGGCTAAACAGTGTTTGAGTTCCATCTGATTCTTCTTCTAAAAAATCAAACGAAATTTCTTGGCCTTTTTCGTTTGTATGAACAGAAAATAAACCGTCTCTTTGAATAATCAATTTATTGATTGGGATATCTGCTTTTCTCAAAAATTCAGCCTTTTTAGATAAGTTTGTTTTAGATAATGCAGGTAAATCGGTCAAACTGTCTCTATACTTACTGGAAAGAGTATCAATATCCATAAACCAGTTATATATGTTTAATATATGCTTATCTTGATTATTTCTGTTATTGATAAGTTCGCTGATAAGCAATCTGGTTTTGCTTGTTTGTTTTGCTATTTCTTTATCTATTCCATAAGGGCTGTTAAATTCTTCCGGCGTTCTTTGATATAGGCATTTTTCTCTTTTGCCTTCTTCCTGTTCGTTATAAAAAGCGTCTTCTCTGACAATACCCTCATTATTTAACTCAACGATATATTTGTAAACAATATCATCTTTTAGAAACTCAAATTCAAAAATTGAATTTTTATCGGCATCATCTAACTTGTATGTCGGAATATCCATTTTGTCATTAAATCTTTTAAGATAACTTGATTCAATAAGAGATTGGAAATACGCTATTGCTTCCACAAAATTACTCTTACCGGAAGCGTTAGCACCAAATATAGCCGATGTTCTATAAACATACGGCGACTTTTTGTAACCGGTTTCAATAGCATTTTCCACAGCCCCGTTGTTTGTTAGCGGCTCCATTGAAAATTCAACTTTATCTTTAAAACTTCTAAAGTTACTAAAATTAAAATTTAACAGCATTAACTATGATTCCTTGCTAAAATTTTACACAGATTTATAGTTAATATAAAATATAAAGTCAAATAAGTCAATGGGTATTTAAATTTGTTATTTCTAAATTACTTCTTCCGCTCTACATACTTTTCGCAGTCGCCGTTGGTGAGCATATAGTCGTTGATATTGCGGTCGTCTAAATACACCCTGCCGAGGATGCGTTTATAGCGGTCACGGCGCGACCATTCCAGTTTCAAATCTTTGCGTTTTCCGAGCAGGTCTTTCAGGCGTTGTTTGGAATATTCCCCTTTTTGCATCACTTGCCCGACCGATAAATGATAATATTCGCTCTGCCAAATTGCTCTCGGGTTCTTGCTTGTTTCGTAGCAATCAATATCCAGCAGGCGAATACTCTCCTTTTCGCCGTTCACTAATG
>Ga0247610_10000400_pt1 | contig 62699 bp, 51 predicted proteins | sample 174DNAGHGhighgp2_FD_193483 | JGI IMG/M metagenome (GOLD analysis project Ga0247610, IMG submission 193483) | Sheep rumen microbial communities from Palmerston North, Manawatu-Wanganui, New Zealand - 1742 DNA GHGhigh gp2 | ecosystem: Host-associated > Mammals > Digestive system > Stomach > Rumen...
GAAACGACTGGAGGCTGCAAAGAAATTGGATACGTGGTAACCGAACGAGCCATAGTACGGATGTTCCTGGATGGCCATTATCTGCACGCAGTTGTAGCCCAGTTTGGCGATACGCGGGAGGACATCGCGACGGAACTCTTCGTACGAGTTCACTTTCTCCTGCTCCGAGGACATGCCGATGTGGCATTCGTAGATATAAAGCGCTTCGCTCGATTTTTGATTTTTGGTTTTTGATTTTTGATTGCGGTTCTTCCACCGGTACTCGGGTTCGTTCCATACCTGGGCGGAGAAGATCTTGGTCTGCTCGTCCTGCACGACGCGGCGTACATAGGACGGGATACGCTCTCCGTAGCCTCCTTGCCATTCGACGAGCAGTTTGTACATCTGACCGTGCTGCATCGCTTTCTCCGGCAGTTGAGCTTCCCATACACCGTTTCCGACAGGCTGCAGACGATAGGCTTCATCTTTCTGCCAGTTGTTCATATCGCCCTTGATATAGATAGCCGTCGCGTTCGGCGCCCACTCTCGGAGAACCCAGCCCTTGTCAGTATGATGAAGACCGAAATAGAGATAGCCCGAAGCCCAATCGGCGAGAGGTTTGCCGCCGGTTAGTTCCGCCTCTTTGTTTTTCGCATAATCCGCCCGAGCCTGCAACGCACCTTCATAGGGTTGCAGATACGGGTCTCGCTCCACAATCTTTAAGTGTTTTTCTTTCTTAATCATGGTAGTATTAGTTTTTTCGTTATGACGTCATGACGTGATGACGAGATGACGAGATGACGAGATGACGAGATGACGATGGTTATTGATTTACTCTTGCTTTGACGATCACCTTGCGGTATTCCTTGCCCGGTGCGATACCCGGTTGGTGGGCGTCCGAGGGGAAGAACACAGCGAAATGACCGGCAGGAACGGTGAATTTGGCGGTCGCTTTGTCGCCATAAAACTCAACATCCTTGCCTTCGTCGTACTCCTGGGTCACGTCTTGGCAGTCCACTTGTGCTTTCCAGCCCATGACCTCATCATCGCCCAGCGGGATCTGGATATCCAGATAGTCCTTATGCGCCTCCATGCGGCATTTGGCTTCCTCTTTGCCTTTGAAATCGAGGATGTTTACAAACAGGTCTTTGCCGTCCAAGAAGATCTTGCATGCAGGGAGTTCTTCCAAGTCGTTTTCGTTGTAGAATTTCATGAATTCTTTCAAGCCCGGTACACTGTCATAGTACCAGTCAGCGTTTTCTAATTTGTCGAGGATCATATGATTTATGATTTATGATTTATGATTGCAATTTGGGCGCAAAATTACAAAAATAAATTGGAATACGCAAGAAAAAGGACAAAAAAAAATAAAAAGGACATAGAATTATCTATGTCCGTAGTTCGTACCGCGAGCCGGGGTCGAACCGGCACGCCCATCACTGGGCAAAAGATTTTAAGTCTTTCTTGTCTACCTATTCCAACATCGCGGCGAGCCGGACGCTTCCGAGCTCTATAGACTTGATTTTTCAAAATCGGGTGCAAAGGTACAACAAAAATTGCACATACGCAAATAAAAAGCGTATTTTTTTCGCAAAAAGCGTTTATTAGCGTTCAAACAGTCGTAAGAGCGCCATCTTTGTACGGCCGGATTCTCCGCTGTACGGATGTTCGCGGAGTGAGAGGTTAAAGAAAGTGCTTCCTTTGAGTACCGTCTGCGGATGGGTGAACTCACGGAAACCCCATTCACCGTGGTAGGCCCCCATGCCCGAGTGACCTGTTCCGTTGAACGGCACTCCTTTGACCATCATATGCACGCATACCTCATTTATACATCCTCCGCCGAACTGCTGAGTCTGCATCACACGGTTTGCCCAACGCATGTTTTTCGTAAACACATACATCGCCAAGGGATGCTCACGATCTGCGATAACATCCATTAAATCATCGACTTCCGCATCTTTGAACGGCACAATCGGCAGCAACGGGCAGAACAGTTCATGCTGCACAATAGGCTCGTTGATATCCACCGGATAAATCATCGTGGGAGCATACTTACGCGCCTGTGGGTCACCCGTTCCTCCGAAGACGATACGTTCCCGGTATTCATCCGCCAGTTTGGCACACTTGTCGTACGCCGCGTCCGTGATGAGTTTGGGATACTCTGGATTGGTTTCGGCATGCTCTCCAATCTGTTTGACGAATGCTTTTTTCAGTTCATCAATGAACGTGTCAGCCACCTCTTCTGCGACCGCTATCTGATTGATATTGATGCATATCTGTCCTGCGTTGGTCAGTTTGAAGAAAGCAATCTTCCGCGCTGCATCCTTGAGGTCGGCATCCTTGCGCACAACGCACCAGTTACCGGTTTCACCACCGAGTTCAAGCGCCACCGGCGTGAGGTTTTTCGCGGCCTCGGACAGTACATGTTTGCCTACCGCCGGCGAACCGGTATAGAAGATCTTATCAAAGCGTTGCGCGAGACACATGTCCGCCACATCGTGACCGCCGTCAATAAGCGTTATATACTCCGGCGGGAACACTTCCGCGAAGAATTTCTTAAGCGCAGCCGTACAGGCGGCAGACTTCGAGCTGGACTTGATCACCACCGTGTTTCCTCCGCACATAGCTGCCGCTACGACGCCGATCGTCAGCAGGACGGGGAAATTAAACGGACTGATGACGAGCGACACTCCGTATGGCATTTTATACACTTTGGTGATGAGGCTCGGGAAACACATCAGTCCGCTAAAATGGGTCTCCGGTCGAGCCCATCGACGCAGCCCGCTGATCATCTCATTGATCTCCACGATAATCGGTCCCACATCGCAAAGATAGGCCTCCAGTTCACTGCGTCCCAAGTCCGTTGCCAGCGCATCTATAAACTCCTGTTTATGAGCAATAACCGCCTCTTTCAGACGCTTCAACTGCCTGATGCGCCATTTGACAGGCAAGGTCTGACCGGTCCGGAAGAACTTCCGCTGCGCCGCGACAATGTCACGAATCAAAGATTCGTTATTGGTGATTTGTGATTTTTGATTTTTGATTTGGTTCAGTACCGTTTTAATATCCTCGTTGCTGAGGGTCACCGGCGCCGAGTAATTGATAGAATCAGCTGCGATCATAGGAATCAACTGCTCATAGTCGCATGCTCTGACAGGCGATTCGATGGTATCCATGCCGCATTCTTTGATCAAATCCCGAACGGCCTGCAAGAATATCTCCGCCGCCTGCTCATCATTCACCATCAACGGTTTTTCCACCAATCCGCAATACCTTGCCATCTCCGCATACCGTCCGAAACACCTGTCTTTCTGAAATTCTAGTACGGGCATCAGCATCAGCGAGATAGCCTGGCCGTGCGAGAGATGATATTTGGCACCTATGCTGTGTGCGAACGCATGTACGTAGCCCGCCAGTTGCGTATTGATGGCATTCCCTCCGTACATCGCAGCACGGCACATGGCCAGACGCGACTCGTTGTTTTCGGGATCTTTCATCACCTTCGGCAGGTTTTCTAAAATCAGTTTCACCCCTTCCATCGACATCTTCATGTCTTCTTCGTCCATATCCACATCGGCTACGACCCCTTCTATACAATGACTCAACGCATCGATGGCACACGCGGCCGTCACCCCTTTCGGAGCATGCATCGTCAACTCGCTATCATGCACCACATGGGTCACATGAAGACCTATCAGCACCGTGGATCCTTTGGTGCCTTTTTCGTTGCTGACCACAGCTCCGACAGTCAGTTCGGCACCCGTCCCAGCGGTGGAAGGCACCATGATGACCGGCAAGGTATTTCCCGGCACAGGCAGGAATTTCAGCAACAAGGCCTTGATGGGCACATGGGGCATTTTTACCCCTGCCGCCACCATCTTACAGCTATCCATCACCGAACCTCCGCCCAAGGCGATGATGGCTTCCGACTTGGTTTCCAAAGCCTGCTTCCGACCGGCCTCAATAATCGCAATCGTCGGCTCAGAGTTGATATCGGAAAAGACCGAATAGCCGACATTGGCAGCCTCCAACGAGGCTGTGACGGCGCGCTCAAAACCTAAGCCCATCAGGGTTTTGTCGGTCACAACCAGCACTTGTTTGTACCCGCATTTCTGACAGATAGCACCTATCTGTCCGCGTGCTCCCAATCCTTCCGTCACTTCCGGTTCCGGCAACGGAATCGTATGAATCACTTTCCCCGGCAAGCGGTGAATATGCTTTCTAAAATGATAAGTATCCATAAAAGAACTTTTACAATTTGAGCGCAAAGGTACAAAAAAATTTGCACATGTCAAAAAAAAATCGTAAATTTGCGCCCAAATTCGGTTTATATGAAAAAAACAGGCATAATATCTCTTTTCCTGGCAGGATTTTTGTTGTGTGGTTGTACTGCCTTGGAGAAAAAACAACAGGCCGGCGCAGCAGTAGAGTTGAACGGACAATATCTGTATCAATCGACCTTGGATTCGTTGGCTGCCGGTCTGGACAGTTTGGAGGCCGAGCAGGTGAAACAACAATATATCCGTCAGTGGGCGGAAGATATTCTGGTGTTTGATCAAGGGGAGCGCCGCATCTCGGGTCGCGAACGTGCGGAGATAGAGCGGATGGTAGAAGAATACCGGCACTCATTGTACTCGCAGGCGCACGAACATCGTCTTATTGAACGCCGTATGCCGAAGACGATCCCTGACTCGGCCGTGCAGGCTTTATACGACCAAATGCCGGACCGCTTCAAACTCAACGAGAGTATTATTCGCGGAATACTGGTGGTGGTGCCGAAAGATGCGCCCAACCTGGACAAACTCAACCAATGGCTCTCCAAGACCTCGCTGGATGCCATCGAGAAATATGCCTACCAGAACGCCAGCGGGTACGAACTGTTTATGGACAAATGGCTTACCACCACCCAGATGATCAGCCGCATACCGGTTGAGCGTGCGGATTTGGAAGCCAAACTGCGGAGCAGCAATCATATAGAGATTACGGATTCCACCAAAACGTATCTCTTGCAAGTGACAGACAAACACATGCGGGGCGAAGCAATGCCGGTGGAATATGCCCGTCCGCAAATAGAAAAAATCCTGCTGAACGCCCGACAAGTAGAGTTCCTTCGCGCTGAGCGCGAACGGATGTACAAAGAAGCGGTACAAACGAAAAAGATACATTTTTTTGAGAATTAACGAATGAACGAATTAACGAATGAACGAATGAATATGTTGAAACGGAGTATATTTTTATTGGCACTGGTCATCAGCCTTGGTGTGAAAGCACAGGGTGTGATTGACGAGGTGATATGGGTAGTAGGCGATGAGGCTATCTTGCGCAGTGAGGTGGAGGACGAGCGTCTGCGTGCACAATACGAAGGACAACCGATCCCCGGTGACCCTTATTGCGTCATCCCCGAACAGATGGCTATTCAGAAACTATTCCTACACCAGGCGGAATTAGACTCCGTAGAGGCCAATGAGTCGAGTGTAAGCCATCAGGTGGATATGCGTCTGAACTACTACATCAATCAGATAGGATCGAAAGAGAAGATGGAGGAGTATTTCCGCAAACCGACGAGTGAGATTCGCGAGGAGATGATGACGATGGTGCGTAACCAGATGATTATCCAACAGATGCAGCAGAAACTGACGGCGAATATCAAACCGACTCCGGCTGAAATACGCCGTTTCTACAATGAGTTGCCGCCTGACTCCATTCCGATGATGCCGGCCCAAGTGGAGGTACAGATTCTCAGTTTTGAGCCTCCCGTTCCGGTGGAAGAGACCGAGCGCGTGAAGCAACGTCTTCGCGAGTTCACGGAGCGTATCCAAAACGGTACCGCCGATTTCAGCATGTTAGCGCGTCTGTATTCAGAAGACACGGAAAGCGCCAAACGCGGCGGTGAGTTGGGCTTCGTAGGCAAAGGACAGTTGGTACCGGAGTTTGCAGAGGTGGCATTTAACCTGAACGACCCGAAGCGCGTATCCCGCGTAGTGCAGACCGAATACGGATATCATATCATTCAACTCATCGAGAAAAAAGGCGACCGTATCAACTGCCGTCACATCTTACTTCGTCCGCGTATCAGCGCAACCGACAAAGTGCGCGCCATCGAGAAACTGGACAGTATCCGCCAACTGATTGCTTCGGACAGTCTGAATTTCGAGCAGGCGGTAATCCGTTTTTCGGAAGACAAAAACACCGTCATGAATGCCGGTCTGATGATCAATCCCAATACCGGAAGCAGTCGGTTCGAGTATCAGGAATTGGCGCCGGAGATTGCCAAACAGATATACAATATGAACGAAGGCGATTTATCCCAACCGTTTGTGATGATGGATCAGATGAAGAACCGCGAAGTATGCGCCATCGTACGGCTTAAGAAGAAGACGGACGTTCACCGCGCCAACCTGACGGATGATTTCCAAACCATCAAATCCATGTTAGAGGCCAAAGAAGGCTCCGACCTGCTGCACAACTGGATTCTGCAGAAACAGAAAACGACCTTTATACAGATTGCACCGGAATGGCAAGGATGCGATTTCCAGTACCCGGGGTGGATTCACTAAGACCGCTTTGCTAAAAGATTAAAGACCGTTCCCCATGTTCACTAAAAGACAAAAGACAATAATGCTCCGACCGATAGTTTTCGGTCTGTTGTGCATTGTCCTTTGTCCATGGAGCGTGAACGCGCAGACGATGGTGTATTTGGAGCATTCGGAGACCTTGAGTTTTGACAAAGAGCGCTTGGAGAACGCCCAGATTCTGCGAGGAAACGTGATCTTCCGTCATGAGGAGGCATTGATGTACTGCGACAGTGCGTATTTCTACGAAGGAACGAACTCGCTGGATGCTTTCGGACATATCCGTTTTGTGCAGGGAGACACGTTACACGGCTACTGCGACATGCTCTTTTATGACGGCAATACGAAACTGGCCCGCATGCGGCACAATGTAAAACTGGTACATGGTCTGGAAAATGCCAATCCGACTATTCTGACCACGGATACCATGAACTATGACCGCAAGGAGAATATCGCTTATTACTACTCGGGCGGTGAGGTGCGGGACTCGCTGAACACCCTGACATCCATTCGCGGAAACTATCAGCCTGATAATAATCAGGCGGTCTTCAGTGAGGACGTTGTCCTGACCAACGAACGGTTTACCCTAACGAGCGTCACGCTCCTCTATAACACCGAGACGAAAGTGGCAGACATCATCAGTCCGACAACGATTGTTTATGAAGAGGAGACCACCATTCGTACTTCACGAGGATGGTACAACACTCAGACGGAACGTTCGATGCTGTTAGACCGTTCGGTGGTGGAACATACGGACGGCAAATCCATGACCGGAGACACTATTTACTATGACAAAGTAATCGGTTTCGGCAAGGTGCTTCATCATATGGCCATGTGTGATTCCGTTCGACATGCCACTTTGTATGGCGAATATGGTCAGATGTGGGAACAAGACAGTCGCGGCTATGCCACCGACAGTGCGCTGATGGTCGATTGGTCGGACAGTTTGCATTATGCCTATATCCATGCTGATACGTTGTTCACCGAAGAGATATGGTATTCGGACAGCTTGCTGATGGCGGATAGTACACTGACGGACAGTACCTATCGCCGCGTACGGGCTCATCATGGGGTGAGGGTCTATCGCGATGACATGCAGATGGTATGCGACTCGATGGTTTATCTCGGATGCGACTCGACTATCTATCTGTACACCGATCCTATCTGCTGGAGTGACAATCAGCAGATATCGGCTGACTCCATGCGTGTGTTCATCGTCAACGGCGTCATCGATCATGCCATAGGCATCAAGAATGCATTATGCGTCATGAATGATTCGACCGATATCTATAACCAGATGAGTGGTAAGCAGATCACGGCTTATCTGACAGACGGCGAAGTGAGGACGGTGGATGTGAGTGGTAATGCGCTGACTATCTACTACCCCAAAGATGATAATAGCGGATACGTAGGTCTGAACACGACCGAGAGCAGTTTTATCCGCGTCTATATAGAAGACCAACAGGTACAACGTATCCGTTTTACCCAGCAGACAACCGGAGTCCTCTATCCCTTGGATCAGGTTCCCGAGAACGGAGACCGGCTGGCGTTGTTCTTCTGGGAAGAGGCGAGCCGGCCTACCGACCCGGATGATGTTTTCCGAAAAGCAAAAGTACAGAGCAGGACGATCAAACCGGAGAGTGGAAAGTCAAAAGATAAAAAGAGCAAATAATAAATGAAAAAGAGTTTAGTAGCATTATTCATTGTTTGTTTGGCAGTCAGTGTAAATGCCAAGACGATTGAGTTACCCAAACAGGGTTTTGGTCTGCAAATCGGTTGGGCGCAACCGACAGTGCGTTTGAACAGTCCCGACAATCCGGAAAGCGCTAAAGATTCGCTGAGCCGCACTATACACCTGAACGGTTTCAAGGTGGGTCTGGTGTATGATGCCAGTTATATTGCCGGTTTCGGTAGTACCATCGGTATCAATTATACCTTTGGTATGTCACAAGGCAAATGGACATCGGTCAATCCAAACTTTAACCAATATCCGAAGAGTCGCACCTTGTTCACCTACCATCAGATAGAGTTGTTTGTGGACTGGCAGTATAAATTTGAGATAGCCAAAGAGACCTATCTGATGCTGTACACGGGTCCGACACTCCAATGCGGTTTGGATTTTGACATGCGCATCGATACGCAGGTGGAGGATTATCTCACCGGCGAAGTTACCCAAGACAACGGAGACTGGAACGATGCGTACCAGACGAGCAGCAATGATAACAAGATCAGTCGTCTCAATGTGACGTGGGGCGTAGGTGCCGGTTTTCAATACAAACGGTACTTCCTGCGCGGAGGATACGATTTCGGTTTGCTGAACCCTTACAAGAACAATGATTTCGATAACGGGCGTCATACCCGCGGACGTATGGACCAGTGGAATATCCGTCTCGGTGTGTACCTATGGTATAATGATTAAGGGTTAGTGGTTAGAGGTTAGTGGTTAAAGGATGATTCCAAGAGAAGTCATAGAGAAGATTCACTCGGCGGCCAAGATAGAAGAGGTTGTCAGTGACTATGTGACGCTCCGTAAACGCGGTGCGAACCTCATCGGGTTGTGTCCTTTCCATAACGAGAAGACCGGTTCGTTCACGGTCAGTCCGTCCAAAGGTATCTATAAATGTTTCGGTTGCGGAGTGAGCGGCAATGCCATCGGGTTTATCATGGAAATCGAGCAATGCAGTTACGTCGAAGCCATCAAACAGTTAGGCAAGAAATACCATATCGAGGTACCTGAACGGGAGATGACCGCCGAAGAACAGCAGCGCCAGGATGACCGCGAATCGATGTTCATCGTCAATGATTTCGCCAACAAATGGTTTCAGGAACAACTGTGGGAAACCAAAGAAGGACAGGCTATCGGATTGAGTTATTTCCGGGAAAGAGGTTTAAGAGACGATATCATCCGAAAGTACCAACTCGGATACTCGCCCGAGAAAGGCAGTCCACTCGCAACAGCACTCAAGAAAAAAGGGTTCAAGGAGCAGTTCATCACCAATAACGTGGATACGAAGATCGGCGTAGGTGTGGTAGGTAAGAGCGAAGACGGACGGCTGTATGACCGATTCCGGGACCGTGTGATGTTCCCTATTTTTACGGTAAGCGGCAAACCGGTTGCGTTCGCAGGACGTATTCTCAAGAAGAAAGACAATGTCGGCAAATACGTCAATTCACCGGACTCGCTTATCTATTCCAAAACCAACGAGCTGTACGGTCTTTTCCAAGCCAAACAGGCTATTTCACGGGCCGACATGTGCTACCTCGTAGAGGGTCAGATGGATGTGATATCCATGCATCAGTCGGGCATCGAGAATGTCGTAGCGAGCGGAGGTACGGCCTTGACGAAACCGCAGATTTGGCTCATCAAACGCTTCACATCGAATATCACCGTGCTTTATGACGGCGATGCCGCCGGTATCCATGCCGCGCTGCGAGGTATAGACATGTTCCTAGAAGCAGGGTTTAACGTGAAGGTGGTACTGCTTCCCGACGGAGAAGACCCGGATAGCTTTGCTCAGAACCATGACTCCACCGAGTTTATCCAATATATACAAGACCACCAAACGGATTTTATCCGTTTCAAATCCGCCCTACTGAGCAAAGATGCCGGAGATGACCCTATTAAACGGGCAAACCTCATCAAAGAGATCACCGCTTCCATCGCCATCATCCCGGATATGATCACGCGGCAGGTCTATATCAAAGATTGCTCCGAACGACTGCATATGAGCGAGAAAGTGCTGACAACGGCAGTCATCAATCTGCGCAAGAAAAAAATAGAGGAAACCAAAAAAGCCGCAGAACACAAAGAAGAAAAAACAGCAGAAGAGTCTGTCAGCCCGCAGGACGATCTGTCTGCAAAGCGGTCTGACAGTGCAGCGGTTCCACAGCGAAGCGGCCTTGAGGCCAACTACTATAATCTCATGCAACTCATCGTCCGTTACGGCGAACGACCGATAGATATTGACGGCACTATATACAGCATCGGTGAGGTGATTATATGGACATTGGAGAACGATGAAATCAAGCCTCCTGTACCGATCTATCAAACGCTGATGGATGAGTTCAAACAGCATTGCCAAGACGAAGGTTTTAAAGCCGAGCACTATTTCAAATTCCATCCGGACCCGCATCTGAGTGCACTCGCTGTGGAGATGATTGCGGATCGATACCAGTTGTCGCAAGCCGAGACGGATGTGCAGTTGGGCGAATTGGTAACCCGACTGCTGTACGAAATGAAGTTGACCGTGGTGAATATGCAAATCGAAGAGTTTGAGGCAGACTTGAAAGACGCGCAAAAGAACAATGACATTGATCGTCAGATGCAGCTTTTAGCCCGCCAGCCGGAATTGCTGAAGACACGCAATGACATTTGCAAAATACTCGGTAATCGCGTCATCAACCTGTAAATATAAAATAATCAATTTGAAATCATCACTATTATGTTATTCAATAACATAATTTATGGCCCTATTCACAGTCGTCGCTTAGGTATCAGTCTGGGCGTCGAACTGATGCCGCTTGACAAAAAACTATGTACGTTCAACTGCGTTTATTGCGAATGCGGATGGAATGAACCGGTGAGTCATCCGAAGTTACCGACGCGTGAAGAAGTGAAAGAGGCGTTGGAAAAGAAACTTCAGGAAATGGCAAATGGGAAATGCGAAAATGGTAAATGTCTTGATGTCATCACTTTCAGCGGAAACGGCGAACCCACACTGCACCCTGATTTCTTAGGAATCATCGAAGACACATGCGCCTTGCGCGACCAGTATTGCCCTTCCGCAAAAGTGAGTGTACTGTCCAACTCCACCCAGCTCGGTCGGCCGGACGTGGTTCAAGCCTTGCGCCTATGCGACAACCGCATTCTCAAGTTGGATGCCGCTACCGATGAGATGATGCGCCGCATCGATATGCCTGTCGATGAGAACCTACATGTAGCCACTATCCTCAGCCGGCTCAAACAGTTTGACGGGGACTTCACATTACAGACCTGTTTCCTTCGCGGCGAACATAACGGACAGCCTATCGATAACACCACACCCGAAGAACTGAACGCATGGTATCGGGCCGTGGATGAACTGCATCCCAAACAGATTATGATTTACGTCATCGATCGCAAGACACCCGAAGAACATCTGGAAAAAATTCCACGCGAACGGATGGAATCCATCGCGGCACCGCTCATTGCCAAAGGCTACGATGTCATTATCAGCGCATGAAGATTCTCGTTGCACCTTTGAATTGGGGACTGGGTCATGCCAGTCGTTGCATTCCGCTCGTTCAGCATTTTCTGGACGAAGGGCATGAGGTCATTCTGGGCGGTGACGGAGAGAGCCTTACCTTACTGCGCAAACATTTCCCGAAACTGCGTTATGTCTATTTGGCGCCGCTTAACCTGCATTATAGCAAAGGTCAACGTCAGGTATGGGCAATGCTCAAGGCTCTTCCGCAACTCTTCTTCTGGGCACTCAAAGACCATGCGATTCTGAAAGCCATTCTGCGCGAAGAACCTATAGACCAAATCATCTCGGACAACCGTTTCGGCCTGTACGTAAACCAGCAATCAGCAATCAGCAATCAACAATGTGAAACGGTCTATATCACCCACCAACTGCATATTATGCTACCACGTGGATGGAAATGGGCGGAATCCATTGCCTCGCGTATACACGCACGCATATATACGCGTTTTAATAAGGTATGGGTGCCGGATTATGAGGATATAGATAAGAGTCTTGCCGGTGAACTGAGCCACACCAAAAATGTACAATGTACAATGTACAATATACAATATATTGGTCCACTGAGCCGATTTCCCTCTAATCCTCTAACCACTAATCCTCTAACCCAATACGACATCGTCGCTGTTCTCTCCGGTTTGGAGCCTCATCGAACGATGTTGGAGCAGGAGATCATCGTGCGGTACTCCAATCAGCAATCAGCAATCAGCAATCAGCAATCTCCCTCCGTCCTTATCGTGCAAGGCTTGATGTCTCGCCCGAACACGCGCATCAAGCGCGGCAATATAACCATTGTGCCGTATATAAATGATGCGGAATTAGTACCTTCGCTCTTAGGGGCCGAGCATATCATCGTCCGTTCCGGCTATTCGACCATCATGGATTTGGCAGCATTGGGACTACTGGATTCCAAAATCGAAAATCGAAAATCAAAAATCGAATTAATTCCCACCCCCGGACAGCCGGAACAGGAGTATTTAGCGGGCTTTTGGGCACAAAAAACAGCCGCAAAGTAAAAAAAATGCAAAAATATTTGGTCAATTCAAAAAAAAGCAGTACCTTTGCACCCGCTTTTCGTTGGACGGTGCCATCGTATAACGGTTAGTACTCAAGATTTTCATTCTTGCAATAGGGGTTCGATTCCCCTTGGCACTACTTCGCGGACTTATTCCTCACACACGAGTTCAAACAAAGTTTGACTAAAGGTGCTCGGAACAATTCCGCTCTCCCCAAAAATTAAAATTTTCGGGGACCCCAGAAAGAAAGACCTTCCCTAAAGTCACGTCCCGAGGCTAATCCTCTCAAGGCCGACGGATATTACTAAACAAGTCCGCGAGTCGGACAACAAAAACAAACAACAAGATGGCAAACCACAAATCATCTTTGAAGCGTATTCGCCAAACGGCAGCGCGCAAAGCACACAATCATTACTACGCTAAAACCGCACGTAACGCTGTGCGTGACTTGCGCAAGACAACCGACAAAGCTGCAGCTGCAGCTGCGCTGCCGAAAGTAAGTTCGATGCTGGACAAACTGGCTAAGCGTCATATTATTCACGTGAACAAAGCTTCCAACCTCAAATCGAAGCTCGCTCGCATGATCAACAAACTCGCTTAATACAGAATACGCAGTTAGGTCAAACGGAAGAATCACACTTGTGGTTCTTCTTTTTTTTACATAAAAAAATGCACAAATATTTGCATATATAAAAAAAATATAGTACTTTTGTGCCAAATTTGATACAATTATTAAGATGAACGAGAATAATATCCCTATTGTAGATTGTCCGTACGGCGATTATATGATCGGTGACGCCAGCGGTAAACTGATGAATGAATACGGTCGCTATCCGTGTAAAATCAAATGCGGTGTGTACGCGCTACTCGTTCGTGGAACAGCGCACGCCACGATTAACGTCACTGAATATGACTTCAAACAGAACGATATCCTGCTCCTGGAGCCGGGCAGTTTCTTCTTTATCCGCGAATGTTCGGAGGATGCGCTCGTTTATTGGATTGTATTCGGCAGCAAGTTCTTGGAGAAACACACGGTCAACAACCGCATGTCGCTCTCCGCTTTGCAACTTCATTCGCCCAAGTTAAGCACCACCGAGAACCACGCACAGGTACTCTGTTCCATGTACGATACAATAGTCAAGGCACTCAATGCCGAGCCTACGATGTTGGATAGCGAGAAGATGGTGCATATCTTTAACCTGCTGCAGACCAGCTATGCCAAATATGCACATGAGCAGGATGAATATCTGGTCAAACCGATGGACCGGAAAACGGAGATCTATCAGGATTACTGCCAATTGGTCCTGAAGCACTATCAGGAATGGCATCACGTAAGCCAGTATGCCGACGCCATGCGTCTGACATTACCGCATTTGTGCTCAACCATCAAGGCTGTAGGCGAAAGGACAGCCGGAGATATTATCATCGAAGCTATTATCACGGATGCCAAGTCTCAGTTGAAGATCACCAACCTGCAGATCAAGGAAATAGCCATCAGTCTGGGATTCGAAAATGTGGCATTCTTCAACCGCTTCTTCAAATCCCATGTAGGCGTGACGCCGAAAGCGTACAGAAACGCTTAGCGGTTTTTATACATATCCTCGTAGTATTTTTCGTACTCACCGGAAGTGATGTTATCCAACCACTCCTGGTTTTCCAGATACCATTTCACGGTCTTCTCTATACCCTCTTCGAACTGGAGACTCGGCTCCCATCCCAGCTCGCGCTGCAGTTTCGTGGAGTCGATGGCATAACGCATATCGTGTCCCGCGCGGTCGGTAACGTAGGTGATCAGATCAAGGTCGGCACCCTCCGGACGACCAAGCAGTTTATCAACCGTCTTGATGATGGTCTTGATGATGTCTATATTCTTCCACTCGTTGAAGCCGCCGATATTATAGGTCTCGGCAATCTTGCCATGATGGAAAATCACATCAATAGCCCGTGCATGATCCACCACGTACAGCCAGTCACGCACATTCTCTCCTTTGCCATAAACCGGTAACGGCTTGCGATGACGGATATTATTGATGAAGAGCGGAATCAGTTTCTCCGGGAACTGGTACGGTCCGTAGTTGTTCGAACAGTTGGTAACAATCGTCGGCAGACCATAGGTGTCATGGAAGGCACGTACGAAATGGTCGGACGATGCTTTCGAGGCCGAATAGGGGGAATGAGGATTGTACTTCGTGGTCTCATAGAAGAAGTCCTCTCCGTACGCCAAGTGATGCTCTGAGGAAGAGGCTGTGGTGGTGAACGGAGGTTCTATACCTTCGGGATGCGTCAGCTGCAACGCGCCATACACTTCGTCCGTAGAGATATGATAGAATCGCTTGCCTTCGAATTTCTCCGGCAGACTCTCCCAGTAGAGTTTGGCAGCCTGGAGCATGGAAAGCGTTCCCATGACGTTCGTACGGGCAAACGTGAACGGATCTTTGATAGAGCGATCTACGTGGCTCTCGGCAGCAAGATGGATAACGCCGGTCACATGCTCTTCTTTCATCAAGGCGAAGATAGTCTCGAAATCGCAGATATCTGCTTTCACGAAACGATAATTGGGCTTGTCTTCTATATCCTTGAGGTTCGCCAAATTACCGGCGTACGTCAATTTATCGACATTGATAATACGATACTCCGGGTATTTGTTTACGAACAGTCGAACGACATGACTTCCGATAAATCCGGCTCCGCCGGTGATGATGATGCTATTCATATTTATGATTTATGATTTATGATTTAAAATTTATAGCACGTATCTCACTTGCTTGAAGTGGTACGTACGTCTTTTGTTGTTTTCGTCTTGTAACACGATTTCGCCGGTAGGCAGTACGTCATCGATGCGCGCCATGAATACCTTTGTACCTTGCACATCGTCCTTTTGTACATTCATAGTGGGTTCGATGCTTACTTCCCGTTCCACGAACGGCCAGAAGCCTTCCCGTCTGTATAAATGACTCTTGTATTCCGCCCACACGTCCTCGCTCAGCGCTTTTTGCACTTCGGCATACAGTTGCTGCATCAACCGGTCGATATTATATTCCTTGCCGGTTATCTGTTTGAGCGATACGGGATTGGGGGCATTGGAAACAAACTCCGTCTGGTTCACATTCAGCCCTATTCCGGCGATGGAATACTTCATCTCGCTCCCTATTATCGCATTCTCAATCAGAATGCCTGCTATTTTCTTGTCGCCCCAATAGATGTCGTTCGGCCACTTGATAGAGACCGCTTCGCTCAAAGAACCAAGACCGCTTCGCTCAAAGACAAAAGACTGAATGACTCTATATACCGCCACACTTACTGCCACATTGAGGTAGAATGGTCTTTTGTCTTTTGCCTTTCGACTTTCGACTAATATCGAGCACAAAAGGTTCTTGTCAGCTTCGCTCTCCCACCCGTTTCCTGTCTGTCCGCGTCCAGCAGTCTGATAACCCGCGTAAAGATAACCTTCACCATCCGGCCATTCGCCTTTCGCTATTAACTCCTTGAGGAGCGTATTGGTACTATTTGTACTGTTTATATACATCGAGCAGGTACTGCTGAATTACCGTTTGAACATGCTTGGCCTTGCCCGGCGCGGAGTTAATCAATATCGCAAACACCAATGTGTCGCCATTCGGCATGTCAATATATCCTGCGAAATTCTTGGTGCCTGCAATCGTACCGCTCTTGGCGTGAATACGTCCTTCCAGTTCGGTCTTGGGACATAAGGACTTGAGTGTTCCGCTCTGTCCGCTGATTGGCAGCGAAGCCATCCATGCCTCTCTGTTACGACTGGCGGCCATGATCGTTAACAGTTGCACAAAAGCCTTCGCGCTGACAGCATCCTGAGGAGCCAGACCGCAGCCGTCTTTGATGATGGCGTTTTGAATCAGTACTCCTCTTCGACGCCAGAAATCACGCAACAGGTCCTGACTGTTATGAATCGAGCCGGGTAACGTATAGCGGGTTCCCAAATACCGGAAGATAGCCTCGGCATAAAGGTTGTTGCTGTTCACATTCGTCTCTTTGATAATCTCGGACAGCGGTTCCGAATAATGGGTGTATAGTTCGGTTCGTGCCGGCATCAACGGATTATAATCCGCTTCGTAGGTAGCATCGCGCTTGACTGTGATTCCGGCCTCCCGCAGACGTGCTGTCAGATGACGTGCCAACAGCAATCCGGGATTGGGCAAGTCTCCTTTGACACCGAACGTACCGAGATTAGAAGGCACAGCGCCGGTCAGGTAACGCTCGCGACTGTACGGCAGTCCGCTTACAAAAGCTCCGTCATAGGCTATCTTGTCGCAGCGTACCCGATTGATGAAATAGACATCTTCCACCACCGGTTCCGTCTTCACCACCTTGGCTACCGTACCGGGTTCGCCGCTCTGGAGCACAATATTCATCGTGTTGCCGTAATAATTGAGTGCGAAGATACCCGGGGCGTAGTAGTTACCTGCGTCCTCGCAGAGCCAATTGGGGTTCTGCGCTTCTCCGTCCAGCATCGTCATGTCGGCGATGACAGCTCCGTCAATCTTTCGTATTCCTGCATTGCTAATTGCCTTCACCCATCGGTCCAGGAAACCGGTTCGGCCTTTGAAACCCAATGACGGGTCACAACCGCCACGGATATACAAGTCTCCTTGCAACACTCCATTCTCGATGGTTCCGCTATATTCCAGGATAGTGGGAAAACGGAAACCGGGCCCCAAGGTCTCGAGCGCAGCAGCTGTAGTCAGCAGTTTCATCACCGAAGCCGGTGGTACCACTTTGTCAGAGCGGTACTCATCGATCACCTCGCCGGTTTTCAGATTCTGTACCAACACAGACATATTCGCCTGCCCGGTCAACGGATGACTTGTCAGGAAGTTAACACTCAGTAATATGGCAGATAAGACCGTTAGCACTGTTAGACCGTTGCACTGTTAGACCGCTTCGCTGTTAGATACTCGTGCATCGCAGCCGCAGCTTTGCGACCATCCGACATAGCGAGGATCACCGTCGCACCTCCGCGCACGATATCTCCTCCTGCGAAGATGGTCGGAATAGCCGACTGCATGGCGTCGTTCACCACGATCGTACCCTTACGGCTTATCTCAAGACCTTCTACGGACGAAGGAATCAGCGGGTTCGGACTCACACCGACAGCCACAATAACCAGGTCAACCGGTATCGTCACTGTCTTGCCTTCTACGGGTACAGGACTGCGACGACCGCTCTCATCGGGTTCGCCGAGTTCCATCACTTGCAGCACGGCTTCGCACACACGACCGTTCTCGTCCGCATGATATTCTATCGGATTGTGGAGCGTCATGAATTCGATACCTTCCTGCTTGGCGTGATGTACCTCCTCAATACGCGCCGGCATCTCTTCTTCGGAGCGGCGGTAGATGATCATCGCATGTTCCGCCCCCAGTCTTTTAGCCGTACGCACAGCATCCATAGCGGTGTTACCACCACCGATGACAGCTACGTTCTTGCCGTAAAGGAGCGGAGTGTCGGTAGCCGGGTTGGACGCGTCCATCAGGTTCACACGCGTCAGATACTCGTTGCACGAGAGTACACCGTTCAGGTTCTCACCGGGGATATTCATGAAACGAGGCAGACCTGCACCCGAACCGACGAAGATACCCTTGAAACCTTGTTCCTCCAATTCTTTCACAGAGATGGTCTTGCCAATGATGGTATCAGTATGGAACTGCACGCCAAGTGCGCGAAGACCGTCGATTTCAATGTCCACAATGCGATTCGGCAGACGGAATTCCGGGATGCCGTATTTAAGCACACCGCCGATCTCATGCAATGCTTCGAAGACATGCACCTCGTAACCGTACTTGGCAGCATCGCCGGCAAACGTCAGTCCTGCAGGACCGGAGCCGACGACGGCGATTTTGGCGCCCTTAGGAGTATTCTGAGTAATCGGATTATTCTGAGTATTCTGATTTGCGTAGTCGGCGCAGAAACGCTCGAGGTAACCGATGGCTACGGCCGGATGTTTCATCTTGAGGTGGATACAATTCGCCTCACATTGTTTCTCTTGCGGGCAGACGCGACCGCATACTGCGGGCAGAGAAGACGATTCTTTGATGACCGCAGCGGCACCGAGTACGTCTCCTGTCTCCAACTTTTTGATGAAACCCGGGATGTTGATATTCACCGGACAACCTTGAACACAGGTCGGGTTCTTGCAGTTCAGACAACGATGGCTTTCGGTGATGGCCTGTTCGAAGGTCAGACCTTGGTTGACCTCTTCGTGCAGACTCTTGACTCGCACTTCGGGTCGCAGTTCCGGCATCTGTACACGCGGAATAGCCACACGGTCTTTCGGGGTTCCTTCGAAGGGTGACACTGTACCGACCTTTGCTGTCGATGCCGTTTCGTTGCCGTCTTTTTGCCGTCTTTTTGCCGTGTCTGAAAGGTTCAAACCTGCTTTGTAGGCCTCCATTGCCTCGGTTTCTTCCGCTTTGTAGGACTTCATGCGAGAGAGCATCTCGTTCCAGTCCACGCCGTGTGCATCGAACTCAGGACCATCGACGCAGACGAATTTCGTCTTGCCGTCCACCGTCACACGGCACGCACCGCACATTCCCGTACCATCCACCATGATCGTATTGAGGCTGGCTTCGGTCGGGATATTGTATTTCTGCGTAGTGAGCGCCACGAACTTCATCATGATGGCAGGACCGATGGTGATACACTTATCCACTTTCTCACGGTTGATGACTTGCTCGACACCTACGGTGACGACACCTTGTTGTCCGGCTGAACCGTCATCGGTCATGATAATCACTTCATCGGACCATTGCGCCAATTCGTCCTGAAGGATAAGCAGGTCTTTGTTGCGGGCCGCAAGCACGGTAATGACGCGGTTTCCGGCTTTCTTGAGCGCCTCAGCGATAGGCAGCATCGGAGCAGCTCCTACACCACCGCAGGCACACACGACCGTACCGTAGTTCTCGATACGCGTGGCGCGACCGAGCGGACCTACTATGTCATGCAGGCTATCGCCTACATTCATTGCCAACAGTTTATGCGTCGAAGCACCTACTTGCTGAACGACCAGCGTGATTGTACCTTTCTCGATATCCGCGCCGGCGATGGTCAGAGGAATACGTTCAGACTGTGCGTCCACACGGATGATGACAAAATGGCCGGCTCTACGGCTACGCGCAATGAGCGGAGCCTCCACTATGAGCTCCGCTACATTGTCCGAGAAGAATCGTTTAGATAGAATCTTATTCATTTAGAAATATTTTGTTTCCTTGCCCACGATAGAGGACAGGAGGTTGTTTGCCAAACGGCTTGCTCCGAAGCGGAACCACTCGTTGTTGAGCCACTCTTCGCCGAGGATCTCCTTAACGAGGGTGAAGTGCTGAACAGCCTCTTCGGTTGTAGAAACACCACCGGCAGGTTTGTAACCCATCTTGATGCCTGCTTTCTCTTTCCAAGCCTTGATAGCCTGGCACATGATGAAGGTAGCTTCCGGCGTAGCGTTCACAGCAATCTTACCGGTCGAGGTCTTGATGAAGTCGCAGCCTGCAGCCATCGAGAGGATGGACGCTTTCCATATGTTCTCTGCGGTCTTGAGGAGTCCGGTCTCGAGAATCACTTTGAGATGATGCTCTTTGCAAACGTCCTTAATCTCGCGAATCTCGTCGAAGCACTCCTGGTAGCGTCCCTCGAGGAACTTGCCTACAGAGAGCACAATATCTACTTCGGTAGCACCGGCTTTGAGAGCCATCGCGGTCTCCGCCACTTTGATCTCCGGGAAAGTCTGTGCAGCAGGGAAACCGGCACAGCAGCAAGCGATATTGAATTTCGGATCCTTGAGGGCTTTGCGTGTGTACTCAGCCATAGCGGGATACACGCAGATAGCCGCTACGTTCGGGATTCCCGGGAAGTCTTTCTCGAAGTTATTAACCGCATTCGCCATCTTCTCTACTTTAGCGATGGTATCATCGGCACTCAGCGTGGTGTAGTCAATCTGGTGAAGACACTCTTTCCACACCTCCACATTGTTGTTCTCTGCAAAATGCTTTGCTTCGATGTCAGCTACTTGAGCTTTTACTTGCTCATCGGTAAACGGGCAGGGATACTGCGCGAATAATTCTTGAAAATTCATGGTGATAATTATTTAATGTTAAACTTCTTTGGATGCAATTATTTCTTCCTCCGGCAGACGGCCGATGATGGTCTCATTGCCGCGCACGTGTTCTCCAACAGCGACAAACATCTCCGTATCCAACGGCAGATACATATCCACGCGGGAACCGAGTTTGATGAATCCGAGATGGGTGTTACGATGCGCCATATGTCCGGGTTTGGCGTAAGTCACGATGCGACGAGCCATAGCTCCGGCAATCTGACGAACCGCAACCTGCACTTTCGAAGGCGTCTCGATGACTACCAGCGAACGCTCGTTCTCGGTGCTCGACTTCGGCAGCCATGCTCCTTTGTGACGACCTTTCTGATGCTCGCTGACCAAGATATTTCCCTCAATCGGATACCAGTTGGCATGTACATTGAACGGCGACATGAAGATGGAAACCTGCAGTTTCTGCTCATGGAAATACTCGTTCTCCTCGGTCGGCTCCACCACTACCACACGTCCGTCAGCCGGCGCGATGATGAAGTTCGGGTCATCTATCTCCAATATACGCACGGGGTTGCGGAAGAAATAGGTCACAAACACCAGCAGCATCGCTGTCAGCGCCAAGGTGATTCCGAAAATCCAATGCGGGAAATACATGTACATCGGTACGTTGATAATAAAGAGCAGCAACACCGTACCGATAATCAGGTTGCGTCCTTCTCTGTGAATTCTTGTTCGTTTCATTCTACTATGTAACAGCTTACTATTTAACCAATTAACGTCAATTCCATTGACTGTACGGGAACTGCGCCAGCATCTCTGCGGCCTGATCCAGCCCCTGCTGCAGTTTCTTATCCAGCATCATCTTGAACATAAACGGGATATCCGCCTTGACCGTCAGTTTGATGCGTGTATCCACCGGCGACAACTCTTTGAGTTGGATCCAGAAATTCGCATCCATCGGTATGCCTTCAGCACCGAACTTAATGGTATCATTCTCGATACGATCCACGATAGCGATGGTTATTTTCTGCGCCAGGCCGTCCACTTTCAGCCGTACGCGGTCAGGCTCGATGGTCATCTCCTGCACTTTGTCCTGCGGAATCATGTCTTTCACCCGCTCGAGGTTCTGCATGTTACTCAACACGCCGTAAATCTGCGCTGCCGGACACGGCGCAGAAGTGATTTTGCTTTCGTATTTCGTTTCTGCCATATCTGTTTTAATTTTTCAGCCTGCAAAGGTACGAATTATTTTGCATATATGCAAATTTTCATTTTTCAATTTTCATTTTTAGGCTGATTTTGCAGTCTTTTCTCGTATTTTTGTATCTCAAGCGAGGTGCGCTGGATACGTTTCTCCAACTCTTTGATATCGCTCATCACGATCGCCAGATGCTGAGCGCGGTCCACAGCTTCGTTGCCTTTTTCCATCAGTTCGTTCACCCGTTCGTCCGACAGCCGCTTTCCCTCTTTGTACACCAGCAGGTCATGCCCGTCATCACGAACCATCACACGCAGGCCTTCGTTCCTTTTTAATTTTTCGTTTCTTACTACATAATACCCGTTGTCCTGGTATTTCTCGTTTCTCTCATATTGGAAAAGCGGCAGCAGACTGTCCGCGACGGGCATCAAGGTATCCAACTGCGCCTGATAAAAGGCCAGACTGCGCTGTTGTTCGCCCAGGGCGATGGAGTCACGCACATGTTTCTCCGCGTGGTACTGGTCCACTTTCGACGGTTTGTTACATCCCGCCATCAGCATCGCCAAGGCGATAAAAAAGACAATTCTTTTCATAACGGGCACAAAGGTACTACAAAAATTGCACATATGCAAGTTTTTGCGCATTTTTTTTGACATTTACGGAGTTTACTCCGTGATTATTAAAGAGCCTAAGGCCTGCGGATAGCGCATGCTACTCCTCAAAAAACACGGTGCCCCCCGCTCGTGCTTTTGCGGACCCCAACCGCAAAAGAACGTTTTTGAGTGAGTACATGCTGATATACGCTAACGCGAGGCTCTTTAATAATCGTAAAGCGGCACAGCCGCGGATGGCAAAAAAAAATGCGGGACTTGCGTACGTTCGGCAGGACGCGGACGTACTTTCGGGGGAATTGGCAAAGCCAAGGCGGCGTCCGAAGGTACTGCTTTTTTTGCATATATGCAAATAATTGTACAAAAAATACAGAATTATTTGCTCATGTCCGAAAAAAGGAGTAATTTTGCGGGCAATTTGCGAAAGAGGTATCGGAAATTCTTGTATGATGCAAAAAACGCCCGAACAAATAGAGATGGACAAACTGCGTGCGAGGCTCACCAAACGCTTTCACCAAGCCTGCGCGGACTACGGTCTGATTGCCGACGGAGACCATATTCTGATTGGTCTGAGCGGCGGTAAGGACTCCTTGGCGTTAGTGGAAATGCTCGGTCGCCGTGCGCAGATATACAAACCCCGTTTCCGGGTTACGGCCTTGCATGTACGCGTCAAAGAGCGGGCGTACCAAACCGACCTCAGTTACCTCGAATCGTTCTGCGCCGAAGCGAAAGTGCCGCTTTTAGTGAGGGATGTGGAGATTGGCGAAAGTCCCAAATCAACAATCAGCAATCAGCAATCAACAATAGAAAATCCTTGTTTTCTCTGCTCCTGGTACCGGCGAAAGACACTTTTTAACGTGGCGCAGGAAATCGGATGTAACAAAATCGCTTTCGGACATCATAAGAACGATATCGTTCAGACCCTGCTGATGAACCTCGTCTATGCCGGTTCGTTTGCCACGATGCCGCCGTTGCTCCAATTGGACAAGATGCCGCTGCAGATCATCCGGCCGCTATGCCTGATTGAAGAAGCGGATCTGATCCGTTATGCGGAGTTAAGAGCGTACCGGAAACAAGCCAAACTATGTCCGTTCGAGCATGTTTCTGCGCGTACGAAGGTCAAAGACCTTCTTTCGCAGATGGAGGCGCTTAACCCCTATGCGTTGGACACGCTGTACAACGCCATGACCAATATCAAAAACGAATATCTCCCAAAATCATAAATCAAAAATCATAAATCAAAAATATAACATGTCTGCCTTATACACTATTTTATTGCTCCTGGCGTCCAACATCTTCATGACGCTGGCGTGGTACGGTCACCTGAAACTGCAACAGACCGGTTTCTTCTCGAATGCCACCCCTTTGATTTTTGTCATTCTGCTCTCGTGGGGCATTGCTTTCTTCGAGTACTGCCTTCAGGTACCCGCCAACCGGATGGGTTTTGAAGGCAACGGAGGACCGTTCAGTCTGATGCAACTGAAGGTGCTGCAGGAGCTCATCACGCTGGTGGTCTTCGTCGGTTTCTCTGCGGTTGCTTTTCATATGCCGCTACGCTGGAACCATGCCGTTGCCTGCCTGCTGCTCATCGGCGCTGTCTATTTCGTCTTCGGCTTCAAATCCTAAATCATCAATCACAAATCATAAATCACAAATCATAAATGTCTCCCTACCTCCAATCCTTGCGTTTACGGACTCTGCCCCTCTCCATGTCCGGGATTATCTTAGGAACCGGCTTGGCGAGTGCTTTCCACTTTCAGCTTTCCACTTTCATCTTAGCGATTCTCACCACTCTCAGTCTGCAGATACTCAGCAACTTAAGCAATGAGTTAGGCGATGCGATGAAGGGCACGGACACGGATCAGCAGGGACGCGAAGCATATGGATTGCAGGCCGGCACACTTACCTTCGCACAGATCAAACGGATGATTGCGTTATTCATCGGCTTGTCTGTACTTTTCGGTGCCGCACTTGTCTTTACCGCCTTCGGATTTCCAATCATCAATCATCCATCATCAATAATCAATATCCTGGTCTTTTTAGGACTGGGATTATTCGCCATTATCGGTGCAATGACCTATACGCTGGGCAAGCATAGTTACGGATATAAAGGCTTGGGTGACCTTGGTGTTTTTCTTTTCTTCGGTCTGCTGAGCACCCTCGGTTCGTATTACCTGCAAACGCAGACGCTCACGTGGGAGGTGGTTTGGTGCGGCGCAGCGATTGGTCTGCCTTGTGTGGGAGTACTGAATCTCAATAACATACGTGATATGAATAATGACCGCGTGCACGGTAAGCATACGCTCGCGAGTGCGTTAGGAGTACGCGGCGCGAAAATATACCATTCCTGCCTGCTAGTGGGATGTCTTGCGATCTTTATGATGTACGGTCACTGGTGGGCACTCTGCGTGTTGCCGGTATGGGCATGGCACCTATGGTTTGTATGGAACAATGAAGGCAAGAGTCTGGATCGTCAGATGCCCGTTTTGATGCTCTCTACAGGCCTGCTTGCATGCATTGGATGGCTATAAAATGAGACGAAATGCACTTTTTTTGCATTTTTTTGCCAAAAAATTTGCACATGTCAGAAATTTGTAGTACTTTTGCACCCGCTTTTGAAAAAAGAGCGATTGATCTTTATTTTAGAGTACAAAAAGAATGCGGAAATAGCTCAGTTGGTAGAGCACGACCTTGCCAAGGTCGGGGTCGCGAGTTCGAGTCTCGTTTTCCGCTCTTTTTTTTTGCCCAGATGGCGGAATTGGTAGACGCGTGCGTTTCAGGTGCGCATGCCGCGAGGTGTGCAGGTTCGAGTCCTGTTCTGGGCACCCAAGCGCAGGTGGTGAAATTGGTATACACGCTACTTTGAGGGGGTAGTGGTCGCAAGATCGTGTGAGTTCGAGTCTCATCCTGCGCACAATGAGGTGGTTTCTTCGGAAATCACCTCTTTTTGTATTTATGGTTATTTTTTAAGATAAAAAGTACGATTGTTAAGAAAGTGTTTATATCGCTTGCGACATTAAAAGATTTGTTGTAATTTTGCATCGTGAACGACATATATAGGGTCGAAAGTCGAAAGATAAAAGACAAAAGAATGGATAACGAGCAACTGAAATTAGAAAACCAATTATGCTTCCGGCTGTACTCCGCGGCGCGGTTGATGATGGGTGCGTATCACCCGTATCTGGATCCGTTAGGTATCACCTATCCGCAGTACTTGGTGCTGCTGGTGCTCTGGGAGCAGGACAAACAACCGGTATGCGACATCGGTAAGCGTTTGATGCTGGATACGAACACGATGACGCCGCTGCTGCAACGCATGGAGAAAGCCGGGCTGATCACTCGCACACGCGGTAAAAAAGATACGCGCCAGCGCATCGTGTCGCTCACCAAACAAGGCAAAGCGCTTTACGAGCAAGCGCAACATATTCCGGACAACATGCGCAACGCGGTGAGGATGCCGGAAAGGGAAGTGGAAGAGTTAGTGCAGATGATTCCGTCGCTCGACAAACTGATTGAAGAACTGAAAAAACTTAATAAATAACCCTCAAAATTTTACAATTATGACAAGAGAAGAAGCATTAAAAGCATTCGCCTATATGGGCGCAGTATGGTTTGGTAACAGTAAGCAACACTTCGCTTTCTCGGCGTACGACCGTCTGAACGGCTGGAACAAGTTGGCTGACAAATGGAAAGCCGAAGCTGAGGAAGAGTGGGACGAGGCAGAAGAAGTACTCAACCGTCTCGTTGAACTGGGTTGCAAGCCCGAAGACCTCCAAGAGGCTATGAAGACCATCGAGTTTCCGTTCTATGACGATCCGAAGCAACAGATTGAGTCAGACTATCAACCTACCGCTATAGAGGAGATGAGCAAACTCGCACAGGCTTTTGCGGACGATTATCCTACGCAAAAACTCATCCAGAAATGGATTGACGGTGAGAAAGAGCACATGGAATGGGAGGCACAGTACCTCAAACTCATCGACAAGATCGGTTACGACAATTTTCTCATGGCAATGATGTAAGCATATGGCAACCATTTATGATTTCAAAGTCCTCTCCAACAGAGGCAAAGAAGTGAACCTCGCGGACTACAAAGGTCAGGTGATTCTGATTGTCAACACTGCCAGCAAGTGCGGTTTCACGCCGCAGTACGACGGTCTGGAGGCGCTGTACAAGAAATACAAAGACCAGGGCTTCGTTATCCTCGGCTTCCCTTGCGACCAGTTCGCGAATCAAGAGCCCGGCAACGATGAGCAGATTGAGGAGTTCTGCCGTCTCAACCACGGTGTGACTTTCCAACTCATGGCAAAAAGCGATGTGAACGGTGCAAACGCCAATCCCGTTTTCGAGTATCTCAAAGCGCAGGCTCCGACCGAGGAGTATAAAGGTCTAAAAGCCAAAGCGGCACACGCGATGCTCAAGCGTATCAGCAAGAGCGTCGAGAAGGACAGCGACATTCTCTGGAACTTCACCAAGTTCCTCGTTTCCAAAGACGGAAAGACCGTTCAGCGCTTTGCGCCGGTGGCTGAACCGAAAGATTTCGAAGCCAACATCGTAGGCGAATTGGCGAAGTAATGGGCTCCGGCTAAGTAAAATAATTGCATAAAATTTGCAAAAAAATCCCGTATATCCTTGCGTATATGGGATTTTTCTTGTACCTTTGCACGCAGAACGTGCAATTACAATGAAACGAGATTATTCCAAATGGTGTAGCGTGGCGCTGATTGCTGCCATATATGCGCTCGCAGGCGCAGCCGGTTGGCTGCTGTTTAGTTGGTTAACGGCGCAGGCTATGCAGTCTGTATTGGCTTTGCTTTTGGCAGACGTGCTGGCGACGATTGTCGTATGGGCATTCGGATTACTCTATGAGAATGTGTCCGTCTATGACCCGTATTGGAGCGTCTTTCCGCCGGTGGCATTTCTGCTTTGGGCTTTCTATACCGGCGTATGGTCGATTCCTGTCATCCTATTGCTTGTCGCATCCTGGTATTGGGGCTGGCGACTCACACGCAACTGGGCAATTACCTTCAAAGGAATCGGTCATGAGGATTGGCGCTATACGAAGTACCGCGACCGGAATCCCTTTGTCTTCCATACCATCAATCTCTTCGGTCTAAACATGATGCCGACGATCGTGGTCTTCGCCGCTATGCTTCCAGGACTCAAACTGTTTGAATCCGCAGCTCCGGCAAACATTTTGACGTATTTCGGCTGTATAGTTTGCATAGCCTCAGCAACTATCCAACTAATAGCCGACAAGCAAAGCCACGACTTCCGTGCCGCTCATCCCGGTAAAGTATGTAACGTTGGTCTCTGGAAACATGGTCGCCATCCGAACTATTTCGGAGAGATTCAGTTCTGGTGGGGTATCTGGATTATGTATGCTTCGTTGAATGGAATAGATATGTATATCGGCGGTGCGATTGCCATGACCGCACTCTTCCTCGGTATCTCTATCCCTCTCATGGAGAAACGCCAACTCGCCAACAAACCCGGCTATGCCGAATACCGCCAACAAACAAGAATATTGATATGAAGCACAAACATATCTATTTAGCCGGAGGATGTTTCTGGGGAACGGAGCATTTCTTCAAGCAGATTGCCGGAGTGGTAGAGACGGAAGTAGGTTTTGCCAACGGACAGACAGCTAACCCGACCTACGAACAGGTCTATACTGACACGACCGGCTATGCCGAGACGGTACACGTAGTTTATAATCCGGATAAGGTGAGTCTGGAGTTCCTGCTGCGTATGTTCTTTGTAGTCATCGATCCAATAAGCCTGAATAAGCAGGGGCACGACGAAGGCACTCGTTATCGCACCGGTATCTATTATACGGACGCAGCCGACCTGCCGACTATTGAACAAGTATATACAGAAGAACAGGGTAAATACACACAGCCTTTGGTAGTGGAGAAACTGCCTTTGCAGAATTTCTATCCTGCTGACGAATTCCACCAAAACTATCTGGACAAACATCCGGACGGATACTGCCACTTGCCCAAAGCGTTGTTTGACTTCGCACGAAAAGGATTGGTTTTATGAAATACATGAAGACTCTGCTAATCATATTGGGCATCATCCTGCTGCTTGTCGGAGCAGGACTGGCTGTATTTTCTCATCCTTCTTTCGGGCTGTGGCGAAAGGTGTCGAAAGAGCGGATACAGGCGTCACCGAATTATAGAGAAGGGATGTTCCAAAACCAAGAACCGACACCGCAGTTCACAGGGGATACCGCAAGCACGAGGAGTACATTATGGCGTTTTCTGACGAATAAAGACACGCTGCGTGTGCCGCAACAATCGATACCTGCTATCAAGACCGACCTCAAAAACCTGCCGACCGATAGCGATTGGCTGGTGTGGTTCGGACACTCGTCGTATCTGTTCTGTCTGGATGGCAAGCGGTATTTAGTAGATCCGCTAATAAAACCTGAATGGCCGTCGTCGATGATGCTGAAAGCCTTTCCGGGCACCGACATCTACCGACCGGAAGACTTGCCGGACATCGACGTGCTCATCATCACGCACGAACATTGGGATCACATGGACTACGCGACCTTGCGTGACATTCGCGACCGCGTGCAACAGGTCATCTGTCCGCTCGGCATTGCCGATTATCTGCGCTATTGGGGCTATACGGACGGGCAGATTATAGAGATGGATTGGTATGAAAGTCTGTCAGGCGAAGACGGTCTGACGATTACGTGTCTGCCGAGCAGACACTTTAGTAATCGTCTTTTAGGCAAACGCAATCAGACACTTTGGGCATCGTTCATGGTTGAAGCCGGTGGACGTAAGGTCTATATCGGTGGTGACGGAGGTTATGACAAACGCTTTGCCGAGATACACGAGCGGTTTGGATTTGTGAATTTGGCGCTCCTGGAAAACGGGCAGTACAATGCCAATTGGAAATATGTCCACACCACGCCGGAAGACCTCGAAAAAGTCATCCTTGATCTCCAAGCCAAGCAGGTCTTCACGGTCCACCATGACAAGTTCGCTCTGTCCGTTCATCCGTGGTACGAACCGGACAGCGTGGCGCACGACATCGCAACCAAGCACAACATCCACCTATTAGATGCCCCGATAGGAACAGTGGTAAATTATTAGCTAATAAACGGTCCAATGTATACCACCATAACCAACCATATTGAGATAGATCGCGAGCAACGAAGCGTGCGCAAGGACGGAAAGGAGATTCATCTGACTGGTCTGGAATATGGCCTGTTGGAGTATCTTTCTGCACACCCGAATCGGATCTGTACGCGGCAAATGCTGTTAGACCACGTATGGGGAGACCGTTTTCAATACGATACCGGTACGATTGATGTGCATCTCAATGCCTTGCGACGCAAGTTAGGTTGGACGAAGAAAGAACCGATAGAGACTATTCGAGGCGTCGGATTCGTATTTCATGTAGAGCAGAAGGTGACACACTATACCATTGATCTGCAGGCGTTTCTAACAGGGTGGTTGCGTAGCCGAGAAACTGAGATTAGCACCAAAGGTCTTGTTGCTCAACTGCACTTGACCCCCTTTGTGAACGAGATAACCATTGAACCGAAAGCCTTGCGGCAGATGTTGGATAGCGTGCTGACAGCTTTACTCCCTTCGGCTCAACCGGGCGTGTTACGGCTGAGTTCCAAACTAACCATGCAGCATTTTATTCTCTCGCTGGACCTGAACGGTACAATCAACGAGTTGCGTATCCCTATTTATAGTGATTTTGATGCTTCTTAAGAAAATCTTAAGCAAAGTTTAAGAAAATTATAGTACTTTTGTCGCCGGATTTTGAAACGCAAAGGTATTATGGTTAAAAATCTTATCTCTAAACGATTTCTATATCTCATAGCTGCGGCTATTTGGGGTATTCCTGGCGTGATAATTGCTGTGAAAGGCATTCGCGCCTATACTGCCATGCCGACAGATGAGTTATGGTGGCTTTGTTTAATAACGCTGAGCGTCCTGATTAGCTTTATATGGATGTTCCGGCGCATTGTGAACAAGTATTGTAACCTTATAGGGGCGTTACCGGACAAAACCACCATCGGGCATACTTTTCCTCTTCGAGGATGGGTATTGATTGATTGTATGTCCAGCCTTGGTATAGCCCTTAAATTTATTCATTGCATACCCGCAGAATTTACCGCATCTTTCTATTCCGGTCTTGGTCCGGCTCTCATGGTAGCAGGTTGTTTGTTTGTGAAAAAGTACATGACACGATGAGAGCAAAGGTACTATTTATATGTTTATTGTTTGCGTGCGGGGGGTGCGCGCAGGTGAGTGAGGGCATTGAGAAGAACAAGGTTTATCAAGGCTTCTCCGGAGGAATGATGCTGCATACCGGCTATTTATTCGGGCAGGACGGTAACGCGCCCAAGACTGCAGATGGTCGGTTGTGCTCTCCTCAAGGAGCGTTATTCGGTATCGGCGGAGCCTTGCGTGTGCATCTATGGAAACACCTGCGTACGGGTTTTGAAGGTTTTGTAAGCACGATGCCGAGCGGGATGAGCGATTGCCGCGACGTACTCAAAAACGGCAGTTATGTACGAGTCGGTTGCGGAGGTGTGCTGGCAGATTGTTGTTGGCGATTGGAGAAGGCATGGCCGTATATCGGAGGTGTGATAGGCGGCGGTTCGATGAAAGGGCTCTATATCTTGGACGGCGATGAGTATAGTTGGGCGCAAGATAAGAACAGCACGTTTCACAAGCAATCGTTCTTCTATGTCACGCCGTACGTCGGTTGCGATTATTGCTTGACGCGCAAGGTACATATCACGTTCCGCTTGGACTGGATGTTAGCTTTCCATAAAAGCGAATTATGTATGCCGACCGGTCCGCGTCTCTATTTCGGCTTCATGTTTTGCCACTAATCCACTAACCCATTAACAGTTATGAATTTTGAAGGAATTTTGTTGGGCGCAGGCGCGTTCTTGTGTATCGGACTTTTTCACCCGCTGGTCATTAAGGCGGAGTACTATTTCGGAGTCAAGTCCTGGTGGGCGTTTCTCATCGTCGGTCTATTGGCGGCAGGCGGCTCGTTATTCGTGGAAAACACCTACCTGTCCATCTTCTTGGGCATCTTTGCTTTCTCATCCTTATGGGGTATCGGGGAAGTGTTTCACCAACGCGAGCGGGTCCGTAAAGGGTGGTTTCCGATGAACCCCAAACGCAAAAACGAGTATTAAAACTGGCTGCAAAAGTAAAAAAATCCCCTTTACATTTGCCCATCTCAGTTTTTTTTTATACCTTTGCCGCCGATTTTCAAAACGGGTATATAAAAGAATGAGAAAAATTATAAAGGTATTAGTCTTGGCGTTGCTTTGCGCTTTGCCGTTATGGGCACAAGATGAGTATGATGCGCATTTGGTCGGACACGTGCTGGACGAGCAGACGGGAGAGCATTTGCCATACGTGAATGTACAGGTAAAAGGCACCAATATAGGCACCGTTACAGACGAGTCCGGTCACTATTTTTTGAAGAATCTTCCATTAGGCAGGCAGACGATTGTTTTTTCCTATGTAGGATATGAGACGGAGGAGTTGCCCGTGAACATAACGGAGCATACGACGACGGAGTTGAAGGCGGTGATTCACGAGGTATCGCAGCAACTGAATAGTGTCGTGGTGACGGCTAACCGCTATGCTACCAAACGGCAAGAGGCAGCGACCATCGTCAATGTGTTGTCGCCGACGATGTTCGAAACAACAGCGGTCACTTGTGCGGCGGATGTACTTAGTTTTCAACCGGGTCTTCGTGTAGAGAACACATGTTCCAACTGTGGCAAGACAGAACTGCGCATCAACGGACTGCAAGGTCAGTACACCCAGATTCTGATGGATAGCCGTCCTGTCTTCTCGTCGATGGCCGCCGTCTATGGATTGGAGCAAGTACCTTCTGCAATGATTGACCGTATTGAGGTCGTCCGCGGTGGAGGATCCGCCATGTACGGAGCGAATGCGATTGCCGGCGTGGTGAATGTCATCACCAAGGAACCGGTTCGTAACTTCGTGAACCTCTCCAATACAAGCCATGTCAACGAGCATGCCGGCTATGATATCCATACCGACCTGAACGCGTCAGTGATGAGTGAGAATCGTAAGATCGGTGCTTATCTGTTCGCTACTCATCGCACCCGGAGCGAGTACGACCGGGATAATGACGGTTTTAGCGAACTGCCCAAACTGCGTGTCACTACCGCCGGCGCACGGGCATTTTTCAAGACCAGCGCGTATAGCAAGATAACACTCGAATACCACCATACAACGGATTTCCGCCGAGGAGGAAACCGATTGGATCTCGAACCGCATCAAGCGGATATAGCAGAGCAACTGCGCCATAACATCGATGCGGGATCATTGGCGTTCGATTGGTTCTCGCCGGATAACAAGCATTTCGTTTCGGCCTATTCAGCAATCCAGCATATCGGTCGTGAGAGTTATTTCGGTACCGGCAAAGACACCGCGGCATACGGGCGCAGTACCGATCTGACGTCCATCACCGGTTTGCAATACCGCTTTTCGTATCCCTGCGGACGAGCCAAAGGCGATCTGAGTGTCGGTGCGGAATATAACTATAATGGTATGCACGACAGGATGTTGGGCTACCATCGTGATTTGAAACAAGATGTACATGTGGTGGGCGCTTATGCGCAAAACGAATGGAAAGGCGAACAATGGAGCGTGCTGGTAGGAGCGCGACTGGAGAAGCATAATTTCCTGACCAATCCAGTCTGCACACCTCGTGCTACCTTCCGATATACACCTATCGACGGGCTGGCGCTCCGAGCCGGTTACAGCAGCGGTTACCGCGCTCCGCAGGCGTACGATGAGGACCTGCACGTAGCTGCTGTCGGAGGACAAGTGTCTCTTATCACGCTCGACCCGAATCTGCGTCCCGAGTACTCGCATAGTGCTACGATGAGTGCCGATTGGTACCGGCAATTCGGCAAATGGGAAGTGAACCTGACGGCAGAAGGCTTCTACACCTACCTGCAAGATATCTTTATGCTCCGTGAGAACGGCAAGGACGCAATGGGTAATCTGCTCTTCATCCGCACGAACGCGAAAGCTGCTTGGGTGGGCGGCTTGAATATAGAAGGGAAAGTAAACTACGGTACGCTTGTCTCCTTCCAGATAGGTTACACTTACCAGCAGAGTCGCTATACCGAAGCCCAACAATGGAGCCCTGACGTGCCGGCAAACACGCGTATGTTGCGTACTCCTGACCACTATGGCTATGTGCTAATCGATGTAAAGCCGATTAAAGACTTTACTATTTCCCTCAACGGCAAAGCCACTGGTTCGATGCTCGTCCCGCACCTCGCAGGCTATGTCCCGCAAGACGAAGAAACCCTTACACCGAGTTTCTGGGACTTGGGAATCCGCTTGGCGTACGACGTACACCTGTACAAGCATTATTGTCTGGAGATCAACTGCGGCGTGAAGAACGTCCTCGACCAATTCCAACGCGATATCGACAAAGGTGAGTTCCGCGATGCCAGTTATATTTACGGTCCCTCCATGCCACGTACCTATTTTGCCGGTTTGATTCTGAAAATATAAGCATTTCACAAGTGCTATACAAATACTGACAATATGAATTACTCTCAATTTAAAAACCGTGCGAGGCATTATCTTCGCAAACAACTGAGTCTGACGCATTACATTGATGTAGAAAAAGCGGAAGAGAATATCCGAAAGAATATCCCGTTTCAAGGTCCCAATATCTACATCTTGTTCGTGGCGATAGTCATCGCTTCGGTGGGCTTGAATGTCAACTCTATCCCGGTCATCATCGGCGCGATGTTGATCTCACCGCTGATGAGTCCGATCATCGGTTTCGGTATGGGTCTGGGTACCAACGATACCCACCTATTAAGCCGCTCTCTCCGGCATTTGGGCATTATGTTCGTGGTCAGTCTGATCGCTTCAACGCTCTATTTCCTTGTCACTCCATTGGAGACAGAGAACCCGACAGAACTCTTGGCGCGTACAAAACCCTCGGTGTATGACGTGCTGATTGCTTTTTTCGGCGGTATAGCCGGTATCTTGGAACTGTCGCGCAAAGAGAAAGGAACGGTCATGTCCGGTGTGGCGATAGCGACCGCCTTGATGCCGCCGCTATGTACGGTGGGCTACGGTATCGCCAATATGAATTGGCAATATGCCGGCGGCGCGTTGTACCTGTTTTTCATCAACTGCGTCTTCATCGCACTGGCCACCTTCTTGGCGGTGAAATATCTTCATTTCCCGCTCAAAGCGGAGAATACATCGCACAAAAGTCAGATATCCTACGGCATCTTGATCCTGGTGGTCCTGATTCCGAGCTTCTTTAGCGCCTATAGCATCGTAGGGGAGAACCGCTTTGCGAACACGGCACGGCATTTTGTGAAAGAGAACAAGTCCATCGGTAGTACCTATATCTACGATTATAGCACGGACATCAAGTCCAAACCCTACACGCTGACGTTGCGTCTGGCAGGTGAGAGTCTGAGTAACGACAACCGTGCGCAGTTGTACGCTAACGCAGAGAAACATGGTATCTCCCCTACGCAGATACATATTCTCGAAGATGCCACCATCGAGGTGCGCCGACTCAACGAGACGGAGATCATGCGTGATTGGTTAGCTACCAGCGAGCAACAACTCAAGCAACGCGACGATTCGATCCGAGTGCTCAATGCGCAGATTGACGGTTTCAAGGCATTGCAATTGCCGGTAGAACAGATCACATCGGAGGTACAAGCACAATGGCCTCAGATAACAAGCGTCACACTCACACGAAACGATGAACAGATTGTGCTACTCGTCCATGCGAAACCGAAGCTCAAAGAAGATGACCAACAGCGTATCAGTCATTGGCTCGCTGTTCGTTTGAAAGCGGACAATATACTAGTGGTCGCATTATAAGCATAATGCAGATGGACTACCTACTTACGATGGAAATAGTGGATTTGTTGGAATATAGTGAACGGGCGCAACTGAGAGCGTGGTTCGAGCGCAATGCGGCAAGCCAAACATGCTGCTGGATTGCGATGTACCGCGGCAAGAAGAAACCCGAAGGCGTGTGCCTGCCGTATATAGAGGTAGTCGAAGAATCACTCTGTTTCGGATGGATCGACTCAACGCTCAAACGTCTGCCGGACGGTCGATTGGCGCAACGTCTGTCACCGCGGCAGAAACGAAGCCATTGGACTGAACTGAACAAACAACGCTGTGCCGACTTGGAAGCCCGTGGTCTGATGACCGACCTCGGCCGCGCAGCCTTACAAAGGGCACAACAATAAAACAAACGATCTTCATGAGAGTTTATAAAGCCATATTCCTCGATTGGGACGATACCATCGGCGATTGGACGACTGCGGAACATAAGGCGCTGCAGGATATCTACGCCCATTATCAGTTGAACCGGTTGTACCCCACGTTTGAAGACTATCTGAACGCGTACAAGCCCTATAATCTCGAGTTATGGGGCATGTACGGACGCGGCGAGGTGACGAAAGAACGGTTGCACTTGCAGCGGTTTTTGAGACCGATTCTGAAAGAGTACAGACCGGCTGCGCCTGACAGAGTACAGAGTACAGACCTATTGGGTGACAAAGAAGAACTGGCTCATGAGATGGGGACGGAGTTCTTGCGGCTGACGAACAAGTATTTCTGCCTCCTGCCGGATGCAGAAAAGGTGGTGAAGTACCTGGCGGGCAAATATCCGCTGACGATCATCAGCAACGGTTTCAAAGAGGTGCAGTATTATAAGTTCGAGCACTCCGGTCTGACGCCCTATCTCACCCACACGCTCATAAGCGAAGAGGTGGGAATCAACAAACCCCAGCCGGGGATCTTCCAAATAGCTTTGGAGCGCAACGGTATCACCGCCGAAGAGGCTGTCATGATTGGCGACAGTTACTCGTCTGACATCGCCGGAGCGAAAGCCGCCGGTATCGATCAGATCTGGATAACGAATGAAGGAGTGAAGGAGTTAACGAAGGAAGGGCTGACCGCCACCTATATCGTCCCTCAGTTGGCAGACGTGATGAAAATCGTATAATTACTAATCCTTTCCGGCTGCGTCGAACATGGCTTTCATGGTTGGATTGCCGTAGGTGAGGCGTTTGATCGTTACATCCTGCAGTTTCTTGTCTGCCGCATCGAGGTTATCGCTTGACTTGACGAGGTTTTCCCGTACTTTGGTCAGGTGCTGGATAGTCTTGTCGATCTCCTCTATGGCAGTCCGGAAGCGGTCATTCGCCAAGCGCACATTGCGTGTGAAGCCGTCTTTGAAGTTCATCAGTTTCTCTTCGAAGTTCGTCACGTCCACCTGTTGCTGTCTTACGAGCATCAGTTCGCGTTTGGCTTCGATGCTTTTCTTGTTGGCCTGGCAGAGGAGTGTGATGAGTGGGATGAAGAACTGCGGCCGGATGACGTACATCTTGTCAAAACGGTGACTCACGTCCACGATACCGCCGTTGTACAGTTCGCTCTCGGGTTCGAGCATCGACACGAGGACGGCATACTCGCAGTTTTTCTTCTTGCGGTCGGCGTCTAACTTAGCGAAGAAATCCTCGTTCTTATGCTTCGTGGCGGTTTCTTCGTTCTCGTTTTTCATCTCGAACATGATGGAGATATACTCTACGCCGTCGTCGCTCTTGTCGCGGAAGACGAAGTCGCCTTTTGTGCCCTCGACCACGTCGTTGTCTTTCTCGAAATAGGCGTTTGGCATCATCAGGCGCAAGTTCTGCTCAAAGAGGGTGGCGCAGTGTTGCTCAAGCGTCTCTCCGACCATTTTCGTGGACAGGCGCACTTTCATATCCTTGTAGTACTCCACCTGCTCTTTGGCCATCTTCAGACGTGTCTCATAGTCGTCCTTCATACTCTGGGCCTTCAGCAGCGCCTGTGATTCGGCTAATTTCCGGTCGCTCTCCAGCTGCTGGATCTTCTGATCTTTAAGCATGACGGCTTCCTGCACAGCGGCTTTCTTCGCCACCTCGAAGTTCTGAATCTGCTGCTTGAGCAAGGCTATCTCTGACTCTTTGTCCTTAAGCTGGGTCTGTTGACGCATAGCCTCAGCCTGCCTACGGGCTTCCTCTGCTTGTTTCTCAGCCTGCTGGCGTGCCTGTTGGTTCTGCTCCAGTTCATGGATGCGACGCGTTACCTCCGCGTTAAACTCGGCGTTCTTGACCTGGCTAATCAGCGCAGCATAATCATTCTCATCAACGGCAAAAACATTCCCACAGTGCGGGCATTTCAGTTCTTTCATAAGCTATTTGAAATAATTTGCTTGCAAAAGTACAACTTTTTTATGACATATACAAATTTTTTTAAAAAATTGGTATAAATATTTGCACAATTCGTAAAAAAGCACTACCTTTGCGCCGTATTTTGCGTAAGTATGGCTAAAAACGAATATATCATTGAGGTAAAGGGTGTCTCGAAGCAGTTCGAGGACGGCAAATACGCGTTGGATAACGTGAGTCTGCAGGTGAAGAAAGGCGAGTTCGTGACGATCCTTGGTCCATCGGGTTGCGGCAAGACGACATTGCTTCGTTGCATTGCCGGATTTCAGGTAGCAAGCAGCGGTGAGATCCTGCTCAAAGGTGAGGACGTGACGAAGACCCCTCCCTACAAGCGGCCTGTAAACACCGTGTTCCAGAAATATGCGTTATTCCCGCATCTGAACGTGTTTAACAATGTGGCTTTCGGCTTGAAGTTAAAGAAAGAAGATCCTGCGACGATCAAGAAGAAAGTGCGTCAAGCGCTGAAGATGGCGAACCTGACGGGCTACGAGGAACGCAAGGTGGATACCCTCTCCGGCGGTCAGCAACAGCGTGTGGCTATTGCACGTGCGATAGTGAACAAGCCGGAGGTGCTGTTGTTAGACGAGCCGCTGAGTGCCTTGGATCTGAAGATGCGCCACGACATGCAGATCGAGCTCAAAGAGTTGCACGAGAAATTAGGCATCACCTTTATCTACGTGACGCACGACCAGGAAGAGGCCCTGACGCTGAGCGACCGCGTAGTGGTGATGAACGAAGGAAAGATACAACAGATCGGTACTCCGACAGATATTTATAACGAGCCGCAGAACTGCTTCGTCGCGGACTTTATCGGCGAGAGCAATATTCTCAGCGGCACGATGATCAAAGACAAGAAAGTAGAGTTCTGCGGCCAGGTGTTCGATTGTATCGACACCGGTTTCGGCGAGAACAACCCCGTGGATGTTGTCATTCGTCCCGAAGACATTTATGTATGGCGCAAGGAAGACGAGAAACGCGGCCAGGTCGTAGCCAACGAAGATGACGATGCCGAAGATCGGGTGCCGAAAGGGCGGTTCACGAAATGGTACGGCGAGGTACAGAGTTGTATCTTCAAAGGCGTACATTACGAGATGCGTGTACTGACTCCGGACGGGTATGAATTCCTGATTCAGGACTACCACGAGTACCTTCCGGGTACAGAAGTAGGCATGCTGGTACGTCCGGAGGATATCCAGATCATGAAGAAAGAGCGGTATATCTACAACTATTTCGAAGGCGAGGTGCTGAAAAACGGCAAAGTGTCGTTTCTGGATGCCGAATGGGAGGTGGACGCGAAGCAGTTAGAGCCGTTCGCAGTAGGCGACAAGGTACAGGTACGTGTTAAATTCCGCGATATCGACCTGCAGGACTATGAGGAAGAAGGTACGCTCTCGGGCGAAGTGCATTTCATCCTGTACAAAGGCAATCACTACCAGTTGACTATCCGCACGGACGAGGGGCACGACCTATATGTGAATACGAATGATGTATGGGACGACGGAGACCGAGTGGGAGTGGTTATCAAGCCGAAGGACATCAAGATTGATAAAGTTGAGAGTTGAGAGTTGAGAGTTTAGAGAAGTTGGAAAGTTTTAAGTTTAAAGTAGAAAGTTTCAATGAATAAACTCATGCAGATATTTTCTTCGCGTAGGACGTGGGCATGGCCGTATGTGGTGTTTATGGGTATGTTCGTGGTGCTGCCGCTGATATTGGTGGGCGTATATGCGTTCACGGATATCGAGGGGCACTTCACCCTGCATAACTTCGCGAAATTCTTTAGTCACAGCGAGGCCATTCAGACCTTCCTTTATTCGGTGATGATAGCTGTTTTCAACACCGTTATCTGTCTGCTGATCGGTTATCCGGCGGCGTATATCATGGCGCAGGAGGATTTCAAGACCCCGAAAGTGATGGCGATGCTGTTCATCCTGCCGATGTGGATCAATTTCCTGCTGCGTACAGTAGCCACGGTGGAGCTTTTTAACATGTGCGGCCTGCCGTTGGGCGAAGGAGCGTTGCTGTTCGGTTTATGCTATGACTATCTGCCATTCATGATTTACCCGATATACAACACCTTGCAGAAGATGGACAACTCGCTTGTAGAGGCGGCGCAGGACTTAGGCGCCAACCGCTGGACTTGCTTCTGGAAGATCATTGTTCCGCTGAGTATGCCGGGTGTGTATAGCGGTATCGTGATGGTTTTCATGCCGACGGTATCGACCTTCGCGATTGCCGAGCTACTGACGCATAACAATATCAAGTTGTTCGGTAGTCTGATACAAGATTATATCACCACGACGGACCTGCTGAACTACGGTGCGGTACTGAGTCTGGTACTGCTCATCATCATCGGTCTGACCTCGTTCTTCGGAGAGAATGACAGCGAGGAGAAAGGAGGGGGGCTGGTATGAGAAGAGGGGTTACAGGTTACGGGTTACGGATTATGGGATTCGTTATCGCGTTGCTGTTCAGCCTCAGCGCTTTCGGTCAATCTAACCTGACGTACGAACTGAAGGTGGGTACGACGGGAGAGAACGCGCTGCTCGCAACATTCCCGGAGAGTTACGCGGGGGAGAAAGTGAATATCAAATTGAGAGTTGAGAGTTTAGAGTTTAGAGATCTCGATTATATCTTTGCAGACAAGCCTCAACCGATTGTTGATCGCTTCGATTCGATATACAGTTACACGGATGAAGCGAAGGTCACATGGACCGTATGGAGGAACCACAAGGAGATCAAAAACCGTAGTCAACGTGTGCTCGTGGGCAATGCGTACAAGGTATTTGAGGAATATATTCTTCAGGAGACAACAGCTGCCCGTCGCAGCAGAGGTTGGATATGGTGGCTCTTCGCCAGTCTAATCCTGGCTGGTACGGCTCTCTACGGCGGTTACGTGTTCTATGAGCGACGGAAGGAGAAGAGCCTTTCGGCCGTAGAGCAAGAGACTCTTCGCCGCAAGCGGATGGGTATGCGCAGACATTACGGTTCACAGTTGTATTTATGGCTGCTGTTGATTGTACTCTACGCTCCGATAGCCCTCATCGCCGTTTTCTCGTTCACGAAAAGCAAGGTATTAGGCAACTGGACGGGTTTCTCGATGGAGCTTTACGCGAACCTGTTCAGCGGTCGCGCTGACGCGGGCTTGAACAGCGCCATATGGTACACGGTAGTCATCGCACTGATAGCGGCTGTATGCTCAACGATCTTAGGCACTCTCGCGGCGATAGGTATCTACAACATGCGTGCACGGCAACGCAAGGTGGTACGGCTGCTGAACTCGGTGCCGATGATTAACCCGGATATCATCACCGGTATATCCTTGTTCCTGCTCTTCGTAGCCCTCGGTTTCAGTCAGGGTTTGACGACCGTATGCATCGCGCACGTGGTGTTCTGCACGCCGTACGTAGTGTTGAGTGTGCTGCCTCGTCTGAGCCGTATGAACCCGAACACGTACGAGGCGGCGCTGGATCTGGGTGCTACACCCGCTCAAGCGCTACGCATGGTGATGCTGCCGGAGTTATGGCCGGGTATGCTGAGCGGTTTCATCCTTGCTCTGACGCTGTCGGTGGATGATTTCGGCGTGACATTCTTCACAAAAGGTTCGGGAGGCTTGGAGACGCTGAGTACGTTCATCTATTCGGACGCACGCAAGGGAGGTCTGACACCGGAGTTGAGACCGCTGTTCACCCTTATCCTGCTTGTGATGTTAGGCATTCTGATTTATATCAATATACGTAATTCCAAACAAGAAGAAAAATGAAAAAGATTTCAATTTTGTTACTGGCTATAGCAGCCATGGTGTTAAGCGCATGTACGGGTACAGACCGTGCGCATCAACTGAAAGTGCTCAACTGGGCAGACTACATCAATGAAGATGTTAAGACCAATTTCGAACAATGGTATTTCGAGCAGACAGGCGAGAAAGTGGAGTTGGTGTATGAGACTTTCGACATCAACGAGACAGCCCTGACGAAGATTGAGGTAGGTCACGAGGACTACGACGTGTTCTGTCCGTCGGAGTACATCATCGAGCGCATGCTCAAGAAAGGCCTGGTGCTGCCTATTCAGAAAGAGCTGATAGCAGACAGTATCTTCTATTTCGACAATATCTCTCCGTTTGTAACGGAGAAATTCCAACAGATGGCACCATCGGAGGACGTACTTGTAAAGGACTATACGGTGGGTTATATGTGGGGTACAACCGGCTTCATCTATAATCCGCAGTTTGTCAACCGCGAGGACCTTCAGAGCTGGGGAGCCATTCTGGATTCGAAATTCGAGAACCGTATTCTGATGAAAGATGCGTTCCGCGATGTGTATTCAGTACTGGTACTGTACGCATATCGTGAGCAGATAGAGCGCGGAGAGGTGGACCGCAACGATTTGGTTCATAACATCACTCCGGAGCGTATCAACGCCGTCAAAGAGATCCTGCTGCAGGCCAAGAAACAGATTTGCGGCTGGGAGGTGGACTTCGGCAAGGAAGAGATGACGAAAGGCAAAGCATGGCTGAACCTGAGTTGGTCCGGCGATGCGCAGTTTGCTATCGAAGAGGCTGCCGAGATGGGCGTGATGCTTGATTACATCGTTCCGCAGGAAGGTTCAAACGTATGGTTTGACGGTTGGGTAATCCCGAAATATGCGAAGAATATCAAAGCCGCTACCTATTTCATCGATTACATGTGTCGCGCAGACAACGCTTTGGCGAACATGGATGAGATCGGTTATGTATCCTGCGCCGGAGGTCCGAATGCAGCCGATGAGATATTGGCCGAACAGAACGACGAAGAGGAATGGCCGGAGACGGTAGATGCATCGTATTTCTTCGGAGACGAAAAGATTGATGTGGACGGTGAGTTGTTAGACCCGCACGCGCTGCACCTCAACCCGGTTTACTACGCCGACAAGAGTATCATCGACCGCTGCGCTTTGATGCATGACGCAGGCGACAGCCAGGAGATGCTGCTGGAAATGTGGAATGAAATCAAGTTAGCTCGATAATGGACCGCTTCGCTGAAAGACAAAAGACCGCTGCGCTAAAAGACAAAAGACTTGTTACTATCGGCAGATACATTTTTGTCCTTTGTCTATTGTCCATTGTCCTATGTCCTCTGCACGCCCAAACAACGGAGATGGAGAAGCAGTTCAATGCGCTATCCGCCCGTTTCGGCGGACGTGACAAGCTGCTTCAAAAAGACCTGAAAGCGTACTTGCAGGCCTTCCCCTACACCACTTTCACGGACGAAGTGAAGTTCATGCAGGGTGTTCTGATGGTGGAGAAAGGGCACTACAAGCAGAGTATGAAAGTGTTGGAGCAAGTAGAGGCGAAGGCACTGAGCCGTGCGCACCAGACCGATTATTCGTTCTACCGCGGATACGCCTATTTGATGCAGCAGGACTACCAGCGTGCCTCCATCTATTTCGCCCAGTTAGGCAAGTCGGACAACCGTTATGCCGTCCGCGGCAATTATTACTATGCCTACTGCATGTACAAGATGGAGAAGTACGACAAAGCTCTTCCGGCCTTGTTGGAATTAGAGAACGAGCCGGCATACGCACAAACCGTTCCATACTACATTGTACAGATTTACTACGCACAGGAAAATTACGAAGAGGTGACGTCTCGCGCCGAGACCCTTCTTCGCGACCATCCCGACAGCCCGAATAACAAAGAGTTGCACCGTATCTTAGGTGAGATATATTATCATCAGAAAGGATATGAGACAGCGGCGGAACACCTGCGTATCTATCAGCAGGAGACTATAGCCGCCCAAGAGACTCCGCTGCGCACCGATATGTACATGCTCGGCGCCGCAGAGTATGCATTAGGCAACTATGACGCAGCCGTCAAGTCCCTCAAGCAAGTGAAGCAGGAGAACGACGTGCTGTCGGAGTCGGCTTGCCTGACGTTGGGTAACGCCTATGTGAAGTTGAACCAACCGGAACAGGCCAAACTGTCTTACCAGGCTGCCGCGAACTACAAGCTGACCCCGGAAGTGACGGAAGAGGCGGCGTATAACTACACTCTCTGCGCCTATCAATCGTCCAGTGCGTTAGGCGAGTCCGTGCGGGCCTTCAATGATTTCCTGCATCAGTTCCCTGACTCCAAATACGAAGGCCGCGTATATCAGTTGCTGAGCGATGCGTTGATGCAAAGCAAGAACTACGAAGCGGCTATCGCTACCTTGGATTCGATAAACAACCCGACGCCGAAGATGCTGCAGACCAAGCAGTATCTTCGTTACCAGTTGGGTGCGGATAATTTCCTGCAAGGCAAGATGCAGCAGTCCGTAGCATGGCTGACAGAGGTGATTGCGCACAAGGCAGAGTCGGATCAATACACGACAGAGGCCTACTATGTACGCGCGGAAGCAAACTACCGTCTGCGCAACTACGAGGCAAGCCAACAGGACCTGAAAGCCTTCTTCAGCCGTCCGGATGCAAGGCAGTCGGAGAACTACGTGATAGCCCGGTATCTGCAAGGGTACTGCGCTTTCTCGCAGGGTAAGTATGACGAAGCTCGTGATGCTTTCTCTGCATACATAGACGGCGCAATGGCAACGGAGCCTACGTATGCTGACGCGCTGAACCGCATAGGCGACTGCTATTTCAACGCCCGTCAGTTCACGCAAGCGATTACCTATTACAGTCAGGTGAGCAAATTACAGTCTTCGGGCGCCGACTACGCGCTTTTCCAACGCGGTTATGCGCTTGGATTGCAGCATAAATACAACGACAAGATCAGTGTGCTCAAAGAGCTGGTGAAACGCTATCCGAAATCGGATTATGCGGATGACGGTATCTATGAGATTGCCCGCGCACAACTACAATTGGAAGACGAACGGGGCGCTATTACCACTTACGAGCAGTTACTCGCCACCTATCCTCACTCCACTCTGGCACGTAAAGCGTCTCTGGAGCGAGCTATGCTTTTCCGCAACCTGCGTGAGAACGAGCTGGCTATCAAGGCCTACCGCGCCACTATCGAGAAATACCCTGCTACCGAAGAAGCGTACACAGCGCTCGATGCCCTGCAGGCACTGTATGTAGAGACCGGCCAAGTGGACGAATATGTGGCATACACCAAGAACCTGGCGAAGATGAACATGACCGTCACTACCAAGGAGGACAGCCTGCTTTATGCTTCGGCAGAGATGCAATATATGCAGGCGGAGTACCAGAAAGCGACCGTTTCTCTCACGAACTATATCACCCAATACTGTGCCGGAGGCCGTTATTGCACCACCGCCCGGTATTACTTAGCCGATTCGTATTACCGCTTGGGTAAAACCACTGAAGCGCTGTCGCAATACATGGCTCTGGCAGAGTTATCCGCCAACCCCTATCAGGAGGAAGCGGCCACACGCGTAGCGGAGATATGCTTCGACAAAGCGGATTATAACTGCGCACTCGAGGCTTTCTATCGTATGCATGCTCTGGCTTCCAGCCGCGAGAACATCAGTATCGCCCGCCTTGGTATCTTGCGCTGCAGCCAGCGTTTAGGACGTCATCAGGCAACGATTGATATTGCGGAACAGATACTGAGCGAAACGCCGGTAAGCGAAGATAGCAAAGCGGAAGCGCTGTACTGCCGTGCGAAGGCGAATATCGCCATGAATAAGTGGAGCAAAGCCCAGCCGGATCTCAAGGCACTGTCCGCAGAAGTGCGTACGGTGCAAGGAGCAGAGGCCAAGTACCTGTTGGCGCAGAGTTATTTCGAAGCAAAAGATCTGGACAAAGCCGAAGCCCAAGTGATGGAGTTCACCCAGATGAACACCCAGCAACAGTACTGGTTGGCGCGCGCGTTGATTCTTTTGAGCGATATCAACCGTGAACGGGGAGAGTTGTTCCAGGCACGTCAGTACTTGCTGGTACTGCAGCAGAACTACGTTTCCAAATCGGATGACATACCTGCACTCATCAGCGCACGCATTGCCGAACTGGACAAATTAGAAACACCTGTTGTAAAGGAGGAGGAGAATGATGATGAAAACGATTAGCGATTATCGATTAGCGATTAGCGGATTAGCGCTACTATTCAGCGCTATGGTTTTTGCGCAACAGGACTCTGCGCTCAATCGTTCCGTTACAGTGGAACGTGATTTCCAACCTGTCATTCAGGCGGCAGGCAAGGTATCAACCAAGCCGAGTGTGGTGACCACCACCATCGAGCCCGCACAAGTGGAATACTCCGATTATACGGCAGAAGTGGCTCCGGAGGCAAGTATCAGTCCGATGCTGTCCCAACCGACACGCTTCGAAGCGGCGCGTCCGTTCAACGGATATGTACGCGGCGCTATCGGGCATCCGAACACGCTGTTTGACTTCGGTTACCACAAAGATGACAAGAAAAATTCCATTCTGGATGTGTACGCGCATCATAGAGCCGAATGGGGTTTAGCCGCATTGAGCAAGACCAAAGTGGGCATGAATTTCACGCATACGTTCCCCACGTGTGACCTGTATTTCGGTGTGAATGGAGGAAATATATACTACCATAAGTACGGTCATTTCTACGACTACAGCCAGACCTTCGGCATGTGGGAGAAGAATAAAACGGCGTATTCGAATCGTCAGCCGTTTACCGGCACGCATACCACGTCTCTTTGGACCGCAGAGGTCTTTATCGGCGTGAAGGCGAATGCCCGGCAGGACGTACAATACCGCGCGCAGACAGGCTATATGCTGTTCTCCAAACCCGGGGCTGTCAACGAACATCAGTTGCGCACGTCTGCCGAATTTGACTGGCATTCGGATGCACATCATGTTGGCGCCAAGGTATATATGCAGAATAACTTCCTGCAACTCGGCTCGTTGGGAGAGGTGATCCCGGACTCGCTATACAGCAGCAGTCGTCATAATTTCCGCATTGAACCGTACTATGCCTATGAAGGACGACGTATACGCGTTCATGTGGGTGTTAATTTGGATTTGAATATAGGCAAGGGGCACCACCATCTGACCAACAACGAGAACCTCAGTTTTGCTCCGTCGCCTCATATCAACCTGGAGGCGCAGATAGCCAAACAGTGGCTCACGATATACGCGGATGTGACGGGTTATCAGGGTTTAGGAACACTGCAGAGTTATATGGAGGAGAACCGATACAGTCTCATTCACGCCGGTATCATTCACCCTTGCGCGGCATACGTGCCGGTAGATGCCGAACTTGGTTTTCATATCCGCCCGCACCGCGATGTGCTGATTGAACTTCACGGAGGGTATGCATATCTGATGGATGAGGATTATCTGATTGCTACGGCTGATACCATCACTCCGTTAGCTCCGTTAGGAATAAAACGACCGATAGGAGACTTCATCCACAGGCATACGAATTACCAACGCGGTAAGATAGGCGGTCAACTCAATTACCACTACCGCGATATCGTACGTATCAATCTGAACGGCGATTACTTCTTCTGGTCCGGCGACACCACCGTATACGACCGTCCTAACTGGAAATTAGGTCTTCGTATTGACGGACGCATCGACAAACACTGGTCGGTTTATTCGGATAATCATTTTGCCGGCAGCCGGATTGCCTTGGCTACCGATGGCGAACATGTCCTGAGACCTATCGTGGATCTGGATTTAGGTGTACAATACCAAATGTGGGTAGGCAGCAAAGGCGAATCATCCAAACACATACTTCGTCCGGAGCCGCAGCCTAACCTGATTTTATTCGCACAAATCAATAACTGGTTGCACCGCAAGAATGAGATTTATTACGGCTATCGCAGCCAAGGAATCAATTTCCTGATAGGCGCAACATTCCGCTTCTAATCCAGAAAGACTCGCCGTTACGCGAGTCTTTCTTTTTTTATACGCCTGTATGCGACGTATCCTATTGCCATCAGCAGTAGAGGCCATACGGCATCACCTATCGGGTGCTCGACCAACTGATGCTCCTCCGGAAGCGGTCCGGGAGGATTGGGCGGACCGGGCGCCCTGCGCGGAGCAGAAGCCAATCTCGCCATCTGCGGTGCCTCTTGTGCTTCGGGTTGAGCCACCTGGCGCTGCGAAGCCATCGCCACAAAATTAGTGGTAGGCATCGTCACATTTACCGTACTATATACTACGTTTTGCGAAGACCTTGAATGATGCGAGGTGGTTGCCATCTCGTATCCTCCTGCTCCACCGCCAATATTATGCACTTCGGCGCTACTGGTCATATACAGTCCGTGGTACGAAGGAACCGGCACAAAGGACTTGGTAACATGGTACGTTGGCATCGTGGCAGGCTGTGCATATACAGAACGATGCTTTGGCGGGTAATCTTTGTTAACGGGCAGTATCGGCGCTGCTACCGGAGAGGGAGCAGACACGATACCGGGATTGATATATACGTCCGGCTTGTTGAAGACGATATATACCAGGCCCATCAGCGACACACCGCATACCAATACGATGAACGCCATCAATAATTGCATGCGGAACCGTTTCATTGCGCCCCCTCCTTTCCTGATTTGACAGGCATACCCAAGGCATCATAAATCACACCCCGATAGAAGATAAGTAACTTATCCTCATAGATAAATTTCTTCGGCTCTGTATTCTGTATTCTGTATTCTGTATTCTCCAAGTCTGTCGGCGTACGCGGAGGATTAGCGGTAATGAGGAAACGGTTCTCCGGCGTCTTGTTCACAGCAGAGAACGAATAGGTATTGCCGGTCCGGATAAGCGTAGCCTGCCCGTTTTCACGGTCGTAGAGATAGATATCGTCTCCGTCATAATTGAAGGTGAATGTATATTCGATATCCTCACCGGCACGGAAGGACAAGTTCCTTCCTTCATACTCTGCAATCGAAGCCACCGCCATCTCTCCTGCTTGTTTGACAACAGCCAGATACGGTGCGGCTGTATCGCCTTCAATCTTACGTCCGTCCCATCCATCTTCGTATTCATCGGAGAAATCGCTACGCGAGAGGAGGTGTACACGGTCGCCGTACGAATTACCTATCACATTAAGTACCATCACTTCCGGCGTGCTTTGTGTCCTTCTCGGCGCACGCATAGGTTGCGTGGATGTCTTGAAATAGGTAGCATCATAGACAACGCGGTTGTAAACCAAACTCAACGACGCATCCTCGCCTGGGGTGATGGTCTTCACGAAGAAGCCTTGCATAGCCGGAATGACGGAGTCGGCACCCAAATACGGCGAGGAATGGATAGGTATTACCACATATTGCCCGGGAGAAGGAGTCGCGGCACTTTCGTCTGTATTAATAACCGTCTCCTTGTTGGTATTCCATGAAGCATACGTACCGGAATGGAAGATATAGATGGCTTTCTCCGCATTCGTGAAATCTTCATCCTGCATCTGTTGAATCTTAATCGGTGCGGTCCAACTGTTGGCAGCAAATGCAAAACCGTCGGCAGGATCATAATTATCCAGTTCGATGGTCGTCGTTACAGGGGCATTCAGCTTGCCGGTGAAAGAGTATGTTTTCTTCGCTTCCTGAGTGATACAATACCCCTCGAAAGGTACGAGCACATCATTATTATCCACCCATTGCCATAGCCCGCCTAACCCACCGTCGGAAGCATTGGACCACCGGCACATCCATGCCTCATAATACATATTGATAGCCGTCTTACCTGCCTGGAACGGAATACCCATGTATTGCCAAATAGGATTCGTGGTATTGGCATCAGCTCCACGACTATAGTACTGTACCGTCGCCCGCACATCCGATTCTTTGTTGCCATATACAAAAGATCCGTTACCCGAAGCATCGGACTTGATCACCAGATCCTCCGCCTTGATGGTTATCGGCGATGCATAACGGGTGTCGTTCACTTTGGCTACCATACCGGCCACCGTCAGTCCTCCATACGGTTCTACGATAAGAATACCATCTACCGGATTGCCCAATGCGTCTTTTCCCTTGTTCACTTTCACACTGCCGGCATGGGCATAATCTATATCAACATGGCATTCCGCTATGATACGCGTCGGATGGTATGGTGTCGGAACGATATTGTAGCCCGGGAACCAGTTCTTCGGGTCTGACCATACATGCGTACCGTTGTTATCATCAAATACCAGCGAGCAGTCCGCCACTTTCGTCTCGTCCGTCATCAGCAGATAATCAATCATCTGTCGCATGACTATCTGTCCGGCTTGCGTAAGATTGCCCATTTCGTTATAATTGATTCCGTATAGTAGCAATCGTGCAGGGAACACTATCTGCCGCTCGCAGCATACAATCAGATCACGTTTATTCTTCTCATCCCGTACGGTAGCGAGGAAGATGAAGTCCGGTGCTTCATTGATAACAAAACCTTGCAATCCTTCCCCGCTGATTGTGCTAAGCACATTTACCGTCGTATCAGCCGGAATCACCACTTGCGTTTCTGTGGCATCACCCGGCAAGTATTTGGCATTCTTGAAAATAGCGTGTCCGGCACAAAGAATCTTCATTTTCTTTACTTTCGGATCTGGCTCAGTCGGATTAGAACCGATATGCCAATTGGAAAGTTTGGCGCCATATGCCTCGAAACTCAGAATAGGCTTCTTGTCTATCAGCGTTCCAAGCGCGTTGGTGTACCCTTCATTCGTATCCAAAAAGTCGGTTATTATCAGCAAATCATAGTCCTTGTAGAAATTCTCCATAGCTGTTGCATCCTGCGTCGCATAGCCATTGACATAAGTCACATCATAAAAAGTCCTAAGGTATGTTACAAGTGCATTACATGCTGCCTCATCGGTCTTAGGGTCTTCATTCGTATTGTAGTTCAAATCATTAAATTCCCCTCCTTCCTTTCCTCTGATAATAAAGGCTATCTTCGGTTTCTGATTGGCAGGATAAATACGGATAGTAGCCTCTGCGGTATAGGTAGGAGAAGATGCGCAATCATTCGTTACCGTGAAGGTTATCGTCTTCGTTACCGTGGAGGTGTTTCCTAACGCCGGAATACCCCGTAAATATATTCGCTCGTCAAAATAGGAGAAATTACATCCGGGTATATCTTCTGACCAGAAGGCAAGAGAATAATTGATACCCGTTGCATCAAAATCATGGGACAACTGTATCAGTGACATATCTACTTCCTGTCCGTCCCAAATTGTCGCTACCGGCACTATCTTTTTCAGTGTCGGAGATACGTCACACGGCTCCAGCCAGTAGGCATAGAGCGTAGCTGTCGTCACATCTTTATCCCAATTACGGACACCTTCACCAAGTCCGTTATAGTACTGCGTACCGGCTCCGTTCGGTTCATCGTAATAGCCGCCAAACACATATCCCACACGCATCGGAAGAATGCTCACCTCCGGCATCGCATTACCCTTGATAGCCTCTACAGATGCGGTGTATTTGTTGTATGCGCCGGTGGCGCTCAGGGTAATTTGGGTTGTGGATAATATCTGTAAAGAGGTAACGTATAAATTGCTTCCGTTAGGCACTATGTAATGCATGCCGGCATCCACCATGACAGTATATATTGCCCCACCGTCTGTACTCTTCTTGGGTATCGTTATTGCGTTCGAAGTACCCGCTTTATCATCGGCAACATAGAATTCAGGATTCTTTTGAACTCCTATTTTTACTGCGGACGGTTGATCCGTACGGAACTTGATATAGTTGGTTCCCTTAGTGCCAACTTGTATTCTTTCGCTATTTCCGGCTTCAGCATTGGAATTGGGAGCATACTCAAAATCCGTTTCATCCAACCATGCCTTCGATCCAGACCGAACACCTATACGAGGTTTGTTAAAGTTTAATGTATATCCAACGCTTCCCGGTGTTGGCAATAGTGTTCCTGTTTCATTAGCAATGACTTGCACTATTCTCACATCAGTACTCTCTACCGTAATATACAATGATGCCGGCGTTTGCTTATCATTGTCAATGGTATAAGTCTGAATTAATGACGAATTGCCGGAAACACTATAACTGGATAAAGAAGATACAGTATTGGCAGTACCGATTGGGTTCTCTTTAATGTCTCCGACATAGATTTTTTTAGCGGAACCGTTTTTGTTATAAACGACGATGGTAAATTCTGTATGAGTGGTCTTACAGTCGTACCGAACCATTCGGTCATGATAACTCATATTAGACCATCCTGTTACACCTCCCCCTAACTGAACTCCATTGGTATAGCTCACGCCATCATAAGAGGTGGCAGGAACAGTAGCCATCGTTGTAGCTCCTGTATAGAAATCGCCGGTAAGCGTACCTGTGCCATCGGTGCCGGAGATACCTTGCAGGATATAGGTATTGGATTTAATGTTGATTACGGCGGCATCGGATGTTACGGATGTAGCAGAATGCCCTGCCTCTGTATTGGATACAACGCAGGTGTACGAACCGGAAGCATTCGGGGTATAAGAGGACGAGGTAGCGCCCGGTATATCCACGCCGTTTTTCTGCCATTGATAGGACAACGTACCGCTTCCGGTTGCTGCTACATGAAGCGGAGTTACCGTTTCCCCTGCTCCATAACTTGCTCCCATGGGCTGTGTTGTGATCTCCGGAGGTGCGGATGGAGTATAGAAATCCTCCTCTTCTACCGTGACCGAACTTGCAGCACTCCAACAACCGTCGGAATGGTATGACCGGATATAATAGGTACCTGGGTCGCTGACATTCCGGGTCTTGCCGGAAACAGAGGTAACTGTTCCGTCCGCTGCATCCTGCCAATACCAAGTCTCCCCTGTTGCAGGATCACCATCCGCCGTCAAGGTTATCACACCACCGCTCACCGTACCCTTACTGATCGGTCCCGGCTGCGTTGCAGTACAGGTCGACCCTTCTGTAAACACAACGGTTATTGCTGATATTTGATAATTATTATTTGTGCTTTCAGATCCAATAACAACAGTACTTGAGGAAGGAGTAATAGATGTTAAACTATTGAATGTACCGCCGGTAATTGTCAGTACGCTTGTGTTTGCTGGGTCATTTGACCCTCTCCAGGTTAGACCTACACTTTTCAGAGTCCACCCTTCTTTTGTTGCACTAATCGTAAGGCTGCTTGTATTGCGAATAATGGCTCGGTTAGAACTTGCGGAGTTGCATGAAACCGTTCCATAAGTCTCATCACCATCAATCAAAGAAACCCCATTCTGCGGTTTATATGTAGCATTGAACGTGACGCTAATAGTCACATCCCCCCCCCATACCTCTCCGGCACAGAGGATCAAACTTATAAAAAGTACCGAAAATGGTTTGATAGATTCGAGAGTAAGGTGCTTCATTTTTCAGGTATGTTTAAAATTCTGCGCAAAGATAATCAATTACATTGATTTATGCAAATAAATAAAGAAAAGTGTGCTGATATTTGCACACTTTTCACATTTTCCATCAATTTTTACACGCTTACTACCGAGCCATCATACGAGCCGTTACGCTATAATTTCCAGCGGTAAGCTGTACTAAATACATTCCGTTCATGCCGGATGTAGGGACAGGTTGGTAGTAATCCACACCGTAGGTCACTCCGCCGAGTGCGATGCGGTTCACTGCTTTTCCGCTCATGTCATAGACAGTCAGATAGCCCTCGCTGTCTGCCGGGACGCTGAACTTAGCGATTTGCTCGCCCGGCGTGCTGCTCATCATCACCAATGCCCCGCGGCTGTCCGGAGCAACGATCTGCTGTACGGCCGTCGGTGTCTCTTCCTGTACTAACTCATACGGACCTAAATCACGCGCAGACCCATATACCTTGGATTTCAGGAACGGGAAATCAGCCTCTAACTGCGCCCAGTTGGGCGTTATGTTCTCCGGCACATTACATCCTGCGTCCACTAAATTGCTACCCGGCATCAGTCGTGCAAACCGGCTCGGCATAGAGCCGTCGCCGCGACGCGGAGCAATAGCATCTTCTTCGCTCAGCGATACATAGTCCGAGCGCGAGAAAGAACCCGGTCCTACCAAGTGGTTTGTCCACGCATCTTTGGATAACGTAGTACCCAAGGCATTATAGTCATCGCTTCCGACGCATGCCTCCTGCTTGCCAAAGCAGACATTGTTATAATAGTACGTATTGGCGTCCGATCCGCCGGATTCAAACATAAAATCATAGGAGTTGTCGAATGCCAAGCAGTTGATGAGGACATGTCCTCCCTTATGGCTGTTGCAATCAAAACCCTTGACGGACGAACTGATGTCGCAGCCGAAAGCTATGCATCGGTACGCGTAGTGAATACCCTTGCTGCTACCGCCCGTTCCGTTGCCGCCTAACTTGATACCGTTGCCGTTGCCCGAGAAAGAGGCGCTGCCGTCGAAATACTCTTTTACCCACAGATGGTCTGCCGCATTGCCGGATTCCCATGCCCAGCACTCTGCCAGGACCACATCATAGTCGGTCTCAAACAGATCCCATGCGTCGTCCGAGTTACGCCAAGCGCGGCAGCGGATAAAGCGGTTGCCCTTGCCGTTATGCATCTTGCAGGCAAAACCGTCCGCATCCGAGCCGTAGTTGGCGTCATAATCGCAGTTATGGTGCGAGTCGCAATCCACGATATCGTTGAACGCGCAATAACTGCCGTCATTGCTGCTGATGCCCGGGAAGGTGTCGCTGAACTTATGACCGAAACCAAGCTGGATACCCGTATCAAGATTATAACTGAACTCGCAACGCTCGATGCGGTTATGCGATCCCTCTAACTTGATGGCATTATCCGCCGCATGGGTCATATGCAGACCAAACAGGATCCAGTAGTCGCCCGTGATGTGCATACCGCGGTCACCCACTTTGTTCTTATCACGGTTGCAATCGAGCAACTGCTGTTCAAAATCGAAGACAGGGGCCTCAGCCTCGTATGCGGAGATCACGATCGGCTCTGTCGCTGTCCCGGATTGGCTCAAACGGACCGTCAGTTTGCCGTCCGTTCCACGCCAGGACAGTTTATATCTTCCGCCGCGGCAGAAAATGACATCGCCTGCCTGCGCTACGGATACCGCCTTGCCGATGTTGAACCATGGATTTTCGAATGAACCGTCACCCGTCCCGTCATTACCCGCGGGCGATATATAATAGGTTTTATGTGTAGCTACGTACGTCGGACGCGTGAAGTCCGGATCCGGCTCTACCTCTGTTCCGCCGCCCCCTTGACTTCCCGCAGCAGCTTGCTTAACTGTCACATCGTCGATATACACATTACTGGTGAAACCGGTGATACGGATCTGTACCGCCTGCAGAGAGTCTGTGCCTAATTTTTTGGAATACATTGCAAAAGACGAGAAGGAAGATGCGATGCGGATGGTATCTACTGCTTTCCATTCACCCTCACCGACACGGTATGCCACCTCTATCTCTTTCTTGCTGCCGCCGGAGCGGTACTTGAACTCAAGAGTTGCAATACTATCCGTCGCCGGCGTGATCATATACGCGCCTGCGGAATTGAATTTAATGGAAACAACGCCGTTGGAACTGTTGTACTGCGCATCGCCGCCCATCATCCATGTTCCCGATGGGAGCTCAACTGCCGTCGCTTGTTGCCAACGACCGGACGTCAGACTATTAAAATCCTCTGTCCAGTCTGCCCGTGCAGCTATCGTTGCCATGCACGCCACTACGTAAAGAGTGAACTTTTTCATAATTTTGCTCGTTTTTTTTGCTAGCGACGGCAAAATTACTACATATTTTTGAAACTCTTGTTTATAAATTAACGGAATTTGTACACACGCGCTCATACTCGGCCGCAGCCATCAGAAAGGCTCCGAGCACTTTTCCTTCGCAATTATCCTGAATCGGCACGTCTTTGCCGATCAGGTAGTAGGCGGCATTACCCCAGCGGTCCTTGCTCAGCCCCGCCGACTGACAGGAAGAAGTGATGGTCAGTATCTCCTTCGTACATGGTACTTCGTCCCTTGGTCCTTTGTCGTCACTTGGTACTTGACGGCCGAAAATACTTTGCAAATTTAGGACGTTGTGCCACTAATAGCACCTCTTGCATCAGACGCTCTGTAATCACCAACTCAATCTGCGGATAACTCAATAGCTCTCTTAAAGAAAGTAATTGACGTCCAATAAGAGAACTGATCCAGATGTTTGTATCTACGATGACGCGTATCTTATTTGCAGGCATAGCTTTGCTCATATATCTGCTGACGTACAGTCTCGCATTCTTGACGAATTTCATCATCCGTCAAATCACATTCGGAGAAATTTTCTTGCAACTGAACAAACGACTTGGCACGATTTTGCGCCTCCTTCTCTTCTCGATTAAGCAGAGTCTCCACATTCAAAGGAACGATAACGTAAGGCACACTCACACGCTTGGCAAAATCAGTTAAGAATGCCATTTGCGATTGGTCTTGAGGTTGAAAAACTATCGTACTCATAATGCTCTCCTTTCAATTTTCGCTGCAAAGGTACGGCTTTTGAAATATGCAAATAAAAAGTGCAGATTGTCTCTCAAACCTGCACTTTTTGACCTTGGGACAACCCCTCCTTTCGCGCGCGGAAAGGTCTTATTCGGTGATGTTAACCCGCAAGCAACGGCACTCACCTCCTGCGGGTTCCGGCTCCGGCGCTGCAGCAGGCGGATACGCCCGCTCGTATTCAGTAGCCGCGAGGATAAAGGCACCTAATACTTTGCCTTCGGTGTAGTTGCTCGTCTTCCCCGTATCACTGCCGGACAGGTAATAATTGGCTGAGCCATCGCGACTATTCTTTTTGCTTAACCCTGCTGACTTGCAACAATTAATCAGCGCATAGTCATTACCATCTCCGACACTTGTTTTCAAAAATTGGTTGATTAGCCCTTGATAACCTTTCTTTGCAGCTGCTTCATATTTAGCTCGATCCAAGTACCCCAAACGGATTCCTTTGAGGAACGTAGATACAAAGATTGCCGATGCAGAAGATTCCAAATAATTCGCTTTCGAGCACCCATCCGGTACTACGCCGTTTTCATATTGCAGCAACTGGCACCAGCATCCGGTGGTAGCATCTTGGCGAGCCAATAAGCCATCAGCCACAGCCTCCAATTGACGCTTGAATTCCACATAGTCTGCATCCGCACCATTCTTACCTACCTTATCCATCTGTTCCAAGATATCGACCAATGCAAAGAAATACCAACCGGCGGCACGTCCCCAGAACTCACTGCTGACGCCATAATGCGGATTGGTAGCATATGTACCGGTTTTATCTGCCCAATTGGACACCTGGTCCAGACTCAAATCTGCTGCAAAAGCATGATAGAGTAGTTTCTTTTCACTATCCCAGAGCCTATTCCAGCACATATCAAACTGTTTGCGGATGATAGCCCAGTCACCGGCTGCCGAACCGGATATATACCGCCCGTCAGCAACCATCATCGCCAACAATGCAGGTCCCATATACTGGCCATCCAGCCATAATTGGCTATTATAATCACTCTTATGCCACCAACCGCCTTCGTAGGTACTGCTGTTTCCGCAAAAGGTATTGGATGTAGAGGAAGAAATGGCAAAACTGCTGTTATGATTGGACAAGCCGGTTAATGCTTTTCCTTTGGCGGTTGTACAATGCCCGGAAACGGTGGAATTCTCGAACTTAGCACCCGATTTCGTCAAGTCGTAAAGCCCGAAATACAGTTTGCACGCATTCAGGTCGTCCAAAGATTTTCCGTCATGATCGTCATTATAATATGACTCTCCGTAGGCCTGAATACTATAAAACCACGGTTTTGCCCATGTACTGTCTTTGTACAAATCCACACATTCCAGAACCGCCTTGGCTACCAATCCCGGTACATAGTCAAAACCACGCTCGGATTCCGATGAAGCGACTAATGATCCGGACTCATCATATTTTGCAAAACCTGCAGGAGTAGTATTCGCCTGAAAATGATACAGACAATTGTCTATAACCAGTTTCGAGTACCTTACGGTCGGGTCAAAAGTGACAGCCCGCAGCTCCGGGACGCAGCAGACTAATACCAAAAGGCCTGCGAGGAATAAATTCTTTCTCATATTTGTTTTTTTATTCAGATTACTCGGATTTTACTCAGATTACTCCAATTGCTCCTTTCCGGTGGACTTGAAGGACTGCTTGCGCGATACCTTATATATCGCGTATGCGCACAGAAGCATCATCATCGGCAGAAGCGCATCTCCCAATGGTTGCTGCTCTTCATCATCATCTTCTTCATCATCCGGCGTACCGGGGTTGACGCTCGATCCGTTTCCGCTCTTGCGTATGGAACGCCCGGGCAGAGAACTCATATACGCCGACTCATTCACCGTTCCGTCGCTGTTGAGCATCGGAGTGGTGCCTTCTGCGGTATTCCATTGGTCGGAGAAAGCACTCGTCGATTGGAATCCGACAGAAGGAGAAGCTGTTGTAGCAGAAGCATTGCCCGGCGTTTGGGCATACGCGCCTTGGTAAGCGTTTTTATACTTCGTCTGGTAGGTCACGGCTTGCACCTGCGCGGCGCTCAACAGCGCCGGCAGGAAAGCCAAGATAATAATCAGTCTGGTACTACGGATAATAGTTTTCATAATGCTTTTCATAACTTCTTTCCTTTCTCTACACATTACACATCACACATTACACATTATTTAACTACTTTACCGGTTGCGTCATACAACATGCCGTTTCTGAGAATAAACAACTTGTTATCCAAGAGCAGTTTCTTCACTTTCGAACTTCGTAGTCCGTCATCCGATACTTCGCCTACTGCGGTGGTTATCTGCGGCGACTTGCGGGTGATGATGAATCGTGCGTGCTTGCTCTTGTCGGTTGTGAAGAAGCGATAGGTCACGCCTGTCATGATCCGTGTATAAGTGCTATTCTCCGAATCGTAGAGATAGAGAGGCTCGTCGCTGTTGAGGTATTCGAAGTTCAGCGTGTATGCATCATCTTCGCCTGCGCGGAAGCCGATGATTGTACCTTCCAGTTCGGGCACAGCCGATACACTGTTCTCCGTACCCTCGTTATCGGTGGTGTAGATATAGAGGGCAGACTCGTTACCGTCCCATTTATCGCCATCCCAGCCGTTATCGAAGCCTTCTGTGAAATCCTCACGCTCGAGGAGCAACAGCTTGTCGTCGTAGTTCTCGCCGCTCGCTTTTATCTTCAGCACGGTCGGTTCGTCAATAGCCGCAGCTTTCGCACGGCGTGCCGGTGCATGCAGTGCATCGCCGATAATCGACCCGCGCGTCGTGCCGCGTACGTGACGGTCATAATCAAGGTGTAACGTACCATCCGAACCACCGGTATTCTTCACAAAGAAACCTTGCATCGAGTTGATATGATCGTCATCTCCAGTGTATCTTGCTGCCTCAACCGGCACGGTTACATAAGTTCCTCCGGCATAGCGTTCTCCGGCCGCTCCTCCTGTTCCTTTCTTATCCACACCAGTATTGAAGAAGTAGATATTACCCACGAGGCCTTCCAGATCATCCGGTGTCAACGCATTGATATCAATCGGTGCAGTCCAGCTGTTTCCAACTACCATGTTATTGCCTGCCGGAACTGCGATGTCCACCGTATTGGTTTCCGTCAAGGTACCTCTCGTCTCGTAGTATGTCGGCGTCTCCTGACTGATACAATATCCCGTCCAAGCTGTCATCGGACCACCGTTCTTCACGGCAACCCATCCCCAGTTACCTTTCTTATTAATACCCCAACTGTAAATCCAGCTGCCGTAGTAGTTATACAAGGCGTTCACATTTTTGAACGGTGTACCGATATACTGGTAGTTCTTCACGCCCTCGCTAATAAAGCCCTTGCTGTATGCCCAAACGGTTGCTTTCGTATCGCCGGAATTATTGTTGAGAATCAGCGTACCGTTGCCCTCGTCCGAGGTACCAACTGTTACATCGCTTATCTCCGTCGGGCTGATTTCTGTACCGTCCAGACGACGGATGGTACTTCCTACCTCCAGGCCGCTACCAGCCGGAATAGTAATATGTCCGCCTTCTACGATACGAACCGTACGAACTTTCGCATGCGGCATATCTACCGTTACCGGTGCTGCTATCTTCACCTCGGTATCCTTACCAGGCTGCAAGATCCAGTCCGGTCCCCAGTTACCTGCCGTACTCCATTTGCCATCACCAATCGTTCCGGTACATGCAGGACATTTTAACGCATATTCTGAAGCAGACATGGAGTTACCCGCGCCGTTGGTAAAGGTGAACGAGCAGTCTGCAACCGGCTTTATCGTAGCATCCGAGAGGAGGTATTCCAGACTCTTCAGTACCACTTGTCGTCCCGTCTCTGTTAACTTACTTTGCGCTCCACAGTTGACAGAGAACAGTATCATACGTGCCTCCAAGTTCACTTGGCGTTCAGCCGCAGCAACCAACATCACGTCTTTACTTCCCGGAGTCCACGTTACATAACCTGCGCTCGGGGTATTATCTGCTGCCGTAGCATCATTGTGAACCAGACCGATGGTTACAAAGCCTTCCGCCGCATCAATCGGGAAGCCTTGCATACCCTTGCCGCCTTCATGACCCGCACCGGCAAGCATCGTATATACAATCTGGCTGTGGTCGCTGGCATCCTTCTGAATATACGTGGATGTCGTCTTCAAGTCATCGAACATCGGGTGCGCATAACATACAATGTTCAAACGCAGACGGCTCTGCTCAGGAACTTTCGGTTCTGCCATAAAGCCCTTTGCAGCCCACTTGGACGGACTCTTGTGTACCATGTGCGTCTTGAAGGTGAACAACGGACGATAGTCGCAGAGGTCAGCCATGTCGTCCAGAATTGTTGCTGCCGCATCACTCTTCGAAGCCTTCGGATAGTCGGTGAGGAAGAGGATATCGAACGGCTCGTAGTTCAGTTTGTTGAACTCGGCATAACCATTCACCGGCGTTACGATATAGTTCTCTTTCAGTCGGGTATAGAGAACCCATTCCTGCGTCTTGTCAAATGACGTATTGCCCGTCTGTACACAAAGGTCAGCCTTGTTGTAACCGGTAAGGAAGTCACCGCCTACAACCAGATTGCTTGTCTTACGTGTACCATCTCCGTTTGCACCGGAGCAGATAAGTGCCAACGTCGGTGTCTCATCAATCACATAGATAGTAATCGTGTTCTTGTAAATCGAACTTACATTGCCTTCGCAATCCACCGCAGAACAGGTCAGTACCAACTCGTCGTCTTCTTCATACTTGCCGTCGCCCATTTTGTTCAAATCCAGCAATACGGTATCCGCACTCATCACAAACGCATTCGAGTTCGTTACATCTGTAGCAGCGCCGCCGTTACGGGATAGCTCCATCTTGAAGTGCTTGCCTTCCAACGTTGTTCCGGCGTTCTTAACCGCAAACAGGTGGCGGAAACGCATGATGGATGTCTCAGCATAAACCTTATCCACATGGTAGTACTGGAACGGTGTCAGACGCTCTACTTCCGGTTCTGCACTCGTACTCGTTATAGTCGCCTTGTTGCTTGGGCTCACGCAACCGCCTACACTTGTGCGCTCCACGGAATAAACACCTGTCAGCGAAACTGTATAGGTGCGGTCTGTAGCACCGCTGATTGCTTCGCCGTCACGATACCACTGATACGTACCATCCGAGAAGTTTGTTGTGCCATCTTGCTTCTTCGCCTCTAACGTTATCGAACTGTTGCATCCGCCGATATTAGTTCCTGCGGCAGCTATTATCTTCGGTGCCTCGTCGGAGCAACTTACCGTGATTGTGTAACTGCCTTCGCTGTCGCAGTAGGTGGCATCTCCGGCATATGCAGCCGTGATAACCACTGTACCCGCTTTGTCTTGGAAGTTTACCGTACCGTCGTCATCTACCGTCGCAACCGTCTCATCCGACGATGTGTAGGTGATAGTCGGTTGCGGCGAAAGGGCGACGCCGCTGGACTTGACAGTAAATGTCGGTTCGGTGAACGAATCGCCTATTTCGTAATCTACACTCGACGAACTTGGATCCACGGTCGTCTTCGTACAGTTCTCATTATAGGTGAAGCAGACTTGGTGGATATATATCGTATTGCTACTTATTCCGCAATCGCCCAAACGGCGACCTACACGGAACGCGTTCACATTAGCAGGCAGATTGATGACATGATCTGCATAGGCCGTTGTCATGCCCGTCAGATTCTGATCTGTCCAGTTGGCACCGCCGTCAGTCGAATAACTGTATGCTGCTGTTGGCAGGTCAGAAGCATTACCTACGCAAGCATTAACCGTTGCGGTAGCGAAGTAATAACCGCTTTCCGCTGTATAGTAGATATACTTGTTATTGCTGTTGGTATGCAATTCCGCGATGCTGCCGTATGTACCGCTGCTGACGCTTCCGGTCTTGGCAAATGTGTTATGTTCGCCGCTGTTACCGACTATCGCACAATCCTCTTCTACCAAAGTCTGTACCGTTACCGTAATAGCGCTCGATGTCGTCGCGCCGCAACTATTCGTCGCACGGCAGAAGACGTAGTACGTACTGCCCGCTGTTTCGCCGTCATATGGCTTAAGCAGATTCTTCGATGTGCCTATTTCCGTATCTCCGGCATCCCATGTAGCATCCGCGCTCTTATACCATGTATAACTTACAGCATCTGTAGCCGATACATCACTGATGGACAATGCCTGCGTTTCCATGATTCTGCGCGTAGTGGTGAAACTGTTGAATACCGGCGCACTCGGAACAGCTATCGTTACTGTATTCGACGTACGCGCACAATTCTTGGTAGCTACGATGTGGTAGTTGCCGGCATGCTCCGCTGCAGCGGTTGCAACCGTATAAGTAGCACTGGTTGCATCGTCTATATTTTCCCAAACGCTGGTAGTTG
>Ga0247610_10000401_pt1 | contig 62523 bp, 104 predicted proteins | sample 174DNAGHGhighgp2_FD_193483 | JGI IMG/M metagenome (GOLD analysis project Ga0247610, IMG submission 193483) | Sheep rumen microbial communities from Palmerston North, Manawatu-Wanganui, New Zealand - 1742 DNA GHGhigh gp2 | ecosystem: Host-associated > Mammals > Digestive system > Stomach >...
ATTATCTCTTCATCAAATTTTTTGTTAGTTTGCCTAATAATTTCATCAAGTCTTTGTCCCATCTACAGCCTCTTCATTTAGTAAAATATTGATTACTTGTTCTGCTCTGTTTCTGCCAATTCCTTTTACAGACAATAAAACTTCCATTAATCTCTCTTCGGTCACTATTGCACAATCATCAAATTCTGATTCTCCTTCTTTGAATCCATCTGAGTACATTGCTTTGCATAGACCTACTAACCAACGATTAAATTCATTGAGCGACATTTTTTGAATCCGCTTCAATTCGGCAAACGATAGAGGTTTCATTCATCTATAATCTCCGCAACATAGGGTAATCCGTGAAGAAGTGCTACGAACTCCCGCCATTCATCAAGTTTATGTCCAGTGCGCTGTCTAATCATAGTGACCACATTCTCATAATTCATTGTGACTGTTCTTTTCTGATTATAAGAAGACGGAAGTAACTGAATCATCTGCCACCAATGTTCTTTGTCCTTATGCGTTAAATACAATCCTCTAAATGAGTTTAATTCTCTTATAACAGTGTCTAAAACTGATTCTGATATTGGTAATAAATGCTCATGGCTGAAATCATCCAATTCAAACTCTTTAGCGGCAATCTTATGCATAGTGCTACAGGAGTTAGCAACTGTGCCAATTTTATAGGTATCAATTTCCTTCCACCAATAAAGCGGAGCAGTAATATCCATAGATACGAAAATCTGCCTGAGATATTTCCTATGTTCTGTTCCTGCTTTATATAATCTTTTCATAAGGTCTAAATCATTTTTGCCAATTTCATATTTTGCTTCAGATAAATGTGGATATTCTGGTGTATATATTCTCCATTCACTATCACTCTTATCCCAACTATTCATGGGATTTCTCATACCTCTAACCGCGTGTTCAAATCCCCAAACATCAATATTTTCTACCTTAATCATTCATCTGCTCCCTTCGTAAGCTCATCTAATGATACTTCTAATGCAGTCGCTATTGCATAAGCAGTATATAATGACGGACCATTATGTCCGCGTAAAATACCGTTGAGTGAATGTTTATTGATGCCGGAAAGCTCTGACAATTTAACTTGTGTCCAACTTTTTCGTTCTAATTCACATCTCACATTATCGACAAATGCCTCATTTACTGTCATCTTCTACTTCTCCATTATGAATCCTTGTCCACTGTGCATCACACAATCCAAATTTTTCTCTTTCACAAAGAAAAGCTACATTACAAGCTAAATGCCAAAGATGAGGAAGCCCACTCTCATCATCTAAACCATCTGGGTCATCAAGATAGTGCATAAAATGTCTATAAGCGGCGTTACGAATTCTATTTACATCAAGATTCTTCCAACCGTGCTCTCCTGTCTCAGGATATTTAAACATACCGTACATTCTAACATGAGCTATATCCCAAAGCATTTCTCTTGGAACAAGAGTAAGAACAGGCTTTCCATTATCATTTTTATGTACATCATTCATTAATCATTTCCTCCGCAACTTTTGCCAGTGCTTCTTTATACTTTTTACTGCGCTTAATAGAATCAACCACTTGTGCTGTAGCCTTTTCTATAATCTCGTCTTTATACTTTTCGAGAAGTTCGCCAAACATTTCTTGTGCATTATAAGTAAAACCATTATAACTAAACAATCTGTCTTTTATAGACTGTGAAATAGAATCAACAACCTGCTTAGTAGCTTTTTCCTCAATATGCTTTTTAATAGCATCGTCATCAATAGTAATTCCAAACTGAATAATATGTTCCATTAATCTTCTCCTTCACTATCTGTAAGAACTGCACGACCAATATACTCGATAGCATTTTCTGATGCTGACACAAATATATAAGCTATTCCTCTTTCTGGAATTGGCACAGCAATTCTATATCTAATATCGCCTTCAATCTTCTTTACCGATGCAACAATACCAAGACTTCCACACCATTTATGATTCTCATTAAACTGGACAACATCATACTTCTGAATTTCTGCCATTATTCTTCTCCTTTATTCCGACGCTTCTTCTGTATTACTAATTGCATCTTCTACAGATTCAACAGCTCTTTCCATAGCTTCTACAGCGGCTTCTGCTATATCATGCTTCTCAGAATATTGTAAATTCTCTGGCATGTTTTCAAGATACTCTTCTTCTTCGGCTTTACAATCTTCAATAATATCCCTTGCTTCTCCCATCAATTCAATAGCTCTCTCCAATTCTTTTCTCCTTGCTTTGTTCATCACTTTCCTCCAATTCTTGTTGTCTCAAATTCACTAATACGTCTGGTTAATACTTTCTTACAGGAGCTTAAAAGTTCCTGTGCATTATCTACCTTTGACTTCATTATTTTGTAGGCTCTGTTATACGCCGCAGATACTATAAACTCTTCCTGACTCGCTAATTCTGCAAGTGAATCTTTATCTGCTACTGTACCGCTACTCTGACTTGCTCTGGCAGTATGATACATTTCTTTATACACTGCTTTTGCTATATCATCTCTTATGCCAAGATATTCGCATGTACCACCTGCAAAATAAATATAAGTGGATAAATTCATACAGAAATCATCTAACTCTTCATTTGTCGGCGGATTCTCCCCATCTTTCAGACATTCTTTTATAAACCACACATACTTATCGAGGTCACGGCAATATGGGGCGATAATATCATTTACAATAGTATCTAATGCTCCTGCGTTACTCTCTATATTTTCTTGAATTTTAGTAAGAGAATCTTCATCGGTTATATTGAATTTCATTCTTTTTCCCTCAACTGACGAGTGCTTTCATATAACACTAATGCATCTATTAATTCTTGTTTGGAAATTTTTCTCTGCACTACACTTTCACAAAATGGTTGAATAGTTGTAAATATAAACTCATCCATTGTTTCTTGCACTTCTGTAACAATTTTATAAGTTTCATCTGTTATATTGAATTTCATTTAAAAAACTCTCCATGTCATAATTAAAGAAAACTTTTTTCTTTTTGCCTTTTAGCTCTACAACATCATAAGAATCCCAATCATAACGATAACTGACATTTCCACTATTTAGAAGTTTTTGAAGTGTTTGAATTGGTATGAATTTTGTAGTATCTTTATCTACCCACCAACAAATAATTCCTGCAAACACGCCTTCTATAAATGACTTCTCTAACAAACCGTTCCATTGTGTTGCTGAGATATTTCTAAACGGTAACGTATTCCCGTGTACTGATTTACATTCAAAGTAATATTCATATGGTTCTCTGTAAACGATAAAATCGCAAATCCCAGCAATACCCTTAAACCCCGCCGTATTATCATTCAGCCGGTCAATCGACACACCAGGCACACGTTCAAAAGACTCCCTAACCACCTGTTCAAATTTTTTACCCCTATTAACTGCCATACTCTTCTTTTAACTCCGAATAATGGTCCATAATGTATAAACATATATCTGTTGTTAATCCTGTATGAGATAACCCAATAACATTATTTATACAAAACATATTTGTTATTCCACTCTTCTGGATTCTTACATAATCTTCAAACTGTTCTTTTGTAGGCTTATCTTTATTCATCATGCTCTCCTATTCCACATTTCAACTGCTTTTTCTTCTGCATCTTTACTATGAGATGTACAACCATAGTCTGAAATCATAACTTTACCAGTTCTTGCTTCACAGTTTGTGCATCTCACATATGCCGCTTTTGCGGTCTTTCCCTTATAATAGACTCTTGAACTTTTCTCTAAATAAGCATCTCCCCCACAAAATGGGCATTTCTTTAATTCCATATCTTATCCATCCTTTTTACATGATTCTCTGTATCCACAATACATACATGATTTACGAGTTACATTTTCTGGTTTCGGCGGTGTAATCTGTCTCTCAATATATCCATCACACTCATGTATATATGCTTCAAGGCTCTGCCGCATTTCATCTGTTACATTAAACATAAAGGCTTTCATGTCTAATATATCTCTACTGATATAAACGAACAGAACTTGGTCAATATTGAGTGCAAGTGAATATGCTATACCCTGATGATAATGGCTTGGGTCAACATCTTTACGATTCATAAACTTATAACTACTCTCTGTTTTAAGCTCTAAAATATAGTATCGACCCTTATATTTGATAATGCCGTCACACATGAAGGACATATTTAACTCTTTATGATAGAGTTTTGTCTCCATGCCACTCTTTGACTTAATTTCAAGATAATCAAGACCACGACTATGCACAAACTCTGCAACGTCTATATACTCACAATCAATGCCGTTATCTTTCATTTGCTCTACTGCTGTCTGAACCCTAACATGAATGTCAGTACCACTATTACAAATGCCAACAAGCGTATAGTTTGAGTGCGATTCATCAGGTTGCACACCCATTATCTGATAATAGCTTGCACGAATACAATTCATACCAGACGGTTTATAAGTCTTGCTTGGAAGTCTACTACCTTTATCAGCAGTAAGCTCTATTGACCGTTTTAGATTCTGTAAAAAATCTTGTTCTACTGGTACTTTTTCTTTTGTACTCTCTATGAGCCGAATCACACTCTTTAATGACTGTCGTGCCAACTTTACTCCTCTCTACGTAAGCATATAAAACCGGGAATCAGTATAATGATGCCCGCTATGCACAAAACTCTCCAATCAAAAAGCGGTGAATCCGTGTACTGTTGTGCTTCTAAGTTACTTACTGAAAACCAAAGTAACGTACTACCAACTATTAACGAACTCACCGCAATCACTTTTTCTCTCAGCTTCATAATAAGCTCCTTTCTGCTATTTCTATAGCACTACTTTTTCATTACTCTAACATTATATCACACTATTCTCATTTTGTCAACAAGAATATTTTACTCTTCATCTTCCATAAGTGCAATAACAATGGTAATATTTCCGTCAATGAGTTTGATTGAACTATCATCACCATAATGAATCTCAATCAAGTCATTTGAAATAGCTTTGACTTCCTGCACAAGCATCTGAATATCCACAGCACATGTAAAATCTACCTGATTATCACTTGTCACATAAGGAAGAATCTCAACACCACTTGACGCTTTAGATGATACCTGCAAGCCTTGATTTGTAAATGTGAGGTCTACTGCGTTCTTATCATACGTACCAACGAACAGAGAAAGTCTGTCAAGCATCTGGAGTAAATCATTCTTCGGCACACCACAGTGACTATCAAACTCCTGCTCAATCAGATTCGTAATAGGCTCAATAGCGAAGTCATCAATACCATCGACAAACTTACCAACAATCATGCAGTCAGGAGTTTCAAATACCACATCAGTAGCACTGAACATAGCTTTAATCTTCTCAGCACGCATTACAGCAACAAGGTCAAGAAACTCTGAACTTACAAGTTTGGGCGTATCAAACATCGGAATTGCTAAACTTGCAATCTTATATGAATCTGTAGCAACTACTTTATCGCCCATGTAGTACGCTGTATATTGTGGATTCTCCATAGTTACTGCAAGTGCAGGTTTAATAGTTTCAAGAATAGCAATGATAGTAGAACGATTGAACTCTTTAGGGTCGTGCAAAGCAGTATTGACAAAAATATCAGGAAACTTAACGGGCTCACCATCTTCATCAAGAGGAAGTTCAATAGTATAATTACCATTGCCCTTGACTTTCATTGTATACAGCTTTTCATCCACTGTCATAGTAATGCTTTCACAAGTCATTTTACTCACCAGTTTTGCAAACTGATTGGCGTCTACTACAACATAGAAATCATCTCCTGCTACATGCTGTTCTTTGATATACAGATAGTTGGTAGCATCTGTTGTAATGACTGTAAGTTCTCCATCTTTAAGCTTAATACACATCATGCTGGTGATAGGAATGAGCTTATTATTACCAGCTCCTTTGATTGCTCTTGCTACTACATCTTTCATCAATTCTGTACTGATTGTAAATTTCATTCATCTTCTCCTTTATATAATATTAAATTTGGCCTACACTTAATCTAAATCCATATTATCTCTCCAATGCTCTATTAGCAGTAGTAGTTCTCCAGTTCTCTGCAAAATAGCTGTCATTACGAACAATATACTGACAACCAAAAGCATCTGTATAAGATTGAGGATATGTCTTATTCATGTGCTTAATTCCGTTTTTCTTCATCCTCTCTCTTGCTACATTTCTGTCAAGTTTTCTGGTGTGTACTCTTGTTGGTATTCTGATTGTTGCTGTTTTCATATTTACTCCTTTCTATATATGAGCTACTACTTTTATACCTCTATCATCCCAATACTCATCAGCACTGACCTTTCTTGGTGCTGTGCCACCGTATTGTTCCACTCTCTCTGGTATATTCTCATTTACTGCATCGAACTTTAATCCCCAAGACTCACATGCACTTAATGCTTCTTTTAAATGCTCATCACAACGGCATGTCCATAAAATCAATTTTGTACCGGACTCTTGTTCTTTTTGAAGCGCATGAATAACATCCCAATTAGGTTCACCAATATCTGGCCACATCTCAGTGCATATACAGCCATCAAAATCAACAGCTATAATTTTTGGTGTGTTCAAAACTGGTCGTTGTTTCAACTGGATTCTATTAAAAATATCTAACTTTAATTGAGTGCTACTCATAGTATGATTCCGAGAAAGATAAAACAACTCTTTATTCAAACTTGTTAATAAGTCTTTACCTTCAAAATCTTTACCGCGATAGTCTGCTCCAAGAAAATATACATCGAAATCTAAGGACAAAATTAATCTATTCGTATCCTCTTCATCTTCATACGGTATTACTTCATCAACATATTTTATCGCATCTAATTGAATATATCGCTCAAAAATACTCTGCACAATACCAGGCTTTCGTCTGGGCTTACAATATAAAGCTACTATCAGATAATCACAATTCTGTTTAGCTTCTTTTATTGCTAATATATGTCCGGCGTGAATAACATCTGCTACCATTGGGAACAATCCAACTTTCAACACAGCTCTCCTTTCATACTTTCTAACTCAAATTTTGGTGATTCTCTAAACTGTGCCTCCGTAACAGAAAATTTAAGGTTTTTTGTTGTGCCCTCAAACACTAACTCCTTTTTGATAATATCAAAATCTTCATCAGACACTTTTAAGATGATTTCCTTCATTTTTTAAAATCTCCACTTATTATCTTAGGCACAGCAGTTTCCCAATCTATTCGATGATGTATACGATTATTGCCATAAAATCCACACATACCATGTATACGCACACAATCTGGTCTCAGCATAACTGAATAAAAAGACTTCACATAAGTTCCATATTTTTCATACATTTCAGTAATACCGCCCGAAAATTTTTGTGTCTCTGCGGTAATTAGCACAATATCTCTTATAGATAAAATAGTTTTACCTAATTTACCCTGCTGAATATACATATTTACATCGTCATTAAATCTGCCAGTAAAATATATTGGATTGTCTACTCTAAAAAAGAATGTCTGCATAGCTTTTCTGATGATTCTGCTTTTCCAAAGTTTTCTATCCCAACCACCTAATAAATCTCCGGCTTGAAAAAATGCTACAACATCTATACTTGGGGCACTGTCTAACCAAGTTAAAACAGCTTCAACAATATCATCAAACCATTTACAATTTATAGATTTCAACTTACCGTCTTTAACATACCTGTGCACAAAATTCATAGTGTCATCTTCAAGCTCTAAAAAATATCGTAACCCTAAGCTCTTTGCTATATCGTACAAAATGTTTCTTGCAAACACAGGCACAGACCGACCATCAAAATTATCCATTATATCAAATGTTCCATCTAATGCCGCTTTATCGAACATGATAACTTTATCTTCACCATATATAGAATAATACTGGTCTGCTGTATCATCTTCATTATCAATGATAATATACCATTTACCAGTATATCCTACTTTTTGCAAAGTTTTGATGCACTTTACTTTTTTTGGCCTACCATGGCTGAGAATTAATATAGCAAAATCATCCCTTACCATCTTTTGATTCCTCAATTAGTTTATCTATTGTTGTACTAAGTCTTACATAACCGTTTGCAATAGCATCATCAATATCAATAATAACTAAGGCAGATTGCTCCATAAGTCTCTGCATTTCTGGTGTTGCATGAGCATAATAATCAGCTATCTTTGCATAGTTAAATACGATATGCCTTGTTGCGGCTTTTAATAAAAACTCTTTTTCTTCAGGAGAAACATCTGATTCTTTTATATCTCGCACTAACTTACCATAATTTGAAGTATTGCATAACTCTAATAAACTTGGGCATACTCGATTTGGCACATATTGTGGAGCTATAATCTTTTTATTATACTTATTATTTGAATCACTATTTGTAGTAAACAGATGTTTTGACATTATTAAAATTCCTTTGTAAATTCACTGATTATATTATTATTTACAGAGTCAAGTTTTTTCATAAGCCAATTATATTGTTCGTTACGAACATCATCATAATAATCTGACAAACGTACAACTAATTGGGGAATATCTGAAAAACTATTATATATTAACCTTTCGTCATTAAAATCAATTATTTCTGAATACTTTCTTGAAAAAAATACTGGTAAACCTACTAAAATTTTTTCTATATCTGCATATTCTAATGTGTCATTCCAATGCTGAGCATTTTTTTGAAGTCGTTTACCTTCTTTTGAATCTATTATAATCCAAGAACTACCTAACAACGACCGTGTGTACACATACGAACTTTTACTACCAAGTATGCAACTTATACCGGCATAATAATATTTCCACCTATCATAAATTTCATCTATACTATAAGATGGATAAATATTAAATTTATATGGTTCTGGGCTATCTCCGTACTTTTTAAATACGAATTGTGCTTTTGGCACTTTTGGACGAACTGTTTTGTCGAATAAAAACAATAATTGTGGAGAACAGCTGACATTCGAATTTTTTTTAGTGAAAGTGAAACCTGCACCCTCATGTAAAAATGTAAACTCACTTGCTGTTCGCAAAAACTCATCGTCTATTGCAGATAAAAATTGACATATACCTTTAAAACCACCAATTCTACCAGCAGTAAGAATTACATTTATTCTATCTACTTCTGCAAGAGGTTTATAATTAAATGGTGGAGTAAATGCGTTTATATTCATAAACGTCACTTTACACATATCTACTATAGTCTGTAAAGACGGGTGTAATGTAAAAACATGAGAAAATACAAAATTATGTTTTTTACAACCAGCTATAAGAGTTTGCATTTCACGAGTTTGTCGTGAACAATGCACATAACAAATCTCTATATTTGGATAGTTACTTTTCAATGTAAGTAAATCATCAAACGCAGATTCTGGTAGACTATTATATCCAAACCATAAATTTACAAAAATCAACCTGTCATAATTTTTTACTAACTCAACTAAATTATCTATGGAACTATAAAGCGTTATGTTAGGTTCAAGCTCAGGTAAAAATTGATTTGGAAATACATAATTTTTAATAAAAACATCAAACCCCAACTTAGCATACTGTAAGCATAGTGTAGTTGCACCGCCACCATCAAATCCAACTCGATTCACTATTGCGACTTTTTTACTCATACCCTATAACTTCTCCATACCACGCTTTAGTTATCTCTACGTCACATTTAATTGGAATACTTAAAGCACTCTTAGCGGCTTCTGACATAAGCTGTGCAAATCTTTCAGAACACTCTTTTACATTTTCTTCTGGACATTCTGCTATTAATTCATCATGTACTGGTATAAGAAGTCTGAAACCTAATTCTTTTAGTCTCTTATCATTGCCAACTAAAATCATTGCTAACTTACTCATATCTGCCGCAGAACCTTGGATTCTTGAATTAACTACTTGTCTTTGTGCATCTGCTATTTTAGCTCCATTATCAACAATCCAGATTCCTTCTTTGTTGGCTTCTTCAAAGATTTTCCGCTTCTGACTAAAATAGCAGTTATTCAGTTTCTTTAAATATTTCCTTTGAATCTCTTCGGGCACTTCCTGCACATCTTGTACAGCGTCATCATCTGACCACTCAAAATCAAGTAAATCATCGTCGATAGGCGCACCGTCTTTCCATTTAAATTCATACTCAGGTAATTGTAAGTCGGGCAATCTTCTTTTTCTGCCCCACAACGTAGTGACATATCCTTTTTCATAAGCCATATCTAAGCTATCTTCTTCAAATTGAGGAATAGCTGGAAATCCTTTGAATACAGAATCTTTTATTGCTTGTGCTTTTTTTGTAGTTGTACCAAGCTGTTCAGCAATAGAGGGCACACCTCTGCCATACAACACTCCGAGCAATATTGACTTTGCCTGTGAGCGTCTATTTTTTCCTTCGGGATTAGTTGTACCGTCTGGACGAAACTCCAAGCAGTTTTCATAAGTCGTGTTAAAGGACAAAGCGGCGATTTCTGCATATAAATCTTTCCCTTCTTGATATGCTTTAATCATCTTCGGGTCGCCGCACATCTGAGTCATAACTTTCGGTTCTTGCTGGCTATAGTCTGAACTCATAAGTACATAACCATCAGATGCTACGAACATCTTCCTAATCTCTTTATTATGACTGGGAATGTTCTGCATATTAGGATTCTCAGAAGAGAATCTTCCTGTTCTTGCGCCATATTGATTAAAGCTACAATGAATACGCCCGTCTTTAGGATTCACACAATCAGGCAGTTTATCTATAAAAGTATCTACTATTGTAGAAAACTCTCTATAGTCTAATACTGCTTTTGCGACTGGATTATCCATACTTCTTAGTGTCGCTTCATTTGTTGTCCGCACTTCTTTCTTTGTTTTCTTATCTACAGGAACTTCACAACCCATAATATCATAAAGAAGAATAGCAAGCTGTGAGGAAGATTTAATATTAATTGGGTCATCTAATTTACAATTAGCTCCCATCTTTCTTCTATATGCTTCTATATCTTCTGCATATGTATCACAGATTTTATTAAACTGTTCTATCCTATCTTCTAATAATGCGTGATATTTGTCTTTAAGGAATTGATTATAGTCAAAGTCAAACTTTATTCCATTATCTTCCATATCACAGACTACTTTGATGCAAGGCATTTCTATGTTAAAGAATACCCATGATACGCCGTTCATTCCATTTCTATCTTCATGCGGTTTTGTAGCATCATAATATACAAACTGTTTCTGATACTGGTATAACTCATAAGTGATAATAGCGTCATGTGCGGCATACAAATAGAATGTATTAATAGGAATCTTATCTGCTGGTATACCTTTAAATAATTCATCAAATGAAAATGCATCACCTTTTCCATCAAGCACATACTTATTGTGTAGTGCTTTCAAACCATTGCGCTCTTCATTTTCATTCATCAATCTTGCCGCAAGATAAGCGTCCCACGTACAGTAAATATCTTTTACGCCAAGCTGATTTCTGATTACCCTCATATCGAACTTGGCGTTGAACATGATAATCTCAATATTTGTATCGTGAATTATTGTATCAAACTCTTCTGCCACATCTTGTTCTGTAAGCTGATTATCTACTCTTGCACCAGTTACATATGAGGTATGATTAATCGGTACATATACAGCTTTTTCATTAGGCGTGTATAAACACAAACCTACAATACTATCAAGAATTGGGTCAAGACCAGTTGTCTCTGTGTCTATCGCTACTACACCATTATTTACACACTTTGCAAAATAATCATGCAATTCATCTTGATTTCTAATAATTGCATAATCATCCTTAAACTGTCCGAGATTTTTTTCAACCATAGCTTTTATCTGATTGATTTTAGCTAATAGTGAATTTCCACCTCGGACAGTTGTTTGTGCTTTTCTACTTGTATTTGATTTTTTAGCAAGTTTATTATCTTGCTCTCTTCCCGCCCGCTTTGGAATACTAAATAAAGGCATGTTATCTTCTCCTATATAATTGCCGACTGCATGAAGTAAAAATTTCACGAAAAATCTTCATACAACATTGTGTATTTGTACGGAAAGGAGGGAAAGCGTGCCGACAACTTATTCAATTAATATACATCTCCTCTACGACCCGGCGTTCTACGTCTCGGCGCCTCATCACGGTCTCTGTCTCTGCTCTCTCGTCTACGAACAGGCTGTTCATCTTCATCATCACCATCAGGCGGAAAATATCCGCTTTCAAGATAGAAGTCCATGTCCTCTGCTGACTTATCGAGAACAAGACCACCAAGAGGATTCGGCACTTCCGGTAAATCTTCAAGCGTAGTATTATCCTTCGACACTTCAAAAAATTCATAAGTAGTAGAAGTATCGCCCTTTTTACCCTTACGCTCAATGTCAAACTCATGCGCACAAAGCGGAGTATCAGAATTAGAATATCTGCTACAGATAGATACCATTCTCTGTACAAACTTCTTTCCTCTCTCCCAAAGCTGTACTTTATCTTCATCTACATTATAGATAGGAATGAACAGCTTTACTTGTGTAGACTTTTTCTCACGACAAAACGGGCATGTGTCAAGAGGCTGTCTATACTCTCTGAGACAGTTTACATATCTCTTTCTGCCATCTTCGCCTTCAATCTGATGAACTGCAAATGCTTCTACATCATCAATTCCATTATACATGAATCTGACTCTTGCAGTATCGCCATCATCTTTCAAAGAGAAGAATCCTGCTCCTCCCTGACCACCATACTTATCAACTTCATCATACCTGACTCGACCCATAGTTACTCCTTTCAATAGTGTTTATATTATCCACCAGACAGCGCACGTTTCATTGCTTCATACGTTGCCGAGTAAATTACTTTGTAAAGACGTTCCCAAAATTCTTCTGTAAAAGAAGATGCAGATTCACTAACTGGAACAGTTATTTCTTCTGGTACGTACTCTTCTTTTTTAATGTTAAACTTAGCTTCAAGTGCGTCTGCTACCAACATAGAAATTCTGTTAGTCTCAAACGATGAAGAAAAATAAGTTGTACCAACACCAATAATACGCTGTACTTCTGCTTGTGTAACTCCACGCCGCTTAAAGCACTTCTGCAATTTCTCTTTGTCAATAGCTACCATTTTCTTTCCGCTCATAATTTTCTCCTTTTTAATAGTGATTATAGTTTCTTACTGTCTTTCGACTCTTATATAGTAACATGTATCATAATGTTTGTCAATAGTATTTTTTCAAATTGAGCAACTCTTCTTTAGTGCAATCGTTTGCATCTTTTCTTCCTTCTGGAAAGAAATATTCTGATATAATTTTGGTATTCTTCATATTCTTTCTTATTCTTTCTCTCGCCGCTAATCCTCTTTCATCCATATCTGTAGCAAGTATTATTTCTCTACAAGGTAATTCTCTTAACTGTTTAAACTGTAATTCATTACCGAGACCGTTTAGTGCTACAGCACACTTTCCTACTGTCCAGAATGATAATGCGTCTAACATTGATTCACAAACAATCAACTCATCTATACCTTTTGCTGAACCGTCTAATTTAACCACTTCATATTTCTCAAATGCTCCTATTTTATGTAGTTCGTACAACCCATATAATGGTTTTTCTACCCCTTCTGGATAATTAAAGAACTTTGTCTTTACAGACCGTCGAGCAATAAACAGACAATTTCCACGAATATCACGCACAGGAAAGGTAATTGCTTGCATATCTCTATCATATCCAATATCAAACAATTCAATAATTTCATCTGTTAATCCTCTCTTGTACATGTAAGGATGTGTATATCTATATTTATCTAATTCTTCTTCTGTTACCCAATTATTATTAATTTTGTCAGCTTTAATACTGTTTTTATCGGCCATATTACTACGCCGAAAATCAAGCGCAACATCTTTCCTCTCCTCCACTTGTACTATTGCAAAGTTCTTTAATAGCCATGTCCACCCCCATGTACCTATTAAATCTTCATCATGTCCAAAACAATGAGATATTACTTCTGGTAAACTATGCACTTCTCCACACGCAAAACAGTGAAGTATTCCATCACTTTTTCTTAATCCCGCAGATGGCTTTCTTTCCATACCATTAGAGTGATAAGGGCAGGTAATCTGAATATGGTCTCCGCTATCTCTTTGTTTTGCTATCAATGGAATATTATTAGCTCTTAACTGATTGACTAATTCAGTCAATATATCTGATAGCTCACAATTAAATTGTACATCATTTATTATCATTATTCTCCTTCATCTTTTGCAGAACTTCGGCGATTTCGGAGAAATGTCTGCCGGTCTTAACAGCATCTTCTCTCGGCCATGCCTGAACTACTCCGTTTTTATCAAGAACATGCAACAAATAATCATCCATGTCAATCGTCACGCCCTTTACATCTTCATCACTAATCACTTCATCTCCAACTTTAAAGTCTTCCTTCTCCTGCTCATACTGCCGGATTTTCTCGATAGTTTCTTGTGCAGTGAGAGTCGTAAGGACAGTATTAAATGTGGTATAGCCGAAAATCTCTTTTCTATTTGGCGTGTTCCAGAGAGTTCTCGCCGCTTCCCATGCCTCACACTTACCGTCCTTGATGCCGGCTTCACGACCCTCTTTGTACGCCTCTTTCCTGACCTGCTCAAGATCGGGTTCGGTGTAGGGTGTCAGGTCAACTTCTGGTGACAACCATGTCATATTCGGCATTCCTTTTGCGCTGATAGATGCTTTATACAGACGCTCTAATCTTCCAATCTCAACAATATACTTCTTTCCCATGCTTCTCACCTCATTTCAAACAGAATAATAAACGTAATTCCGTATACAATGATAGCGGTAAGCCATGCTGTAAGAGTCCAGTCATCGGTAAAACCAGATGCTACACCGCCAATTATTCCAGTTCCGAGTGCAAATAAAAATGATGCTAAAATGAATAAACCGAAATATGCAAAATCATTAGTAGTCATGCTCTCACTCCTTTGCATCCATCTTTGCGCCGCAGTTGGGGCAGTATAGCCAAAAATTTTCCATTGTTTTTTGCCCGCAACAAGAGCATCTATAACCGCCTGCAAAAGAGTATGGGATTCTTTCCCATTCTCCATGTACCACCGAAACAACATCGGCAGGCTCAAGTGATTCGATATACTCAACCGTTACACATGGCTCGGCTACAAAGCAAATTCCGTTTGCAAATGTGCCTGTCTTTTTCCCTTTCAGCGCATCCTCTCTGCGGATATATTCGTCAGCCATCTGTCTTTTCTCCCATCATATTTACCTTGCACTTGATAATTCCAAAAATGGAATCAATCATTATCCAGTGTGTTGAATACCTGTTTATGCCTTTTAAAACTTCTCTTTCTGTTTCTTCAAGCAGTGTTATCATATCTGCCTTACTGATAACATCTGCGGCGGGAATGTCTGACAAAATCTGCACTGCTTCTTTTCCGTTTGGTGCTTGTATGTGGTCAATGTCATTGTCCATGAATTCTATGATTGCTACATCACGTGAGATATAATCACTCATTGTCTTCCTCCGCTCTTTTGTTCAACCATTTAATCAACCCGTCACCAGCAGGCGCTATATTATCGCCATAATCACACATCTCTTCTGCTGGGCAAGCGGAACAATCAAAGTAAAAATGATTTGCACATAGCTCTGCGGCGAGTTGTTCATTAGTCATTCGAGCAAGTCTTTCACGGTTTGTCATGCTTCTTCCTCCGCTTTATCTTCAAGTAGTTCCAGTGCTGATTCAATCAATTCGATAGTCTCCGCAGGATAATCATGCGGACAATCACAGCAGTTTCTTCCAAGGCAATCGGTAGGGTTTTCATTGTGACACGCCACTGCTTTGTGCATATAATTGATTGTTGTTTCTCTATCCATTTAGTTTCTCCCATCTGTGTACAGTCATTGTTAACCCTAATGTCTTTACACACCGATATTTAAGATTAGACAGACTGCACTTCTTTACTTCTTCGATTGCCTGTTTTGCTTCTGCAAGACTTCTATATCTGGCAGGAATCCCTAAACAAACAGGCTTCCATCCGGTTTCAGAAAAATACTGCACTTCGTACCATGTATTATTAGCTTCATACTCTCTTCGACGGTCTGCTCTCGCTTTCAGCATTGCCTGTCTTTCTGCATTAACTCGTTTTCTTTCCTCTTTTTCTAAATGCGCTTTTTCTGCTTCAACTTTACGGAGATACTTCTCTCTTCGATTCGGGTCACGTATTTCTGCAAGAATCACGTTTTTTGCGTGCGGAAGACGCCACTCGTCTGATTCATCTTTATCAAAAACAGCTTCGTTTCCAACCCAACTGTAATGCTTATACTGTTTCGGATTAACAAGAGCTTTATAATTGAAAAAATACTCTATGCCATCATCTCCTTTTACGATGCACCATCTTCGCCCGTCATAAGCTCGTTGAATAATAGTACCTCTCATATCTCTTCTCAGCTCCTTTACAATCAATCCTGCATGTCACACATCCACCAGATGTTCGTCTGCATACCAACAAACATCCAATGCCCATCTTTTTTACGCTTCTGATATTGCTTATATCTTACATTATAACGCTCATTATGGTTTGTTCCTGGAGTATAGATAAATTCTACTTCTCCACCCTTAACTTTTATATATTTAGTAGAGTGCTTTAATATTTTACCGTTATGTGTAAAATAATATAATTTATTCCCACGCCATCTATAAGCATCTCTTGTTGGCTCACCTATATCATACATTGCGCTTTTGGTCTTATGGAGATACATATTATCTATCCAACCTAAATGATATGTTTCTCCATGAATTCCTGTATATGCTTCTGCTGTCATGCTAAACATAATAACCATCATAATTACTGCGATAAATTTCTTCATACATCCTCCACAATTAATAGATTATACATCGGCACATTAAGAAAATCCGCTAAGTTTACAAGATTATCTATCGTAGGTAAAGACTGACCATACGTCCACTTATATACTGAATATAGTGTTACTCCAAGATATTCTGCTACTTCTTTCATAGAAGAATTATCATCTATATATTCTCTTATTCTGTCGCCAGTCTTTTCCATATTAATCATCTTCATTCTTCTTAACTCCAGCAACTTCTTCTCGCAGAAAAACATCACCAGCATCAACCAACTTATCCCATGCACTCTTATCCACAACTAAAACACTATCATTATTTACACTCTCACCATCTAACCAAGGACATATACAAATAACTTGCTTAAAATTTTCATCCATCTCAATAAGTTCTTTTGCTACTTGCGAACTACAAATAACCATTGCTGATTTAGTTTCCATATTGTTCTCCTTTCACATTATTACAGTGTTTACTGCTTTCTACTCTTATATTGTAACATGTAGTCTAATGTTTGTCAACAGTCAAAACATATCTTCTTTATCTTTAACTACATTTTTTCTTATATCCCGAACTTTCTTTTCTGTTCTTTCTGTCGGCTCTGCATCATCTTCTGCTGGTATAAATTCAAACTCTCCTACATCAATATCCCAATGATAATTCAGTTTACCACCTACTGAACCAAATCTTGACTTCTTTATTCCCATTTTCAACACACCGTCTTTTGTCTGTCTTAATGACAGCACTTTACTGGCGTTATGAGATATACCATCACTATCTCTAATAGATTCAAGGTCAGGAGTTTCATCTTCATCTTCTGCGACTACACCACTTCTATTTGACTGCACTACTACTAATACTGGCACATGAAGCTCTATTGATAAAGCCATCAAATCTTCACTAATATTTGTCAATGATGTAGTAAGATTATCTCCACGTTTATATCTTTCATCCGACAGATATTTAATACCGTCTATTGCGAGTATATCTATTTTAAATTCCTTCACAAAGTTTTTTAACTTTGCAACCGTTATTTTCCTATCAAAGTGTTCTGGTGTTGCAGTAACAAACTTATTTTTATTTTGCTTTAGATTCTGAATATAATTCTTATATTCCTCTTCATCTATCGTATCTCTTCCCCACATCAAACCTCTATTGGAGAAATTCTGATGCAAAGTATCAAATCTATATCCAACACTTTTCGACCCCATCTCAGGAGAGATATATCCAATATTAAACCCAAGCTCCCACACATGAGTACAAATCTTTTCAAGTACCCATGACTTTCCTTGGTTTGTGCGTGCAAAAATGACGAACAGTTCTTCTTCTCTTTGAATACCATGAATTAAATCATCTAACTCTTCAAAGCCTGTGGTAAAGAACCATTCGTCTTGATTTTCCTTTCTATCTATGAATTGTTTATATCTTTCTTCCGCTTGTGAAATAATATCTGTACCACCCAATCTATACGTTGGCTGTAGTTCTTTCACTGCATGAATCATATATTCTGCGGCGGCATTGGAATCTGTCTTTAGAAGCTCTGCTATCTTCTGAACTACTGGAACAGATTTATAATACAGATATTCTTCTCTAATGGTATCTACAAGATACCTGTCGGATTCTGTGACTTCGACAAGCTCAACATCTGGAAACTTTGATAAGAATGTAGCTTTATCTGGAACAGAGCCGTATTCTTTTTCATGCTGTACAAGAAAATCATATTCATTTTCATACCCGACAAAGTAATCTCTTGTCAGCAAATTATCTTCTAATATAGAAGAATCTTTTGTGGCTAAAATCTTCGATATTATTTGGAGGCTTACCATTCTTCTCTCCTGTCTTTACCTTTAAATTCAATAAGGGTTGATGTATTCCAGATTCTACTTGCAAGTCTATCACCAAGTGCTATCTCTAACTTATCTCTGCTCGTAATATTACCAGTATAAATATTAGCAAGCCCATCTGCAATTCTCTGGTCAACAACTACAAGTAACTGCTGTATATCATAATCTGATAGTTTTGTACTTGCAATATCATCCCAGACAACTAAATCAACAGTAGAGAGGGTTTTAATTAATTTCTGTCTGGCTTTTTCATCACTGAAATTCTTTACTTGATTCAAAAATGCGGGAACAGAGATAAAGTATCCTCTCTGTCTAAATCCATTTCCTGCCCATATCTGGTCAAAGTATCTGAGCAATAGCTTTATAGACCAACTTGTTTTACCATTTCCTGTATGTTCACTGTAAAGATAAAGTGATTCTCCGTTCTCAACAAAGTTTACAATATCAAGGCGAATCTCATCGAGTAGTTTAAATGCTTTCTGGTCATAAGCGCCATTCAACTTTATCGGCTTCTGACGCTTCTTAGAAAGCCCACTATGCTCCATAAGATACTTCATTTCTACATAACGAATACAGTTTGTACACGGCTCATAAGTACAAACAGACTTATACCAACAGTCCTCTTTTCTCAATACCATACTTGCTCACCCCTTGCTTCTCGTTCTGCTGTTAGTCTTTCAATTTCCCGCTTTTCTTCTTCTGTATAAGTTTCACATGACAAGCCTTCTTCCCACGCTTTTCCTTTTCTTACATCTGTAGTTTTAGATGAAAAGTTTCTATCTTTTGGGTCATAGAATCCGATATAGCCTTTCTGCATACTATAAAGAATTGAATCATGCTGTATATTGGGGTCAGATGAAATCTCTTTAAGTTTACGCAACAATCCTTTCCACGTATTGGTATAAAATGGTTTTCCATCTTTTCGCATTTCCATTAACAGATAAAGATAATCATGTAAATCAGACCTAATCATTTCATTATCTGTAAAATCATTTATCATATCCACACATTTAGTATACAAGTTTGCTTTCTTAGGTTTTGATTGTTTACCGAATTGAAATTCCTGAGAATGTAATTCTTCTTTAGAAGAATTTTTTTCTTTTTCCTTTATTTTTGTTTGTTTATTATTATTTAAGTTCACAGATTCAGTGTCTTGTTGTCTACGGCGTTGACAACTTGATTCTTCTAATATAGACAACAACACATCAAAATTAATTTTGTAGTAATTTTTAGCAGGAAGCCCTCTTTTTTCTATAAGTATTATTCCAAGTTCATATAGGGTGGAAAGTGCTTTTCGTTGATAGTGTTCAGATAGTCCAGTATTCTCTTCTATATTATCTCTGGTAGAATAAAAATAATCATCCTCTAATAAGCCGCGCTCTTCCCAATAGTTATACTCTGCACAAAGTTCCCCTATAAGAATAGCTTCATGTAATCCTGCTTTTTTGATAAGAGTTTTGTTTACTTGAATAAATCCATCTGTACTAAGTAATTTTGATATACCGTTCATATAAACTCCCTTATAAACAAAAAAGCTACTATCTCTGGTGCAAGCAAAGATAGTAGCTTTTTTGAGCCACACGATATGTAGTTTCAGTTTGCACATGTCTTGCACTCATGTGGCTTTCTATGAGATTCCATGGAGGACAACCTATGAAAAACTCTCTGTGTCTTTCGACTATTTAATAGTATCACATATTATAACAGAAATCAAGTGATTTTTTAAATTATTTTTTATACATTTTCAAGGTTTCTTCAACCTGATTGTCTACTTCTGCATTACAGGTTTCCCAAAGTTTTTCACGCTCTACAGCTACATCATCACCTTCTTCAATCTGCCGCTCTTCACAGTATTCGAAGGTATAAAAAGTGTCTTTGATTTTGGTACTGATTCTACTTGTTGCTCTGATTGTTGTTGTCTTTGCCATTTTCATTTTCTCCTTTACTATCGTAGTATGCTAATAGTGAACCTAATACAAAAACTACTATCTCTACAAAAAGTGTTCCCAAAACACCTGCTAAAACTGGATTTATATACATTACTCTTTCTTCTCCTTTATTTTAGTTACTTTAAGTGTTGGAATTTCTTTTACTTCTGTCGCTTCTGCCATTTGAGCAAGTATATCTTCTGGTATACGGTTATGATAAATGGCATTTTCAAGTGCATCAAAATCTATATATTCCTTGGTTTTAATAATTCCTTCACATTCTCCATTACGTTTAAGAATTTCAATGAGCATTTCCTCATTAACAGTCTCACGTTTTTGAATAGTATAATTTGCTCTATACCCACCTGCTTCATAATGTTGAACGGCATAGTCTTGCATGATAGCTTTTATCTGTGTGTTCTCCTTGTCACAAATCTTCTTATAGCTATCTTGCTCACGCTTGTTCGCCGCATACTGCGGTATCAGAGAGTCCAGTGTTTTCAGCTCCATCAATTTTCCCCTTTCTGTAATACTTTTGAGTTACATCACCCATTACGCCATTTCTACCTTGCGGAATAGAGTGATGATATTGAATAAATTTCCAAATATCTTCTCTCTTCCAATATCTCGTTTGTCTTGGTCCAGCTTGTATATAATCAGGAAGCATTTTTGCATATTCATTGTCAGGATGCATACGCTTGAAAGCATACCACGAATTGATTGTTTTGAAAGACACACCAACAAGAATTGCAACTTCCTCTAATCGTAACAGACCTTGGTTATTAGCCATCTCTACATCACCTCACATTCATCACCTCGATTCTGTTATATTTACATTATAGCACATAAAATAAACATGTGTCAATATGTTAGCTTAACAGGAAGTCTAACATTGCACCCTTATCAATCTGGATTTTACCATCAACAAGTGCATCTGCCATAGCTCCCTTGCGCTCTACAAGTTCATGAATTCTCTCGTCAATGGTATCTTTACAGAGAATAGTGTAAATAGTTACGTTCTCTTTTGTACCAACTCTGTGACACCTATCTTCTGCTTGTTCTTTGTTAGCACGATTCCACGGTTCATCCATGAAGATTTCAACTGTTCCTGCCGTAAGAGTAAGACCAGTACCCATAGCACCAATAGTACCTACAATTACATTACAAGAATGGTCATTCTGAAATCTATTTACAGCGCCCTGTCTATGTCTATCCTCTAACTGACCTGTAATAAATACAGCACCAAATTTTTCTACTCTGTTAAAAATAACATCTGTCATTTGTGTCCAGTTAGAGAAGATAACAACTTTCTTGCCGTTCTCTACTGCTTCTTCTACAAGTTCTTCCATTCTGTCAAGTTTAGCAGATTCTTTTACTGTAGAAGAGAGAATACCAGTATAACCAGTAGCTTGTCTCATGCGAATAAGTTCTGCAAGAGGATTATTCTGCATTTTAATCTGGTCGATATTCATTTTAATGTCCGCAGTTACTTCTCTGTAAATTTGTGCCTGTTTCGGAGTCATTTCAACAAATTCATCAATATGAGTTTTTTCAGGTAAATCAAGAACATCTTTTTTCAGTCTGCGGAGCATAATCTTGTCAAGCTGTTTCTGTAACTCATCGAGATAACGATAGCCGACAACTTCATAACCACCGAATCCGCCATACATAGCATAGTGATTCTTAAATGCAGAGAAAGAGTGTCCCTCATAGCCGAGCCATTTGAGTACAATATATAAATCAAATGGTGTATTCATAAGAGGAGTACCAGTCATAGCAATTCTACACTCTGGCTGAATTTTCAGAATTCCCTTACCCTGTTGACTTGCAGGATTCTTGCATTTATGAATTTCATCTATAGCTACGATGCCAATAGTTCCGTCTTTGCATAGTTTCTGAATCTCTTTGACAATAGCTTCATTCCGCATTGTCTCTACATTAGTAATAAGAAAATAACTACCAATGTGTTTAATGTTCCTTAAATCTTCAAGTCTATCAGACATACTGCCAATTACCCTGTGCATAGACTTAAATCTCTGACCTAAAATGTAGCCTTCTTCATTACTGTGTGTAGCAATTTCATTTAGCCAATTCCATTTCAGACCGTTGACACCGCAGATAATAAGACAGTGTTTGTAACCTTTCTGTAACTTTTTCGCAACAGCTATGTCAATGACTTGCTTAGTCTTACCAAGACCCTGTTCATCACCAAGAAGCCAACGATTGTTAGCAAGACCATATTCAAAACCTTCAATCTGATGCTTGAATGGCTTTGTCTTGAATTTGAAGTTAGCAGGAATCTCTGCGACTGGCTTTTCTTCTATCAGATTGATATACGGACCAGTAATATCAAAATCAAACATCGGAAGAGTATCAACTACTGTTTTCAGAGCAGGAAGCGGAGCTTCCCACTCTTTCTTATCAGCATTGTAAAATCTCTGCGGAAGAGCTTTTATAGTATCTACGATTCTCTGGTCATAATCAAAAGTAATATATACAGAGAAAGCAGATTCCACATCATAGCACTTTTTTGCTTTGGCTATTTTTACATTAATCATACTTTCACCTCTCAATCAGAATCAATCTATTATTGCCGCAAGCACAAGTACAACTGTTTGCATTTCTTCTCAGAGCTTTAACAATTTTACCTGCTCTTGCATATTTGAATTCTCTGCCACAGTTAGGGCACTGAACAATGTAATTATAAGCAACTACCCTATTTGCTACACCCTTCTCTTCACCAGAAGTACAACGAGTGATATGAAACTGTGGATACTCTCTGTTAACAAGCTCTGCAAGTCTCTTCCACTCGCCTGTATGACACATACGATTTTTGCCGGCATGAAGAAATTCATGGATGATTGTATTCATCGTAGCTTCATAGTCAATATCGTTTTGCATCAATCTCCCAGAGAACTCAATAGTATACATACCAGTTCTTTTATTATACTTACATCTTCCCCAACAAGCTGTAAGTCTGTTGTTTACTCTAACAGATTCAATGGGTCCGTAGTCAATCCCCAAATCATCAAGAATGTCCTTACAATCTGCTACCAACACGTTCAAATTTTTCATAGTGTTCCTTTCTGTCATTACTGACTGCTATTTTTCTTATCTGTAAACATTGTATCACATGTTTGTAGTAAATGCAAGTATTTTTTGCAAAAAAAGAAGAGACATTTTACAATGCCCCTTCGGTATCTTTCAACATGCGTTTAATCATGTTTCGCTCTATTTGTGTATCTGTGTTTTGATATAGTATAAGAAGAAACTCTTTTACCTCTTTACATACAAGTCGCATAGAAGCAACGACTAAATCATCTGTAGCTCTTCCTAATTGATATTGTCGTTTGACTGCACAGTATTCTTTGTATTGAGGGAGTATATCATTTAACTCTCGTTCTAAGCTGTCTGGAACGCTCTGTGTGACGTTCTGCAAGTAATCTCGTACATTTATTAGTGCTGACAGATTGCGTGCGTTAGAGAGCGTCAGAGAGCTTTCCTGTAGCTCTTTAATAGCATCATTTACTTCTGCAAGATTCATAATATACTCCCAACAATATTACTGCTCCAGTTTAGTTACACACTGTTGTAAGACTCTCCGCTCTTTTTCAGACGGAGCATCGTCTATCATATCTTCAAGTTTACCAATCATGCGCTGTTTATCCATTGCACGACTGTAGCCTCTGTTATCACGACTCACATAGCGACCAGTTCTTGCATCACGACCTCTGCGACCAGAGTAATCATTAGACGCATCGTAAGAACCATCGTAGCTACCGTCATAAGAGCCATCATAACTTCCATCGTAAGCCCCATCGTATGCGGCATCATAAGTATGGTCATAAGAGTTGCGGTTAGAATGAACTTCGTGCATAGCTTTATTTTCCATACCCTGATTCCAAACAGGAGAATAAGAATTACCAGAATCATTCTGATACATAAACCAAGGATAATGATTAGATTGACCCATATCATAAGAACCTCTGCGAGACATTCTGCGTGAATAGTCATTACTTTGACCACCCATTTGTTCGTGCTCTGCCTTTTTCATTGCTTCCTTTGTTTCAAAGTCTAAAACAATGGCAGATGCTTTGTACAGACTATCAAGCTCTTGCGGAGATATATCGCCTTTTTTGACAATCTTTTTTATTTGGTCGTCAAGAATTTCTTTTACGGCTTCATAATGCTTTTCCATTCTACTATACCTCCTTTCACGCTATTCTTGTTATGGTTAAGTTTGCGTTCTGCACTTCAATCACAGGTGCAGGTGTTACTGTAGGGTCTGTAGTAGCTGGTACTGCATCTACAGAGAGACTAAAACAGCAACAACGAGGCACTTTAATGATTGCAGTAGAAGTTACGTTCCCAAAGTCTTCTACGGCCGCAGGCGTGAAGATTGCCCTACTCGTTAAACGAGGTTCTCCATTCACAGCCAATGCAACAGCTATCGGTGTAACAGTGCCACCTTCGGGAATAGCAATATTCCCATTGAAGGTGACCTGATACTGTGCGAACTGATTGCAACAACCGTTATTAGAAGATGCGCCTTTGAGAATAAAATTCCCAGTATTGCTCTCGTGATAAACATTACCACGATTGCAGGGAATAGATGTATCGAACAGGATGGGTGCATTGAGTGCAACCTCCTGAATCGGGTTATACAAGAATTCACAAGCCATAGCGCACTCCTTTCTTAGAAGTTATTGCCGCAACCACAACCATTGTTGTTGCAAGTGAAGATAGGTGTCCTACCATAAACGGGAGTAGTGGGAACAGGGCAACTATTCAGTCTGTTGTACAGAGCATCGACCTCATTAGCAAAGCCGTTCTGAATAAGAGCGTTTTGTGCAGTCTGAGAAGCGGCAAGATTAGCCATGTTAAGCTGAGTTTGAAGTTCAGAAATACGGTCATTCTTTGCTTCGACTTGTGCTTTAACGCCGTCAAGTTCAAGCTGGCAAAGTTTGTCGATAATAGCCTGAGTACCACGAGTCTGAGAGTCAATAATGTCACGAGTGTTCTGCATAGCCTGAGTGCGGTCAGCACAGTTTTCTGTGGCTACCGTATATTTCAGGTCAGCAAGACCGAGTCTGTTCTCACAGCAACAATCTGCGAACTGTGAACCCAGCGAATTGAAGCCCTGCATCATAGCAGTCTGAGCGCCAAACGCCTGATTCATGTTAGCCATCTGACGAGCGTTCGCCGCTGTCTCAGCATTAGCGAATCCAGAACTAACTGTTGTATTAACTCCTGCGAAACCATTGCAGAGGGACTGCTGAATGTCGGCTGTAGAGTTGCAAAGTTGAGTAGAAAGTCCAGAAATGCCAGATTGTAATCCATTAATCCCAAACATTACAGACTGCTGGTCAAATCCTCTCTGAACATCTGCATTAGTAGTGTTACTCATAATGTAAGGCATTGCGCCTCCACCATAGCCACCACCGAAACCGTTGCCCCAACCACCGAGAGCAAAGAGAAACAGCAGTATAATCCACCAACCATTATCTCCGCCCCAGCCGCCGAAGCCAGAACCACCGCCACCATACATGGGAGCTACGGGCATAACCATTTCGTTACCTCCATTTCCTTCTGTTAAAGACATAACTTTAACTCCTTTCATGTGAAATATTTATACTGAAACCCTGCGCATGGTTTTGTATCATCGTTTTTATTTTTTGGTTAACATATTTTGAATTTGTGTTGCCATTTGTGAAAGTTGATTATATTGAGATTGAGACATACGACCGGAATTAAGAAGCTGTTGTACTTGCTGTTTAGGGTCACCAGAAAAAGATTGTCTGAATTGATTTAACTGATTGACTAAATTAGTCATTGGGTTCGTCTGCTGTTGACCGCCCAATACATTAAATAATTGATTAGCCATTACTCTACCTCACTTCTCTGTACAAATTCACTAAGACGCTTTTCTAACTCTTCTTTAGTAATAAATTGGGAAGTATCAATCTGTTCGTGTTGAATAACATTGACTGGTTGAGTCGATTGTTGTGTGCGCTCTGTATAGTCAAAGATTCTGAGCGGCATAGGCATACCGCTATTGTCAGATGATTTAATATAGAAAGTATTTGACTCACTATCCATTAGCATGACGCTTTTGCCAGGTGCTACAGCCCATGACTTCGCTCCTGCTTCACCTTGAACCCACAGTATTCCAGTGTCATTGACTGGTTGAGTCATTTGTTGTTGTACAACTGGTTGACTCAACTGCTGTTGAGGGTAATAGTTGTAGGAAGGATACATTTGTTGATATGTCATTGGAAATCCATTGTTATAAGCCATTAGTTCTCCTTTCTCCAATAGTAAATAGGTACTTCATCACCAGAATCCCAAGTGTCAAAATAATCTCCACCACTGATAGCAATTACATGAGTACCAGTAGCTAATATGCCTGTAAGATTAGGGTTATCTGCACAGAATTGACGTACTGTATAACAGTCTGGACAAGAATCGGGAATAATGAAGCGTTTAAAACCATGCTCTAAAAGATAAGTACCCCAAACATCATTAGATGATGGCATGTCGTGCATAGAAAATCCTTGCGTTACAATTTCAAGATACGTGTCCTCCCACGACTTGTTCATTGTCTTTGCAACTGCACGAATTACACAGTCCCCTACAAGTTTTCTTGTCGGATTTGGGTTGAACATTATGTATGCCATTCTGAGATACCTCATTAGATAAAATAAAAAGAGCTTGCATAGGAGAGCAGTGATGTTCTAACATAATCCAATGCAATTCAGAAGAAATGTCTCTCATAGTTACACCTCGCTTTAAAAAAGCGTAACAAAAAAGAAGCACCGTAACTTGTACGATGCTTCTACGAAAACTTTACAAAATCTGTATTAAATTACCCGTTTTATTTTGTCTTTTACTTTCCTTGCTAATTTAGATACTTGTGATTCGGATACATGCATAGTAAATGCAATTTCTACATTTGATTTATGGCTTGCCCGTAGATTAAAATATTCAAGCTCTTGCGGGCTAAAATTACATAACTCTCTGAAATGATTTAATTCTGGAACTGTAAAATCATAAATTTGCATTTTTTCTATTGTTGTGTATGTACATTTCTTGTTCTGGAAAGTCGGCTTTAATTAAATGCTCTTGATACTTTGTTCGTATTGCATAAATTGAATCATTTATTACGCCGTTATGTACATTAGGGTGTTGATTTACATACTCTTCATATTCATCACAAAGGGCAATTATGTTTTCAAATGATTCTTTTGTATGCCGAGCGCCATTTACTCCTTCATTAACGAAATTAACAATATAGTTTCGTTTCTTTTTCCAATCATCTATATCGCATTTTTCAATATGTTTATCTATAGATTTCTCTAACTTATTTACTCGGTCATTTACCTCATTAATACGTTTATTGATGCCAGAATTAAAACGCTCACCAACCCACCCTAATAGAAAATCCCAAGGATTAATCTTTATTGGCACAAGCTGTACAATCGTGCAAAGAATAGCGCCGTAAAAAAGAAACGATGAGCTGAAGTTTGAAAGACCAGAAAAAAGTTTTGTAATTAGTTCATATAAGTTCATGTATTATCACTCCACTAAATTAGCACATTGGTATAATTTTCCCTCTTTCAATTTTGAGTTTAAAGTAAATTGGTCAAAAAGACAAGAGTAAATATATGTTACGATTTTTGCACGGATTTATGCGGATTCAAAGCAGTATGTCAGCATAGTGTCTCCTTATTCTTCCTGCTCTGCTCCATGTGTATAGCATTCGTGCTTGATGGGATAGCATGTGGATGTAAACAGGATAGCTCCGTGTTCTGTATATGTGGACGTTGCCGCTCTCGACAGAACTTCGTGGAACTTGCCTTCGCCCTTCAGCCTTGCGGTTTGTTCGTTTTCGTCATAGACCCAGTAGTTATCATGTTCGAACTCGCCTGTTGCGGTCTTTCTGACTTCGGTGATGTAATACTGATACATTATAATTCTCCTTTCTTATTATTCAAAAATTGGCACTCCGCCTGCGGGGTCAAGTAAGTAGACTTCGACTTTGTATGTGCCGTCTATGGTGCGTGAGTAGGTGCTGTTGTAGCGTCGTCTGATGCGGACACGCCCATCTGAATATATCATGTCGGCATACACGCCATAACCAGTTGAACCACCATTCGTATAGTTGCTTGTAGGGTATTTGCCTTCACTTGTGTAGTGAAGTGTTGTACGCATTCCTACGGTTAATGACTCACTTCCACCACCATTTGCAGGATACGCATTGATAAAAAAATTATCGCTTCCATAAAAATATCCTGCCCGCTTCCCTGCCGTGTCACGAACACGGATATATAGGATTTTGTCAGAAGTCCATATCTCGCTATGTCCTGTTACCCACGTTGCAACCATTGCCGCAGAGGTGCTTGTCGTACTAACTTGATAACTCGTTTCCGCAACCTTAGTCCATGCAGATGAACCACCACTCGGCACGTTAACCGTCACTTCTGAATAACCATCTGCGGAGTCATCGGATGCGGAATATGTTCCGTTTGCTGTGATATTTTTGGTGATAAGTGTTGCAGACCCGCCGCCATCGCTAGAATTTAATTCTATCTTTTCAACTTTTATTGTGCATTGATTAGTAGTATATGTGCACAAATGATATTTGCTTCCGTCAGAGTCATACAAAATAAGCAGTGGAAAAGGATATTGGGTTGAATTCCATAAGTAATCTATCTCACCAAGTACAGGATATGAACCATAAAGTAAGCCCGCTGTAGACCAATATTCAGCACCATTGAACGTAATTAGATAATCAGCCCCGTTTTCAAGTAAACCTATTGATGTAGGGAATGCTCTAGTTGTACCATCTGATTGTGTAGTTGGTGTAACGGTTTGTTCTGGTATTATTGTAGTGAGTGTATAAGGCGACCCACCGCCACCTTGACCTGTACCCGTAACTTGTCTACCATCTGATAAATGTCCAACGAAACCAGCCTTTATATGTTCTGGAAGTGTGACGGTATCTTCTGACAAATCTATGATTATAGCTCCGTCACCTCTTACGACTTTATTGACTGCCATACATTACTCCTTAACCAATCGTTACTGTCTGTCCACCTGCTGAGTTGTCGCTGTATACCACGGGGATTGCCGCCACGGAAACCTGAGAGATGCAGTTGTAATTCTGTGATGTGTCAGGTGTGATAGTCTGTGCGGTAAAAGAAGGTGTAACACTGACTGCCTGCGCAGCCATATCTTCCGATCCACTCATTTCACCTGTAATGCCAAGAATCGTGATGTTTTCACGAATATTTTCTGGGATAAGCAAAGATGCGCTTGTGGAATCAAGTGAAACACTACCAGAGCCATCGTGATAACCCTGCGGGATAGTGTATGCTGTCTTGCTGGAAATAGTACCGGTTACACCACCCCTGTTAGGCATTGAACCTGTCAGTTTTGTGCCTCGTGCATATGCTGTTTTGGTAGCAAGAATCTCACTCGCCGCCGCTGTAGCGTCTGTAGAGTCAACGTCTTTCGTACTTGTACCTGTGATGATTGCACCTGATTTATCATGCGCTGTAACGTCTTTTGCAAGGTCGGCAGGAGTGATAGTGTCTGATGTAAGGTCAATGAGTGTCGTTCCGTTGCTGAGAACTATTTTCGATACATATTCGTTAGCCATTATTTAACCTCCAATAATAACTGTTCTCCCGCCTTCGGGATTGGATACAGATTCGACTCGTATCGGATTGATTGTTATATCATGTGACAGTGTTTTGTTTGTAGTCGGCAGTGTTGCTCCGTCAAAATCGGGAGACATCTCATATTCTCCATCGTACATATCAACATCAATGTATGTCGGTATGCTGATTGATCCTGACATACTCGCAGGTGGAGAAAGGCTGCCAGAAAGAGAAGGAACATAAGATAGCTCACCGGAGATTATGCCGGTAGCCTTAACGTTTCCATCCATTAGTAAACCTCCTCTGTGAGTTTGAATACACCCTTGATGAATGTGTCAGGATGCCCCTGTGCGTCTGTATATTCAATGTCATAGACATATTCCCCAAACGCAAGGGGTTTTGTATCTTCTCCCTCCAACTCTAACAAGCATGTGTCAAGAGGGATTGTTTTCAGGATGAGGATTTTTTCATCTGCATCCCTGTATCTTTTCTTGACAGCAAAGCGGAGAGAGCCTTCTGTTGGTGTAATTGCTTCACCAGTTTCTTTATCAGTCATGCTGACATTTGTGGCAAAGTAATCACCTCTTGTGAGTTCTATTTTCCACTCACCGTCTTTTATTCGCGTGATTGAACTGGACATAGTTTATTCCTCATTAGGTGGATTCGAAACAGCAGGTTAACATGGGGACTTCTTTACAGTGACGGAGTAGTGCCTCTTACTATTACATCTGCCATATTGTTACCTCGTTGGCGTAGTGCCGATGATGATTTCTGTCATGCGTGCCTCCTTTACTGTGACGGAGTGCCCCTTACTATTGTTGCCATCTGCGTTCTCCTTATAAATCGTCCTCTGAAATCAGATATTCAAAATCCAGGAACAGATGCGTTCCTGCCGGAATCACACCGACATTAGCCAAAAATGTCCTGCCGGATGTGATCGACAGTTTATAGTGTGTCACCGTTCCTGCCGCCTGCCACTGTGTTTCAGTAATAGACGGTGTAAGAATCATTGTCCCCCACCCCTGTCTGCAAGTCGGGAGTCCCTCAATCAGATGGGAGAGGTTGGCAAGTTCCGCATTTACGGTAAGCTCACCAAATATCCGCACAGATTTTGTGCTTGAATTTTTGACAATCTGAAACCAGTTTGTAATATAACTGAGATTTGCGTTAAGCGTGACACTTGACAGGATGGAACGCACTCCGCTAAATGACACCGATTCGAAATCACGCTTTTTAATTACAAGATTATGGTCTGTGGCAAGATTCCCGACGCTCGTTGTAAATCCGAAAAGGCTGAACCAGATAAAAGCACAGCAATACTGGCAATTTGTAAAGTGTATGGCATTTTCCGTCAGTGATGAATTCTTTGCGGAAATCTCAATGCGGTCAAAATTAATCGTGTACCCTCTTGCGTAATCAAGCCTGCACAAGAGGATTGGATAATCCGCCGCGTGAGCTCCATATTCTGCAATCAAATGTTCAAAATAATTGCCATTGTTTTTGTACGGCTCTGCTTCTCCACTTTTTGTATATGAAACGGACTTAATCATGTAGGAAGGAATTAAGTCTGTATTGTCGTACCAGGTGTTTACAGCCCAACAAAACGCATTAACTCGGTTTCCGTTCACCCATCCCCCATTGGATGTTCGGATAAATTCGATTCCTGTAAAAGATCGTGCATCATCACACTGGAGTTGATTGTAATGACACCCTACTTTTTCTCCATCACCCACAAGTACGATTCCTGTCGTTGTGTTGAGGATTGAGTGGATATAGATATTGCAGTATGTGCTGTTTCTCAAAAGCACGGCGATACTGTAAGCTGAAGACCCCTCCTCGTAATCGAATACCCTTGCGGACTTCTCGATTTTTGCGAGGTCGATAACCACTCCGCTGACCGAATCTAATTTAAGTATTGGGTGTGCGTGCGTGACATAGATTGTGCCGTCACCAATAATTGTGACTGTCTTGGTGATTGTGAGCGTATCGCTCAGCAGATATTTATTCGCAGGGATGTACAATACATCTCCGGCAGACATTGCAGATATTGCCGACTGGAAAGCCGACAAATCATCTGTCACACCATCGCCCTTTGCACCATACATTTCAGGCGTAATGTAATCTTTAATCACCTTCGGCCTGAGTGTTGTGGCAAGTTTTGCCTCTGTTATAGCTCCATCCTGCACGGTTGTTGTAGCTTCGGGATGTTCGTCAAGCCAGTCTTCAACATATCCCTGTATTCCGAGTCCGTCAGGAATATTATCCAGTGCGGGATAATTGTACTGCTCTGTCACAGAGCCTATCTTAAATCCTATTACACTCATGTCGTTTCCTCCTGATGGGTGAAGTATTCACTTCGTAACACAACTCCACTATTTGTAAAGAGCATACATGCATGAATAGGGAGCTTAGATGTAGCCGCCGCAGAAAGAATAGAGAAAAATTTTGAAAGTGCGACGTTCTCTGTATCATACGCATATGTGGGATTTGATATAGCACCATTTTCAAATGTCTGTATTTCAGTTACAAGGTATTTCATAAATACTCCTTATTTACGCACTAATCCAATTACTTGGTCAAAAAATATATATTGAGCTTCATTTGTGCCGCCATCATCCCATCTTACATAGATTTTATCTTCACCCCAATCGGCTTTAAATCCACCTCTTACATATAAAGTTTGCGACGGACGGTCTGCAATGTGCTGACTTGAACCACTTGCAGAACTAAAGAACAATAAATATTGAGATACGTTATGTACATATGCTCTGATTGCTATTACAGCCCATTGTTGCAACTGAATATTTATCCAACTCCATGCATATTGTTGTGCAGGAGCAACAACTTTTTTCGCATACAGTAGTTTAGGTTTAAGTGATGGTATTTTTACAGTTCCATCTGCGGTACTCACCATCATCCACGAACTGCGTTTTGCGTCAAAGAGTCCGAAGTTTCCTGCATCATTAGCATAAATACCGCCCTCTGCAATAACCTCTCCATCAGCATAAGCCCTTGCTTTTATTCTTGTGGCGTCAGGTGTTGTTGCTGTTATTCCGTAGTTTATCGGCTGTGCTACAGGGTATCGCAATGTTACAGTTATATCTGACGTTGACTTATTGGTTACTGCAACTGTATAGTCACCATTATAAACAATAATATAATCTGTACCGTCATAATTATAGGCTGTGCCAACAGGTATTGTGTAAGCGGTATCAATCGTGAGTGTCATGTTTTGCCCAGATGCAAGCTCTATGGGTAAATTTATTTCTAACTCTCCATTTGTTACTGTTCCTGTTTCTTCGTCAACACTTGCGCTTGATATAATAAATGTATCGTCTGTCCAAGTTGTCGTAGAGGATTGTGCGCCCATCGTTATAATATTATCACTATCTGCGTCTACAACTCGTAAGCCACCGGATGTTTGCTCTAAATGCGCACCGTTCTCCTTTCCAATAGTAGAGGTTACACCAAATGATGCTACAGGTGTATTACCATCAATATCATATATTACTAATCCAGTATTTGAAAGCGCAGTTCGTAATACACCTTGTACATATAATCCTACACCGCTTGCAGTAAAATTTGACAATAATGTGTTTGCGGCAGAGTATAGAGATATACCATCCGGATTTATCAAAATGTGTTTTGCATTAGATAGTCCAAGTCTTATTGCATTAGCACTAAAAGTAGCAAGTTCTGTTAAACTATTTCTTATAGCAAACCCTATTGACCCGAATAGTGCATTATATCCAGCATGATAATTTTCAGAAGTCGGGTCAGTAAACTCTTCTTGTGGAACTTCTGTTATGTGAGCACCAGTATCTGTGCCAGTTTCAGTAAACCAGAAATATTGATTAGTATTGCTGGCTATTGTTTCTGTCTCTACTAATCTCTCACGCAATGACCGTAAATGTGCTTTTAGCTGTGCGGATGTTCGTGTATCAGAACTGTATAATGTAGCAGATTTTCTATTGGGCGTATCTGCGCCACATACAATCGTTTGATTTGCTGTAGGCGAAAATGTAATTCTTGTAATAAGAATACGATGCTCATTACCTTTTGTATCAATTAAATACGCAGTATCGCCCGCCTCTAAAAGAGGGTTACTTACACAAGTGACATTGCACTTTCTGAACGATAAATCCAATACTTTGTCAGCGATTTGGTCTCTTACATCTTCAATATTATCTGCTGTTATAAACGGATTATCAGATATAGTTATTCTGTAATCATCAGTACCTATACTTGATGTTATATCAGCTTCATCTTCTATATTTGCAACTGTTATAGTTATACCAGTTATAGTTATATCTGATACAGCTATATCTTGTGAGAATAAAGAGCTAACTTCTGGCAGAGATTCATTTTTACCGGGCAGATAAGAAATAGTGTTTACAACTGTGCTGTCACTTAAAACAAGAGAAGCATGTTCATGCTCTACATTATTCTCATCAATGACAGTGATATTATCTGTAGGTATTGGTCTACCAGATAAATCAAACCATTTAAACTCTAATTGACCAAAAGAGTTGAATCTTGCAAATGTACCATTAATTGTAGCCGCCCAGCCTATAACATCACGAAACGTGCATGAATCGCCGTCTGGTTTAGTGGCTACTAAGAATGTATTATATGCAAAATCAGATTCGGCAGAATTAAAAGTTACACCACAAACAGTACATGCATCAGAGACAATCTGAGAAAGAGTAGCCGGATATACAAGTTGACTTTCATTATAGGGCCTATCAAACTTACTCATATTATCCAACATAGATAATACAATAGAGTTTGTTGTATAGTTAGCTTCTTCAACAGTATATACACCTAATTGAAGAGGTTCTGTTGTGTTGTCAATTTCAAGACCAGTAGAAACTACAACATGAGCATCATCAAAATCATATGCTGAATACGACTCATCACCATTATATAAAATGATTGTACACTTATTTATAATAGTAGAGCCGAGTGCATCAAATGTATTATCACTGCCGACAGAATCTTCTACTTCAAAACCATCAAATAAAATATTTGCGTTAACTATTGTCAGTTCTTCTTGTGAAGCTAATGTGATTACAGCGGTATTTATGAAATTTCTGGAGCTACTTTTAACTTTTTCTTTAAAAGCAGATGAAGCTGTTCGCATAGTTTCTCCTTAGATTCTAATGAATGTCAGCTTTATATCTTTCCAAATACCAACATCATCTTTAATTACACCAACTGGTGTGCTTCTTTTGCCGACATAGAATTTATTTGTCAGCATTTGATTAGGAACTCTGGGGTCAGCATATGTAAAGCTGACCTCAGTTTTCCCATTAACTGCATTTAATATTTTTGCCGTATCTTCCCAGGACAATCTTTTCCAGGTACAAGCATATGTATCTTTGACAGCAACAACATCTTTATGCATCTCGCCATCAAGAGTTCTTCCTGTCTGTTCAGATGATAAATCTTCAATATCAGCTTGATATTCAGTGGGTGCAGGAATTTCAACACCATCTATTTTAAATACATACGCCATATCTTATACTGTCCCGTAACGTCTGTTTAATTTAAGGTTACCTGCGTTTGCGTGTCTCGCTACTTGTTCATCTCCAAGATAGAAGTCAATATTCATGTAGCGCCTAAACGCATCAGTTAAAATTTCTTGTATTTCAGACCTTGTAACTACATTGTTCTGATTCTGAATAATAGTGTTTAACGCCCTCATTAACTCAGCATTATCACCACTCATTTTCGTAGGAACAACTTTACCGTTTACAATGTCTGTCAGTCCAACATTTAACCTGTTTACTAAATTAGTTATATCATATATTTGCGAAGTTGTAAAGTTAACAGCGGATAACAGAGAGCCTATATTGGCTATAACAGTGTTGGTACAAATAGTCATATGTCCGGTAATAGTTTTCATAAGACTTGCTGTGCCGTTTAATACAGCAGTGTACATTACTGCGGCCATTTGTGACTGATTTAATACTTCTGTGCGACCATTAATGTGACCAACTGCTTCTGCACCAGCTTCACCAGCAACGAACATTGTTCCACGATTTGGCACACCGCCACTTGCATATTGAGCGATACTTCTCCACCCACCATTAGCGAATACGCCACCTCGTGCTTTATGAAGGAGGTTCCATAGCCAACTTGCGCCTTTCTTTATTAAACTTACACCAACAGATACTTTTGTGCCTATCCAACTACTAATACTTTTCCACCCATTTTTCCACAGCTTAACGCCGACAGATACTTTTGTGCCTATCCAACTACTAATACTTTTCCATCCATTTTTCCACAATTTGATTCCAACAGATACAGCAGTTCCTACAAATTTCGACAATTTAGACCATCCATCTTTCCACAATTTGATTCCAACAGATACAGCAGTACCAACCCATTTTGAAATGCTTGACCACCCATTGTGCCAAAGGCTTATTCCAACAGATACAGCGTTTCCGATCCACTCTGAAATTTTAGTCCACCCGTTTTTCCACAGACTAATGGCAACAGAAACTGCGGTGCCTACAAAATTCGCTATTGTTGTCCACCCATGCTTTTTAAGGGTTATCGTTGTTGTAATGTTTTGCTCACTGTTCTCAGGCATATCGTTTGCTTCATTTCCAGATGCTTCTTCATAGACAGTTTGAATTGTTTTTACAATGGTCTCTGTCCCACTCTTTAAAATATTCCACGCATCGTCAACCCAGGTATTAGCTTTTTCAATCGCTACTTGTACTGTCTTTTTGACTGTCTCAGCGCCGGCTTTAAACAACGTCCACGCATCTTCTGACCAATCACCAATTTTTGTAAGCACTAACTCTACTGTCTTTTTTACGGTTTCTGTGCCAGAGTTGAATACAGACCAAGCATCTCCAGTCCAGTCTCCAACTTTTTTAAATGTTGTTTCTACTGTCTTTTTTACGGTCTCTGCTCCACTTTTCAGTATATTCCAAGCGTCACTGCTCCAATCTCCAATTTTTTTGAAAGCCGCCTCTACAGTCTTTTTTACAGATTCTTTTCCAGATTTAAATGCAGACCATGCTTCGTCTTTCCAATTACCGAGTTTTTCAAATATTGTTTGAACTGTTTTTACAATAGTCTCTGCGCCAGATTTAACAAATTCCCATGCTTCACCGGCTTTGTTGATAATCTTTTTAATAGTTACTTTAACAGTTTTTACTACAGTTTCTTTTCCACCCTTTAAAAAGTCTAATATATCTCCAACTGTTTTGTCTGCATTATCAAACGCATCCATTATCGGGTCAAGAATCCGTTCCTTAACCCATTTAGCGATATTAATAAATGGCTCTGCAATGCCATTAAGAATGCCTAATCCGATATTTTTTGCGGCATCTATAAGCTCAGGAGCAGATGCAGGAGAATGAATACAAAATGCTTCTTTAAATCCATCAATAAATGGTTTGAAAATATTATCTATTATCCAACGAGCAATATTTTCAACAGCCTCTCCTATACCACCGATTATACCATAAAGAATACTACCGCCATATTGATTTTTCTTATCAGCAAAATAATCAGAAATAGCTTGAGGTAATCCGCTGAATAACCCAGCAACAAGACCTGCTAATGCACCAGTTACTTCACCCGCAATTTTACTAACATCGCCAAATAATTCACCCCAAGGAACTGATTTTAAAAATCCTTGTAAATCAGCGCCAACATCTTGCCATTTAACCGTACCGATTGCAGTAGATAATGCTGTAGCAAGTTTATCTACAATAACACCAAATGTCACGCCAGCAGATTCAAAATTAAACGTACTAAAGAAATTATTTATACTTGTTCCAATAGCTTTGCCGATTTTTACTGCATCAAGTTTAATTGCAAATGCTTTTTCACTACTTATAACCGCATTAAGTGCTCTTGCTATCGTGGTAGCTATTGAACTAAATGCATCTTCAGTAAATAAATTATTTATAAAATTTGCGAGACCAGTCACTACAGATATTACAGAGCCGTGAATAGTAGTCCAATCTAAACCATTAAGTGTGTTTACAACTGTGTCTTTTATAGTCGTGCCGAGATTGCTGAAATCAAATTTATTAGCAAATGATTCAAAGGCACTAAATATATTATTGATACCTTCTGATAACGTATTAGATATGAGATTCCAGTCTATAGTTTTTATTGCGCTATTAAATAAATCAGCAAAGAAATTACCAACAAGTTTTGGGTCTATGTTAGTTATAAACTGATTTGCAAAGGTAAATACAGTATTTATTGCTTCTGCAATAGTTCTTCCTATTGCTTGCGCAAGATGGCTATTACCCTCTTCATCAACAGACATAAGGCCGTTAATAAAAGTAGCAAATGATTTACCAAACTTGCCAGCATATCCCTTTATTGTGTCCCAAGGAATACTATCTAATGCAGTTGCAAGTTTTTCACCAAGTATTTGACCAAGTTCTGTAAAATCAGCATTAGCCCACGCCTCTTTTATCTTTTCAGCCCAATCTTCAAAAGCAGATGGCATAGCGACAGTTTCAAACATATCGCTCGGACTTGTGCCGCCACCGCCACCAGAACCACCACCAGAACCGCCGCTACCAGAGTTAGAATCAGGATTTTTAAGAATTTCTACATCATCAAAACCTGCAAGTGTACGTTTATACTTCTCTGCGGATTTATTAGCTTTATTTGTAGAGTCAGATGTTTTATCAAGAGATGCGGCAAAGTCTGTTTGAACTGCCTTAGCTCTAATAAACGATTTCTGACCAGTAAGCGCCGCAATTAACATTCCAACTTTTGTTACTGCTTCAGATACAATATTAATGAATGTCGTAAGAATAGGCGCAACAACATTTATAATAGGTGCAAACGCTGTAGCAAAAGCATTTTTAAGCTGGGTTAAAGAAGATATAAAATTAGATATAACTGTATTAAAAGCGGGAGAATATTGAGCTAAGTTACCAATACCTTCTCCAAGAGCTTTTCTCAGTTTTCTAAATAAGAAGTATACAGAGCGTATACCGAGACCATAACGAAGCAGTGTCGTAAAACCCGTTTTAAAGGCATTATTAGAGTCTTTAGTCTTTTTACCAATACCTGTAATTGCAGAGCCGAGAGATTTTAATTTATTAACAATTCCACCTGCAATAGATTTGGCAAGGTTTTTCGTCATATCACCAAGATGCTTGGCTGCGGCCTTAGCCGCACTACCAATTTTGCCTAATATAGTTTGTAATATTGCAATACCGCCTTTAGCAACAGTAGTACTAACTCTTGTAAGCGTAGCAAGAAATCTACCTAATCCATGATTCGCATTAAACACACCACCAAGAAAATCGCTCCAAACACCAAGGTTAGGACCTAAATCCTTAGCTTCTCTTGCACGTTCAGTGTATATAACCATCTGGTCGTTTACTGCTTTTAAGTCATTTAATACTCTGGCGTATTGTGCTCTCCATTCATCAGTATTAGTTTGTGTATTTCTTAATCTATCCAATTCACTGCGTAATTGGCTGATTCTATTATAGCCTTTATCAAGTGTTGCAAGCAAAGATTTCGTAGATGTGGATAGTTTACCACTTGCTAAAGACCGGCCAAAAATACGTTCTATTCTTTGAGCCATTTTATTAGCAGTGTTGGTTATATCACCTTCAGTTAAATCTACTCGTAAGTTTATATCTGCATCGTGTTTTGCCATAATTAGTCACCCTGATTCCACAGCTCGTTAAATAGTGCTTCTGCTTCTTTATCTTCTGCGGTACTGCTATCCCAAACAAAGTATTGAGGATTTTGTTGCTTAAACTCTCGTTCGTGAGATTCAAGTTTTTTACCACGCATGAGTTTATCACGAATTGTCACTACTGTATTTAGTAAACATTCACCTATTGCGCTATAGTAACCCATGAATGTCCACCAATGTATATAAGGCTCTGCACGAATTTCTGTACCTGCTACTCTATTTATTGCAGAGCAAATAAGCTGAGAGTCCAAATCCCAATCTATAAGTTTATACGGCACTTTTCGTGCATTTTCTCCAGCTGAACCACAATTAAAGAATTTGAACATTTCTGTTATTGCAGTTTCTAAATTTGGTATTGATTGTATATCTGCTAAATCATTTAAATCCTCATAAAAAATAATGAGACCAGCGAACAATCTTTCCTCTGTATTCAGCTCTGCATCGTTTAATGCCGAAAAACAGTCTAAGACCATTCGATAGTCTCCATTATTTCGGATTTTAAATTGTTTACCATCTATATCAATCGAAGTTGGTATAGTGTACATAGTAATCAATTATTTCCTTGTATATTTATTTGTATGCTTTTTGACGTTCTTTGACATTTTTTTAAACTCATCAGTAAAGTTCTTATCATAGACGGCTAAGAACTTTTCAATGATATGTTCAAATCTGAACTGACCATTTATAGGGTCTGCCATTGTGCCGTCATCTGCACATACTTCTGAAACATTGGCTTGGAAGATAAAGTCGATTAACTCTCGCATTTCAGTGTCTAAAACTTGCAGAGTTTTAACAATCTCTTCATCCTCAATGCCATTAGCTTCAGTTTCTGCCTTAGACTCTTCTTCTTGCAGATTATACTTATTTGCTAATGATACTAACCTGTCATACGCTTCTTGTAAGCGTGTAATGACACCCATATCAGACACATTTATCTCAATGATTTTAGTATCGTCACCGTTGATTCTTATACGCTTTTTTCTAAGCGCTGACAGGTCAATATCAATAACGTTGTTTTCAAGTGTGTTTCCCATATTTTCTCCTTTGAATCAAATTTAATTAATCGGGAGTGAATACAAAATCATCACTCAGCTTATCAACTGTACCAGTAGTAATATTATTACTGTAGTATACAGAGATAGGGAAGTTGACGTTCGCATCACCGCCGATGCTATTGTAAGCGATTGTACAATTAGTATGTTTCTCAGCGGCATATCCATTTGTCGCATCGCCAATAAACGCTGTGATGATATAGACAGTGAACTGGTCAAGTTCACTGATAGCGTTTCTACGTCTAATATCATTCAGCTTAGCCGCAAGCTGAGAACCGCCGAGAATAAGGAACGGGTCGAAATCCTGCTGAGGTTGAGTTCTGTTAATATCAGTGTAGTTGATACCAAGAATATCAGTGGTAGTCTCAATATCTGCATTATAGTCGATAGAAGAATCCTCAGTTCTACGACCAAGAATTTCTCTTACCGGTGTATTACTACTACCACTACCACTCTCTGTCCATTCAGCAACAGTAATAAGCAGTTTACGCTCGGCTCTTTGGTACGTAGGAAGATTTATAGGAGCAACAGCCATTTGAATTACCTCCAAATTAATTTACTTATATCAAGGTACTTTATTTGAATAGACGTGGAATATACAGCAAGTGGAGGGGATACTTGTTCATCAATCCCTTCAAACTTTGGCTCCTCTGTAGTAGTGCTTATAGAATCTATAACGCAATCTTCGCCAAAATCAGGAAAATTCCTCAGCTCGTTTTGTTCTGCTATCCACTCTATGAGTTTTTGAATATCTGACATATCTGACAGATTTTCGTTCTCATATCCTGGCATTTTTACAACAGCAATATCTGCCGCAGATTTGAATGTCAGTATAGTAAAAGTATAAAGTTTTCCAACACTGCCGTCAATATAGTTTTGGTTAGTGTATGTATCAGTGGATTCAGTAAAGAACTGATTAGTGTCATCTTTTGCATTTATGAAGTTGAAGTATAACGGACTATTAAGAATAGTCGGGCATGTAATAATATAATCTATTACAGCTTGATTCTTATTTGTTGCCACGTTCTATCTCCTCTACTACAACAGATGCCGCATAATCAGCTAATTCTTCAAATCCAGGCGAACCAGGCATTATTTCTTCTGTCCAGTTAGATTTAGTACCAGGTGTTGTTCTTTTCCAGTTGCTATCATCTGCATCGTGCTGATAACTTGCATATTGAAATGTTTTACCGATACTCGGATGTCCCCAAACTAACTGTGTAGCTCTTGATGTTTGTCGTACATAGGCACTATCACGTAAGTCACCGCTTTTCATAGGTACATACGGTGTTACAATTTCGATAGCTCTATTGCCAATTATGCGCATAACATCTGGATTTTTAGTAAGCGCAATAATAGGTTTTTGCACCCGTTCTTTCACTGCACTTCTAATATCCCTTGCATAAACTCTAATGCGAACTTCTGCCATGATTATTTACCGCGGGCATAATAATGTTCATTCCCTCTATGACCAGTATTGTTAGACCACTGCTGTATTTCCATACAACCTTGTAATTCTTTATACTTTTTCAGTAAATCAGAAGAACGATGCCCTGATGCATACTCATTTATATCATCTGTTACTTCGCCCTTTACAATAATATCCCCTTCGCCTAATGTAAAATAGTTACCCATCTCATCATTAGGCTTAGCAATCCAATCTTGCTTTTCTAAGAACATATCATTCTTGGGTATTCTACAGATAATACTATTTGTATCTAATACAACGTTACCTATAACAACTTTGTTGCCTGTAGCTTGCCAAAAATTGTTGTGCAGAACAGTTTTATGCCATGTGACAACTTGTGTTTGTGGGTCCTCAAATTTGTTAAAAACTGTAATTGTAGTATCCCACCAAGGTCCGAAACTATTCACCTGGATACAACCCCCTAAACAACACCTTTCGACCAAGTGAGTCTTTCACATCTTGTAAATACATTTTTATGGTATTGTCAAGCTGTGTTTTAAGCACTCGCATTGCCATGTTACCAGTTATAACGTTATATGTTGAAGATACACCATCATTAGACTGGTGAGCCATTAAGCCGGCTTTGACGTTTCCATCTTCGTCAACTGCATCAACCATAAGCACTTTCTGTTGTTTGTCTAATAGCTCTATGAGTTTATACATACAACGCTTTACTGCTTCTGGATACGATGCTTCATTTTTAAGTCTACCGAATGTCCACCAGTCTATTTGAGCCCGTGCTTCAAATTCTAACTGTTCAAAGGCGGTTTCTTCTAATTCTACCCCGCCCATTTCAATATATTCGTCATAAGTGAGATACATTAGAAGTCACCGCCTTTGTTAAAAATCAGCCCTTAGAGAGAATACGTGCAATCGGAATGGCCTTCAGATTGATGTACTTCTTATTAGTACCACCAGTATTAACAAGCTCCCAGTTACTGCCAGTAGCAAGTTCTGCGTCTGTAGGAGACAGAGTTGAGATATTGTTGATACCAACGAAGGAGATACCGTAAGGAGACCAGCACTTTCTCTGTCTGCTATACAGAGTGTCTTGACCACCATTGGTCTTGGGGTCACGACTCATTTCAGCAGGAACTTTTGCGCCACAGTTAGTATATTCAATAGCGCCATCGCCGAAGAGATATGTGACGTAAATAGGGTCGCCGTTACCAGTCTTTTCATAATATGTTGCAATAGCAGAATCGACAGGATTCTCTACAACAGTGTAGACGTAGTTACCAGAAGTGCCTGTACGAGTGTAATAAGTCTTACCTGCTGTAACAGCAGTATCAGAAGTAGCACTGAAAGTAGCTGTAGACTGGTCTTCCATAACAGGCATAGAATCGTCAACGATAACGAGCTTACCATTGAGAGTAGCCATACCAGTTTCTCTCTGCATACCGTTCTCATCGTTGTACAGCAGATAAGTGAGAATACGCAGGTTCTCAAGATTAGTAGCTACTGCGGAGTGCATAATAGCAAGAGAGAATTTACTCTTGTGGTCACCACAAGCCTTCTGAATAGCAGTGTTGACAGTAGTACCATCCATAAAGCAAACATCACCATTTTGATTGGCTACAGTGGTAATATCATGGGTGTGAGTAGAAACAAATCTTGCACCCTCAGTGTCGCTCATGGAGAAAACACCAGTGAGAATTGCAACGATTGTAGCTTGGTCGACTTCATCCCAATACTCAGCAACCTGCTGGGCAACGTTCTCCATGAAATCGACACCACCGGTGATATCGTAGGAGAAGTCCTTCTCAGTCCATGCCTGTGCACGACCAGCAACTACACGGCTGTGCGAGAAAGTCTGAGTGGTTTGGGATGTAATATTAGTAACACCGTCGTAGTTCAGCGGAACAGAACCACTGATGAGACCCTTCAGAGGAGTAGTAATATAGTTACCACCGACTTGGTCTGCCATCGCACCAGCAAGGTCTTGACGAGAAACAATAGCACGAGACTTTAACAGCTCGTTCAGTTTCAGATTCGGAACACGGTCAACGTATTTCTGGAATACTTCGCCGTTAAATATTTTACTATCAAATTGGGGATTAGGCATTGAAATTTACCTCCAAATTAGAAATTAATTACTGCATCAGGATGCTCATTTTTCATTTGCATCAACTGTGTTAACGTAGGCTTGGGTGGTGCAGAAGTACTTGTAGGCTGAATAAATGTAGGAACTGGAGCGGGTGCAGGAGCTGGAGTTTCAACTGCAAAAGCATCTGGGTCGCTCTGTGCGTAAATAGCTTTGAAATCATCTGCGCCAATCAGTTTACCATCTTCAAATTGAAGTTTCTTGGCAATCATCTGATTCTTAAAATCGTTCTTTGCCGCTTTGCTTGTAAACTTCTGACCATTTACATATTCCGTTACAGCAAATTCATATGCCTGCTGTCTAAGCTGTCTCTGATACTGCTTTGTCTCAGTATCATACTTCTGTTGGAGACTGGCTAAATCTTGTGACGCCTGTTTTAAAGCACTAATATCACCAGCTTCATCAAGCGTCTGTCGTAAAGTTGCAAGGTCTTGGTCACGAGTCTGAATCGTTGAGTTCAGAGTGGTAATCTGTGTATCACGGGTAGAAACATCATCATCATATTTCTGCTTCGACACATATTGACCTTCCGTTAAATCAACGAATTTCGCTGTGCCCATTGCGGCTTGAAACTGCTCCCATGTGAGTGTTCCATTTTCAGCTTTGTCAAATATTTCCTTGACTGTCATTTTCAATTCTCCTTATACATTCTTTTATATCTGTTACTTGTATATCCGCATTACAGTTTGCGGAGAATGTGCGTTCTTTAAACGTCTTTACGCCAGACAAGTTCTCATTAATCTATGGAGAGTGCATGGGAGTACTGTATGCACTCTCCACAAACCAAGGAGAAAATATGAAAACCAGGTACCCCTCGTACCTAATTTCATTATATTACAAATTTTTACATTTGTAAACATTTTTGATTATTTTTTGTTACCAAAATTGCTACCTTTTTTCTCTTTTGTCTCATCAGTTTCTTGTACTTTGTTATCGGGGTTTTGCCCATTCATAACACGATTATTCAAATCATATTGATTCATCATAGCCATTTGTTGATTTTGCTGTTGTTCAGAATCAATTTGGGCAAGTGCTTCCCTTGCTTGACGTTCAGTCTCACCAAAGTACCACATTCTGTTCTCAACTTTACTTGCAAGACCATTCTGCATTAACAGTATGCGCTTTTCAAGCTCTTCATCAGCATCGACCATAATACTATCATCCCACTCAAAGGATACATCATAATCACCCTTTGGCGTAATATTATAGAGGTCTGCATATACGTTCATAATATAGATAGTATCTCGTAATGCTTCTTCTATTGCTTTCTGAATATCCTGGTTTGTCTGATAACTTCTTTGTTTAAGAATCCTTAATTCTGTAGCAGTACGAGCTACATCTGCCGCATCAGAAAGTGTGCCCCTACTAATGCCACAAGTATCTTCAATACGCATGAGTACAGTATTGAGACCATTGATATAGTTTGTATCACGTAATGGCGGTGCAAATGGCTGATAAGTGTCAGACGAAGAACCAAGGTCAATTTTACGGTACAGACGTTCCTGTAACATTGTGAGCCTCGTGTGGTCGTTGCCATTAGCATCATCAACTTTTAATGCATCTCTATCAATATCTATTGCAAGTGCGCCACCTTCATATTCCCAAAGAAGCGTGGAGTAAATATAATCAGCGTTCTTTATGAGCTTTATAGCACGAGCAAATCCAGAAACACCAAGCGGACTCTTAGTGTCAATGATATTTGCATCGGGCATTCTGAAATATGCGAACAAAGGTTTTGTCACATCTTTGATAGTTGTAATTGGCTGAAAATCTTTCCACTCAGGAACTTCTTGCAGAGAAATCTCTTTGCCAAGATTGCTTAAAGACAGCTCTCCTGTATTAGAAGTTGACCTATACGCTTTATTTACAACTGTAACAACATTATTATCCCACTTGTGATATTCAAGCCTGTGATATGTCACAGCTTTATCCTGCTTTGTCTGTATAAACGCCGCTTCTGTGATTTTACCAGCTGGTGTAAAAGCAAGGGGATAAAATGAATCTGCTTGTACAAATTCAAAATCAATCTCTGTAGTGGGCTTAATATCAGACTTTACAGTATACGAATTATCATTCTCATCGGGCAGTGCATTAGTGACAATGTACGGCTTTATTACAAGACCACCTTTTGCAATACCATACTCAATCTGCTTGCGTAACTGTTTGCGTAATTTTGCATACTGCCGTTCAAGATACTCAGCTCTTTGTGTGTCGCCAACTGGACGCTCCTCTGTCTTAGTCTTAGGCGGTTCAATCGCAGGAATAGGAAATTTCTCACCATCCATATCAGTAGCATACTTCTTTTCGCCAGGATAATCTGGATTAGGTACTTCTACTTCTTCTGTAGGTGTAGATATTTCAGACTCAAATTCAAGTAATGCGAGTCGGGCTTTTTCACTTGCAATCAGAGTAGCAAGGCCTAAACTTGCAACACGAACCGGATTATCTGCATCAGGCTCGTGTAACCAAGGTGCATTATCTTTATACATATCTGACCACAGATGAATAGCTTCTTCCATTTGTGGTGAAATTGCGTAGTTTAAATTTAATTCTTTCTCAATGTCCTTACTGCTTATCATTCCAAGCATCTCCCTTAACTTCGCTATTATTGTATTCCATACGGACATTATCTCTTCCTCTTCTTACGGCGTTTAATTTCTCTATCAGTGGTCTTAAAGCCCGCAGATGCCGCTATTCTGTTAGCGTCTTTAACAGAATGTGCGCGGAATGTTCTTGTAACTTCAACGCCGTTAACAACTCGTGTAAATGTGTACGACTTAACATCAGAACCTTTAAATTCACGTTTAGTGCTTTGACCGCCGCCTAAGCCTTCAGTTCTATTACCTGCTGTGTTAGGGTTAGGCTCTCGCTTAACGAGTTGATACTTTCCACCGCTATTACTTTTAGCCATTATACTGCCACCTTTGTACTAATCAATCTCTTGTGTACAATATTGCCCTTCAACTCTTTTGATAAATCTTTTCCATATAACAATATGCACTCTGGTTGTAAAGTATCAATTACAAAATCCCAATTATTTTTTAACGATTGCCATTTTGCCCATCGACCCTCACCCATTGTAGATATTGCGATTGTACTGTGTTTAGGTATGCCATCAAGACAATATTGTAAACTATCTGCATCACTCCATGTTACTGTTGGTATTACAGTAATACCATTATCTTGCCAAAATCTACCGCACCAACGATTTCTATACACATTAAATATTTTCAATGCTCTTGGCATATTAGCGTATGGACTAAAATCTGGAGAAAGTACGAATTTGAATCTACTTAATATTGAAAGATACCTATCAGGGTAATTCCACACTCGTTCAAACTGATAATCGTGCAAAAAGAAATGAACACCTATGTTTTCTGGATTCTTCTCTTTTAGCGCATAATTAAATCCTTGAAGCGGTGTGCTTTCAATATCTTCTATGTGTACTGGTAACATTTTTGGTATTTCAAATTTGCCATCACTTTCTTCTTTATAGTTGCCATATACCATGTTCAAGACATTTTGTTCTAATATTCTTGTTTGCTGTTTACCGTTGTCGTATTGCATATTTTCCCCTTAGTGACCACGTCTATTTGCGTACTTCTGCATACCATATCTTACAGCATCAATACTATGGTTATTTTCGTCAGGATAAGCACTTATAAAGTTACCTTCTCTATCCTGCTCATATTCATAGTTGACAAACTCTCTGTATGTATATGGGCACTGTCGTTTATCTATATAGATATGATTTAAACCTTGAAGCCACTTTATACCATATCGAACACTGTCTGGTCCTTTATCTGCCGCACGTATAAATGCGCCGTATGCTTTAAAGTCAGCAACAGATTTTTCTTCTGCGCTATCAGCAGTAACAAGTTCATCAAAGGTTAACAGCTTCTTCTCATTATACAATATGTCGAAAACAACCTTGTTTCTTGTTTTCATAGTATTGTACTCAGCAAAGATATATAAATCTAACTTTCGTCTATCAAAGTGCATTTTGACAAATCTGAACGGGTCAATAGAGAATCCCCAGTCAATCCCGTTATAGATATGGTCAAACGTCTTGTACATAGGTATGCGTTCAGTAACATTGCCGTAAATATCGTGGCGCTCTATTAACTGTTGCATATCTAAATCTTCTACGTTCTCAAATACATCACCACCAGTACCAGTAGCAATGCCCATATACTCATGGTCATAAGCACGAGGATTTATCTTTTTGAGTCGTTCAGCTTCTTCTACAAAATCATCACCAAGCCAGCTTTTAGGTACATCAAGATATGAGTTTCTTATAACAAGTGTTCTATCTTGGTCAAAAACTTCACATTCTTCTGCATACTCATTTGCCCAATTATTTTTTGAGATAGGCGGGTTGAATGTTCTAAAATCCCAGAACATATTACCACCACGCATTGTAGACTGAGTAACGTTACGCAATTCTTCTGGTCCTGCATACTGGTCAAGTTCTTCGAACCACGTAACCCCAATATATCCAAATGGCGGTTTGATAGATTTTACTTTCATGGGGTCATCAAGACCCATGAAGAAGATTCTTTGTCCAGTTGGTAGATACACAATAGGCGTGCTGTATGTTTTAGGTATTCTGAAAAGTTTCTCTACACCAAGTTGATATATGCCCCAAACTACCTGTGCATAGATACTGTTCTGAATAGTATTTGCGACTTTCCTAAAACATACAGCATGAATATTTGGATTCTGCATTATAAGCATAGGAACAGCAATACCACCTGCAAAAGAAGATTTTGTACTACCACGACCGCCTGCAAACACATAGTGGGTGTGATTATGCGCCAATACATCTTTCAGCACAGGTTTGTACATCGGTATTATACAACTGTTTAAATCTATACTTATATTAGCCATACGTTATATATGCGTCCTCAAATCCTGCATTTTGAATCTTTGTAAGCAGGGCTTCTGCATTTGACTTCTTGCTAAAAGTACCTGCCTGTACCTTATTATAGCTACCTGCTTTCTTTATTATTGCTTTAATACCAATGTCAGCTAAATATTTGACCCGCTTCTCGGCATTTGCTTTCTCTTTAAACGCACCAACTTGTACTTTATACAGCTTCTTTGTCTCTTTAGCTGTTTCAGCAGGCACTTTATGACTGAACTTATTGTAGTATACAAGACCATAGTTCGTTCTTGCATCTTGTACACCAGCTCCTTGATTAGCCGGACGCTCAAATCTGAATAAGAATGAATTAGAGGCATCTCTTATGGTATTGGCAGATTTTAACTCACTCATCATAGTTGAATAATTTTGCATTTCTTTCCATAAGAACTCTAACTGCATTTGTAAATCGCCGATAGAGACTTTTCGATTCCTCGCATACACTAATAAATTCTGTTTACGAGAATAATATGTCCATTGTGCGAGGCCATATCCAGCTCCATCATGTACAAAGTTGTTGTAAATACCGTTGTCAACAGCTTGTGTATAAGTAATATCGTTATAGCCGAGTTTCTTTTCAAAAGAGTTTTGAAGGTTAATAGGGCTTAATGCAGATTCAGCACGAAGGTTGCCCATAATACCTGCAACTGCAAAATCATTAAGACCTTTACTCTTTAAGAAGTCCCAGATTTTCTTTTCATTAGAATCATCTTCTACAGTTTCTTTAGTTTCAGTAGGTTCCGGAGTAGATTGAGAAGAATCACCAGCTTTCTGTAATTGAGCATTGACTTTGTTCGCAATATCACCCATCTTACTCATAAGATAAGGTCCGGGACAAGCAGTAGCACTAAACCACCTATGTACTGTCATAAGCATTTCATTATCTTTAGGTTTATAAGCAAGAGATTTCTCTTTATCACCAAGCCAAATGACTTTAGTCTTGCCATTACGCTTACAACAATCAACCATAAGATTGATAAGAGCTTTATAAGACTTGTCAGAAACTTCCCAATTCGGGCCTCCCTTACTGTTAGCTACTTCAAATGTAATAGCCCTGTTATCATTATCATAGTTACTGGAAGTCCATGGTGCATTTTCTTCTTTTACAGATTGTGAAATATCGCCGTCGTAGCCTATACAATACGTAGCACTTGCACTTCTTGAAGGGCTTGCAAAACTGTCAGCGCACTTCTTAGAAGTACATTGTACCCAAGCCATATGATGAATGGTAAAACGAGAGATAGGATACTTACGAGGTTTATAGCAGTTAGGTGAAAGCCTTGTGTATGTTACTAAAGAACTGTTTGACATATTTACTCCTCTTTCATTTCAGGCATACTAATAATGATACTCTTTAACAGAGAAACGACTGCGGCAGTACCCGCAACAGAAAGAATGTGAAGCCAGTTTACTTCTGTAAATGCTTGACCAACCGTAATCATACCAACAGCAGTTTCAGCAAAAGTCCATAAAGCACGCTTGCCTGCGCTGACTGCAAACTGTGTAATATACTCGTCCATAAAATCATTGTTCATTACTATCACCCCAATTCAATGTAACTGTAATTTGATTGTCTGCCATGCCCTGTTTACGTAAGTCTACGTCAATAGTCCTCTTTGCAAGCTCTTTAGCCGCATTAGTTCTTTCAGTAAGTGGAGCATCAAGCCCAAATTGGTCTTTTATCTCCCCTCGCATAACAGAAGTGAAGTATTCCATTACCTCATTAGCTTCTGCTATTGTCTTTTTCGTTCTTTCTTCCATAAGTTCATTAATTACCTTTCTAACATTAGGATGACGGCGTAACATGTCACTAACGTAATTTTTATACCCGTTTCCAGCTCTAATTTTTTCTGACGCGGCTCTACCTATAGTGTCCTGCGTTTCTGTTTCTGCCCTAATATAAGCATGAACAAATTTCCATTCTTTAGGAGTAAGTGGTGTATCTTCTGTAATTTTAGAACGACCACCACCATACCATTTATGTCCCTTGGGTGGTGCCATCTGCTAAAATCGTCTCCTTTCTCTTTTCATTCCACTTTTCATTGTCAGTAGGCAATTCAATGCCGTTGAGCATGTACCAATAATCCCGCATGAAAAAAACCATCTGTAGAAGAGAGTAAGTGCTGAAAAGCTCTATCTTGACATTCTTGCCAGTAGCCTCATCAAAAACTTGCTTATGTAGGGTATAACGATTTATTTCTCTTTTATGTTTGTCAGAATACCACTGAGTGATATTGTAACAAAGATGTTCGTCATAAACTACATTGCACGCCCTTTGAAGTTTTCTTATGATGCGGGATTGGTCTCTTTGTCCGCCCATAAATCACCTCCTTCTTCTACGTTTACTGCCCTTCCTACTTCGTACTGCTCTGCGAATTTTCCTTACCGCTACCTTCGCCATTGTAAATCGCTCCTGTTACATCGTCTCCAACATAGTTAGCGTTGCCGTCTTCACTCTCAACTGAAACAACATCATCCTCAACAGGCAGAGACATGTACCATATAAATCCGCCAGCCATTGAAAGTATAATAAATAATTCAATGACGGCGATAATGAACCATCTCTTTGCAGATGCTTTCAGTTCGTGAAGAAGTTCAGTAGCAAGGGTTTGTACTTCTTTTTCCATAAATCAATTCTCCTTTCATGTTTACTAACATTGTAGCACAACTGTTGGCATGATTGCAAGTGACCGCGACCTACTTAGAAAATCTGTTGGCAAAAAATCTGATAATCAGACCATGACGTTGCGACCTACTACGAAAAAATTGAGGTAGTGTGAGGTGGAGAACGCTGGGCGGCCGCCCCAGTTAGTCGTGACTACCCCCTGTGCGCTTTAGCACTGTGAAGCGTTACAGTGCGACAGTGTGTCAAAAATTTCACAAGCTCGTTAAAGATTTAACACACTTCACTGCGTTGAAGCGACAGAGTGTGTTAAAGATTTCACACACTTCATTATAGTAAAGCATTAAAGTGTGTTAATAATATAACAAAGATTGTTAAAAATATAACGTACATCTGTTTGTCTGACAATTCTGCGGGATCTGGCAAATTGTCAGATAATTAAATTGTCTGACAATTACAGCAATTTGATGCAAATTGACTGTCTTGAATTTTTTTTCAAAAATGTATTGACACCTTGAGGGGTCTGTGGTATACTTTAACCATAGTAAAGATAAGAAATGAGTTGAGCGCCAAGCGCCCGCTCGCCTGGGCCTCGCCCGCCACGCTCGCCAGAGCAGAAAGGAGTTGTCATGAGACACCAGAACATCGAAATCAGATTCCTCACCGGAAACTACGCCACTGAACAGGCCCTGAAGAAGGCCTACCACCAGCTCGCCAAGAAGTTCCACACTGACAACGGAGGCAACCTCGAGGATATCCAGCAGTTGAACGCCGAGTACGACCTGCTCAGACAGAAGTTCGCCAGCGCCAAGAAGGCCGAAGAAGCTAAGAAGGCCGCCGAGGAAGCCGCACGCAAAGCCGCCGAAGACGCCGCCAAGAAAGCTACCAAGAAGCCTCGCATGAGCGCCAAGCAGAGAACCTGGGAAGACTTGCTCCACCGCTTCGAAGGCAAGACTGTAGAGAAGTTCACCTGGTACGGATACAACTGCTTCCGCTGGAACGACGCCGTGTTCGTAGCCACCGGCAAAGGCGTTGATATCTACTTCGAAGACGAAGCGACCTGCGCCAAGGCAATTGAAGCCGCCAAGAAGCACTGGTTCTGGGAATCCAGCCAGTATCGCAAGTGCGTCTGCTGGGTCAAGGCTCTCAAGAATGAAGCTCTTGAGGAAGTGCTGAAAGCACTCGCCGCATAATCCGCCCCGACCCGAGCAAGTCGAAAAACTGCTCACCACTTTCCAAAACCAAGAACATCATCTACAAAGTAGAAGAGAGGAAGTATACCATGCCTATGACCACAGCTCAAATCGGAACCTCAACCCTGTATATCACTGATGGGATGCACGCCGGCCTCCTGTGGGGGCGCATCACAGATGCCAGTGACCTGACTCCCACTGAGGAGTGGGTACCGCGCTTCTGGTTCGACCAGCAGTACGGGGTGCTGGTAGACCTGGTGAAAAAGACCGCCAGCATTGTACAGCCTGCCACATTAAGAAGGTGGAGACTGGAGGGGGTCATCCAGTAATCCCCCAGCCCCTGGGGCGAACCACAACTCGGAGCGACACCGAGCAGGGGCACTACCGCAATAGTGCGGGTGCATAACGAAAGGAGTAAAAAATGGCAACATACTACTACATCACCATGTACGGCAAGGAAAAAGTTTATTATGCAAAGGTAGATAGCCTCGATGAGGCAATCCAAATCTGCAACCTGTGGGATTCAGCCAAGGTTCAGGAGAGAATGAAAGGAAGATTCGGAGCTGCCAAAGTTGTCTATGAGAAGTGGAATGGCACTGTAACAACCTGCTGATGCAGGGGCTGAGCTATCGGCCATACGGGCACACAACGAAAGGAGTAAAACCATGAAGTGGAGAAAGACGAGGAATAAACAAGAGTGGAAAAGCAACACTGGAGTGAGGATAGTGTGGAACGTGTTCTTCCAAATCTACCAGATTGAACGGGGAACATTCTTCGGGTATGCTAAAACACTCGAAGAAGCAAAGCGGGTGGTGGAGACAGATTACCACTTCCAGTAATACATTTACAAAGCTGGGCTATCGGCTATACGGGCAAGAACCAGATAGTCTACAAAGTAGAAGAAAGGAGCTTACCATGTTACTGTATTACAGAGTGGAAAGAGACCGTTGCCAAAAGTATATCATCTCCCTTTATTACCGCAATCTTTTGGGGAGCATGAAGGAGATGCATCGTAGCGTCCACAATCGTCCAGTGGATGTAAATGAAGTGATTCAACACTACAGGCAAGAGGGATACCGCATCCAGAGCATGGCAACAGCGTAAAAATGTGGGGGAGGACACTCGTCCTCCCTTTTTTGTGCACTTTGCACAAAGGGTGCTGTATTTTTCATAGGGGTCCAATTGTATATATTGCACAAAAAATTTGAGGGTCAGCCGAGCGCGGCTGGCTCTTTTTTTTGTACAAATTTAGTGCCACTGTACAAAAAGTTTAGCCAGGTTGCGCTTTGTATACCTCAGGCTTCCTCAGGCTTCCTCAGGCTTCCTCAGGTTTACTTCCAGAAGTGTCGAGGTATCGTTCTAAAGATGCTTTATTTCCTCTATGGTTATATTCTATTTATTAGGTATATTGATATAGCTAAAACATAGATGGTTACTGCCTTTTCACTACGCCGCGACTTTTTTTCTCCCTCTATATATGCCTATATTAACTGAGTTTGTAGATGTTGGCTTGTTTTTAGTCAAAAAATAAGACTTCCATATTTTTTAGTATGGAAGCCTTTGTAATGTAGTAAATATTTTGTTCTTCTTTTCAATTCCGCGCTAAAATCTTTCCCATACATCTTCTGCCATACAGCTATAGGTATCTACGAAAATCTTAGCCATTTCTCTGGCGCTTTCCTCAGTGTGTGCGCCAACTTCTTCTAACTCTTCCTGTTCTTCTGTGCCGTTTTTGTAGCTTCTCACAAGAACAGCCTGCACAGTGTACTCGTAATAATTGTAGCTCGGATTACCATAAATAGAAACTACTAACATATTCATCTTTTATCCTTTCGCCCGTCACGCCGTTAGCTCAGCTTTGTAGATATTGGCGTCATCTTCACATCATTCCATGAATCATTGCATTTATCATGGAGTTCCAGTTTCTTCTGTCCTCGAAGTAAAAATTCCTTGCTTCAGGATACTCCTCTCGGATTTTTTCAATCTTCATTGCCTTCCAGACCTCGATATAATCTTCATCGAGGTCGTTTCCAATTGTGTAGCGGTCGACTTCAATCTCATCGCCACACTCGTCAACCATTATCAGAATCATGTTTGCCATATCGTTTTCTCCTTTCTTTTTACGGACTTTCACTCGTCACCGGCTCTGCATTTCTCAACACGGGTTGCCAACGTGCTATGCCTGCATTAGGTGACGCTTTAGCGTCACACATCACAACTCTGGCTGTGGTAAATGATTGTCTTATGCAGTTCGGGAATAGGGAATACATAGATGTTGAATGTGAACCACACGCCAGTACAATCACGACCGTCTCCATACGGATTATACCAGTGCCACCATTCATCTTCTCTGTATGCCTTGATGGCCTCTTCTCTGGTCATCTCAATGTCGTACCACTCTTCGGGCAAACTGTCGTAAACAATCTTGCACCATCTGGAGTCGTAATCACGGTAGTGCCACTGCTCTTCATTCTCGGCATATTCCTGCTCTCTGATGCGGTTCTCCCTGATTCTCTTCTTCAGGTCACGTACAAAGGTGTTGTTCTCAATCGTCTGCTTTGAATCTCCTCTCTCTTTGTGGAAATCAATAATCTCGTGAAGCATGGCATAATCTGTTCTTAACATAGGAAACTCCTTTCTGAATCTGTAGTTGGAGCATTTCTGCTCTTCTTTTCTTTTCTACATTATAACACACCATTGTATGCCTTGTCAAGCACTTTTTGAAAATTTTTTCAACAGCCCTCTGCCACATCCAACAGAGGGCTGTCTCACACCAATCAGTTAAACGGAATCTCCTCATCATAGAAAGGCTCTGCATGAACTTCTTTTTCCCATCTCCAAAATTCAAACAACTCTTCCATATCTTGAGGAATAGCATCAATGCCATGCTCCATAAGAACGTGGTCTGCCCAGTACTCGTACAACACCCTCAGAATAAGGTCTTGCTCCTCAAAATACTCTTCTCCAAAATTATCAGGAATTAAATCAGAGCATCCATATCTCTGTGCCTGACGAATCTCGTTGTCAATGCCTTCTATTATCCTGTTCAACTCCTCAGCTCTTGCCAGAATGTCCGTTGTAGGCAATTCACAGGTGCTGTCGCCTTCGTACTCTGCTTTCCAGCAGAGCCACCACTCACCACTACCACTTGTGGAGTATACACACTCTGCAACCTCACGACCTGTAGCGTGCTTACCATCTTTGTCAAAAGGCATCTTTTCATAACTGGGGATATTCCTGATTACTGCTCTCATTTTATTTCTCCTTTCAAGTTTGTAGATTATGCCCGTATGCCCGATAGCGCAGGCATTAACTTACCTGTCAACAAATCCGAAATCAGCAGGAACTTCGTTGCTTCTGTCAGAAGAGCCCTCAACTCTTCCCCAACGCTCACCGTTAAACCAAACAGTGAAGTTGTAGTGCATCGACTGAACTGCGGCCCACTGGTCTTCTGCAAGGAAGTTCGCAAGCTCAAAAACATCCCTCATGGCGAACACTGTGCTGTTGTTCCCGTGCTTATCATAAGACTGAACCTCAAATCCAACATTACTTCTTTTCTCTAATCTCTTCATGGTATCTCCTTTCTTTACTTCGGTGCGTCTGCACTTCTTTTGTATCTACGATAATTATATCACACCATTGTAAGCTCTGTCAAGTATTTTTTGAAAAAATTTTCAAAATAAAAAAGCGCCAGCGATTTCTCACTGGCGCTCCGTGTCAAAACTTATCATTCAACAAGTTCTGTGATTTTATCCACAGCGACATCATAATCAAATGCACCAACAGTAGTAAAGGCGATAATCACGTTATCCTTACAAGGAGTAACAACACCGATGTACTCATCTCCTTTACGCAGTTCGTAGGAACGATAACCGATTTCCTCAACAGTAATATCAGGATAAATCTCGGTAAAATCCTTGAGAGCTTCAATAAGTTCACGCTCTTCCTCACTCATAGGATTCTCGGTAATGTCATCATCCTGCTCAACTTCCTGTTTAGTATCAGTAAACTCTTCCTCTGCTTCCTGCTCCACACTTTCAACAATCGGCTCTTCATCAAGACCAAAATACTTAATCATTCGGTCGATAACTGCCTGTTTGCTCTCTTTGAGAGAAGTCTTTGAACCATTGTATTTGATACCGTTCGGAATCAAATACTTCTCAATAAGGTCTCTTGCCCGCAGATTTTTAACTGCATCGAAGAGCTGTTCCTTTGTCATTTCCTTACCATTAATAATTGCTGTTTTCATAAATTCTCCTTTCTTTCATTAGTGCTAATGCACTTCTTTCTGTTTCTACTAACATTGTATCACACCTTTAATTGTTTGTCAACACATTTTTGAAAATTTTTTCAAAAGCCACATCCACAAAATTAACTTTGTAGATGTGGCTGTTTATTACCATGTACGATAGCGCATGTGGTTAACTATTTAACTCGGCTTTTACTTCATCAGCTATTCTCATTACCTTTTTAGCTACACACGTAGTAGCCGCTACACTTGACTTACCAAGTACCCAATGTAACGTTTTCATTTCACCCCATACATCAGAATATACCTTCGCAAACATTTCCTCACTATCCTGCTTTCTATAATATCTGGTGATAGCAATTTTCATTAGCTCTTCCATCTCGTAGATTCTATCCATAACCTCTCGCTCAGTTCTCATACTTTATCTCCTCATCTGTATAAAACTCTCCATCATTTCGAGTGTCATTCATAAATGGTGTATCACCATCATGGCTTTCCTGGAACTGCTTACAGTAGTTACTATTATAAGGACACTCATTACACCTATGTACTTCACCCCAATGACTATTACAATAATCAATCAACTTCCGATTGGTCATTGTTGTGCTCTCTTCGCACTCTTCCTCAAGCTGAGATACACCAAGCAATTTCAGGTCGATGTACATGTAGTCGGTATATTCAATCTGAAATACATAGCCATCACAGTCATATGTGTCGATGTGCCACAGCTTATCACAATCATCTCCCGGTTTGCTGTAAGAAACAGATGCGATTAAATCACCAGTCTTTGTAATTTCATCAATGATGTTCTCCATCTCCGTCTCAGTCTGTGTTCTCCATTTACGAAAACGAGTAATAGTATCCATTTAATTTCTCCTTTCAGTTATGCTCATCCAAATTGTCTTTAGAAAATCTCATATAACCGTATCTGTCATTAAACATTAATGCCACAAAATCATTCTCCCATTCAATGAGGGTAAAACATGTCATTCTGTTTCTACCTGCCGCAGGATTCTTTACCCAATACTTCTCACCGATTTTGTATGTCATTTCTTCTCCTTTCTGCTGACTGCCATTTCTGACAGTCAGCAATCGAGTTTGTAGATGTGGCTCACTTTACCCTATCATAGTATCCATACTTTTTCAGTTTCTCATACAGATTATCTGCGGCTTCTCGCATTTCCTCTGCACAAGCGTAGTGACCATGCTCCTCATTATATTTTGCCGCTTCACTACAGCAAATGGATAACCAATTCATAGTATCCATTGTATTTGTTTTAGTGAATCTACCTTCCTCACAGTTCTTAGCTCGGATTTCTACGATATTTCCTCTCAGTACAACTCTCATCACTGCACCTCCTCATCGTATGCGCCTTCTTCAAAAGCAAAATCTTTGCTGGGAGTGATGATGCAAAGTGCAATCGCTCCAGTCTCAGGATTCTCAAACTCGAACCCTGCTGTAAACATGTATGTGTTGTGGGAAAGAACTTTCAGACCCCAGCCCTCATACTTATCACGCTTCTCCTCACAGTATTTCCAAGCATCAGCTTTCGCTTTGCTGTACCTGCCGTATGCATCTGCAAGACAATAGTCACCGCTCATTGCATACATTCTCTGGTATCTCTGCTCTTCCTTATTAAGTCTTGTGGTTTTGATGTTCATTCTTTTCTCCTTTCTGAATCTTTGCGCTGTGCGCTTCTTTTTCTTGTTGATTATATTGTATCACGTCCTTGCTACTTTTGTCAAGTGTTTTTGTAACAAAAATTTTATTCCTCCCAATATACTTCAATATCTACATCAAGGTCATCACCGAATTTATGACACCACTTGCTCATCTGCTCAGCAAGCACCTCATCATAAAGTTCGTCCTCATTTTCGACAGTATATTCACCATCAAAATCAGCGACCTGATGCATTTCATCATCAATAAGAGCATAGACCTTACCCTCTGCATGATACTCTTTCACCTCTACAAAATCTTCTTCACAGCAGGGAGAAACTGCAATCTTTTCATAGCAGGGCATTCCCCAATATTCTCCTCTGCTTTCAGCAATCATCTTAGGCTCTTCAAAAGTTTCACCACAGCAGTTGCACTTATACATAATGTTCTCCTTTCTAATCTAAATCTTGCACCTTCGTGCTTCTTTCTTATCTGATTATATTATACTACACCTTTAGCTATGTTGTCAATACTTATTTGATAATTTTTTCAAAAAATTTGTGGGTAGAAAATCTCTTCCCTACCCACAACTCATTAATAGTAATCATCTTCCTCAGCATCGGACTGAGCATTAATATTGTAATCACTCAGAATACCATAATTCTTAAATATGCCACCAGGACCAGAAGAGCTAACAAGATTTATAGGAGAGTCAGAATCATAATCTTCAAGGAATTCAATCAGTTCACCAACAGTCATTGTATGCCTACTCTGCGGCTTAATAGAATCATTTCCGACTTCAAAGAACACAAATTCTGGTCCGAGGTCTTCTGCATTAAGGTCATCAATATTGCCTTTACCAACTTCTTTATTCATAATGTCTGCGGCTTTATCCTTAGCCGTCCACGGACCATCTGCAAAAACATATACCTCAAACTTATCATCTCCCCAATTCGGGTCAAGAACTGTACCTACCACTCTATACTTACGCATCATTCTTCCTCCAACTTCCAATCACACGGACAATTCGCAAAAATACATGTAGCAGGTGTTTCCAACACGGTTAGCTTTTTTGTCGAGTATATACAACCTTTACACTTATAGTGCCGATTTGTACAAAGTTTCTTTATATCCATAAGGATTTCTTTATTTGATGTAAGAATCGGTGTAAACAGCATTAGTATTCCTCCTCTAACTGGTCAAAACTTCTATATCCTGTAACTGCGTACAAAATGTCCAACATGGTTTCTTCACTATAACCATTAATATCTGTCACGACTTGGAGAGTCTGCTCAGAAACAAGGACAACGTCTTTAAGATAATCCCACATCTGCTCTTTATTCATATTATACCTCCTCAACAATCTTGATTATCAGCTCCGCAAAGTGCTTAAAGTGCACCATCGTTAAAGCTCCTGCAACTACTGGAATCTCTTCTAATCCCGACATAGTGAAGAGAATAAAAATTACCAACGCTATAACAATACCGACTTTCTTTTTCTTTTTCATTAGTCCCTTTCTGCCCGTCAAGCCGATAGCACAGCTACTGGAGATTACTTACTGACTACACCGTTGCAGTACAGACCACCATTATTTTTAGCACGACTCATAATAGTGAGGAACAACTGCATCAATTCGGCAAAATCATCATCGTCCTCAGCATAATACTGAGCTGTAGGGTTGCCACCAGCAAAATCACCATATTCAATATCGCCATCAGCGACACCAACACTAAGCCATGTCATAAAATGGTTCTCATTATTGAGCTGTCGGCAGATGTACTCCATTGCCTCGACCATCTTCGCTCTCTCTTCCATATTCTTTTTCATTTTATCTCTCCTTTCTTATACGGTAGGGATATAGTTATTCTCTTCAAGAAGAGCACGGATGTTCTCAATACTCTTCTGAGTAGCATATTCACAACCAGTCAGCTTACGTTCCTTATAGCCGTCTCGTGCCTGTATCAACTCAACACAGAGAGAACACAGAAAAGCCATTGTGTCCTGTTTGTTAAAACGAGTGCTACCCCAACCTTTTGCTTTAACTTCTACTTCGTAACCGTCGATTTCTACTCTCATTTTAGTCTCCTTTCTGAATCTGTTGTATGAGCCTTTAGCTCTTCTCTCTTATCTGTCTTTATTATAGCACACCATTGATAATTTTGTCAAGTCTGACTATTCACTAAAAATCAGCAAATAGTCAGACAATTCAAATCTCCTTACCACGGTAAATCATCTTCTGTCCACATCTCATAGTTATTAGGAATAGACTCTTCTGCCTTACGCTCTTCTTCCATTCTGCTGTAATACAAGTCCCAAGTCTCCTGCATAATATCAGAGGCGATTTCAAATGCCAACTTTGCAGTTATTTCGGGGAAATGTTCGTGAATATACTCCATCGCATAGTAAAATGCTGTCTGTCCATCAAGATTCTCATTGACGAGATGTTTCTCCCAAATAAACTCATGTACAGGACCGAAAAATTCTTTTTCCTCAAATTCGGTATATTCGTGGAATCTTGTCATTTTATTTCTCCTTTCAAAGAATTTGCGCCATAAGCGTTCACAACAGCAAGTGCAGATGTGGGCTCAACAGGTTTATAGTAATAATACTCCTCACTAGGCTCACCGCCCCACTCATACATTTCATCCAATTCCGCTTCAGTAAAGTATACAACCTTGCCTTTGTTATCAATAAAACGGTCCATCCAATGCGCATGTATATTACGATTAAGTCTATCTACAGCCATCCGAACCTTCTGCTCAGTGTCAAATACCAGTGCAGAAGATACAACCTTGGAATCCTTACCGAAATAACTATCACTGCAAACATCGTCATACACATAAAGGTTAATACTGAAAAGCTGTTTTTCCATTTTATTTCTTCCTTTCTGCCCGTATACCCGATAGCGCAGGTTTTATATCATGCTCTCAGAATCACGTTGCCACGACCCGTATCGCTAAAGTAGAATCTGATGCCTTCTTTTCTGATGAAGGGACGACCAGACTCACTAAGCTGAATCTTATACCGTCTAATCTTCTGACGCCCTGTGCCGAAGTTAAAACACGCTACAGCAACTCCATAGTCGCCTTCACACGCATCAATATCGAGCAGTTCAAGCCCTCCATACTGACCCATATAACAGACACCACACGCCTGCTTGTTTGCGTATCTCTTGTAAAGTGGTTCTCTTTTCATAGGAATCTCCTTTCTTAATCTGCTCTCCTGTCGGTTGGCATCGTGAACTTATCTTCAACACCTGCGACATTATAAGCTATGCGCTTTTCTTTATCTATGTACTATTATAGCGTACCTT